>OLII01000799.1_pt1 | contig 11555 bp, 11 predicted proteins | sample 1609481 | NCBI WGS metagenome assembly OLII01 (sample SAMN05416859, study PRJEB24817) | seawater metagenome | isolation source: Sea water | place: Canada:Atlantic | collected 2013-11
CGAGATCTAGTACGGTCTCGTGGGCTCGGAGATGTGTATAAGAGACAGGCTTTGTAGGAGCCCGCCTTGCCGGCGAAAGGGCCATCACTGCCCAGGCTGTGCCTGCGTCAGTACCAGCTTGCCATTCTCGGCCAGCGGGATCTGCGAACCCGGGTCGCGCTCCATGCGCACCTGCCCGGCCTTGTCGCCAATCGAATACTTCACGTCGTACCCCACCACCTTCTCGCTCAGGTCATTGACCGTGTTGCAGCGGGTTTGCGTGGTGGTGTAGGTATCGCGGTTCTGCATGCCTTCCTGCACCTTGTTGCCGGCATAGCCACCACCGACGGCACCGGCCACGGTCGCGATCTTCTTGCCATTGCCGCCGCCGATCTGGTTACCCAGCAACCCACCTGCCACGGCGCCCAGCACGGTACCGGCGATCTGGTGTTGATCCTTCACCGGCGCCTGACGGGTCACCGTGACATCCTTGCAGACTTCCCGTGGCGTCTTGACGGTCTGCTTGACCGGCTGCACCGACGTCACCTGCGCGTATTGCGGCCCGCCCTTGACCAAGCTGTAGGTAGCCACGGCACCTCCGGCAGTGACACCGACAGCACCCAGCACCGCACCCACCAGCATTGACTTGTTCACGTGAACCTCCTGATTTACCTGCGGGAACACGCCCGCGCTTCTCCCAGCCTTGGAGCATAAAAAAAGGCGCGAGTTCAATACTCGCGCCTTCTTGTACCGCTCAGGACAGTGGCAAAAAGCCTTATGGACGCTCGTCCACACCCTCGGTTTTCACCGGCGGGATCAGGTCTTCACTGTTCAGGTTCAGCCAGATCAGCACCACGTTGGCGATGTAGATCGACGAGTAGGTACCGGCCATTACACCGATGAACAGTGCCAGCGAGAAGCCCCACAGGTTGTCACCACCGAAGAACAGCAGTGCCGCGATCGCCAGCAAGGTGGACACCGAGGTGGCCACGGTACGCAGCAGGGTCTGGGTGGTCGAGACGTTGATGTTCTCGATCAGCGAAGCCTTGCGCATCACGCGGAAGTTTTCCCGTACCCGGTCGAACACCACGATGGTGTCGTTGAGCGAGTAGCCGATGATCGCCAGCACCGCCGCCAGCACCGTCAGGTCGAAGGTGATCTGGAAGAACGACAGGATGCCCATGGTCACGATCACGTCGTGCACCAGCGACAGGATGGCGCCCACCGCAAACTTCCACTGGAAGCGGAAGGCCAGGTAGACCAGGATGCCGCCCAGCGCCAGCAGCATGCCCAGGCCGCCCTGGTCACGCAGTTCCTCGCCCACCTGCGGGCCGACGAACTCGACACGCTTGACCGTGGCCGGGTTGTCGGTGCTGATCTTCTGCAGCGCCTCGGCCACCTTGTTGCCCAGCATCGGGTCGTCGCCCGGCATGCGCACCAGCAGGTCGGTGGTAGCACCGAAGCTCTGCACCACGGCATCGTGGAAGCCGGACCTGACCAGCTCTTCACGAACCTCGCCAAGGTTGGCCGGGCGCTCGTAGGTCAGCTCGATGAGCGTACCGCCGGTGAAGTCCAGGCCGAAATTGAGCCCTTTGTAGAACCAGCTGAACAGTGCCAGCACAGTCAGCAGCAGGGTGACGCCGAACGCGACGTTCCGCACACCCATGAAGTTAATGGTACGTAACATGGCAGCCCCTTATACCCACAACTTCTTGATATCCCGCCCACCGCAGGTCAGGTTGACCATTGCGCGGGTGACCATGACGGCCGTGAACATCGAGGTGAAAATCCCGAGGGACATGGTAACCGCGAAGCCCTTGACCGGACCGGTACCCATGGCGAACAGGATGCCGCCCACCAGCAGGGTGGTCAGGTTGGCATCGACGATCGCGGTGTAGGCACGATTGAAGCCTTCGTGGATGGCGCGCTGCACCGACATGCCATTGGCCAGTTCTTCACGTATGCGCGAGAAGATCAGTACGTTGGCGTCGACCGCCATACCCATGGTCAGCACGATACCGGCAATGCCCGGCAGGGTCAGCGTAGCCCCCAGCAGCGACATCAGCGCCAGCAGCAGCACCATGTTGCCCGCCAGGGCGATGGTGGCGATCAGGCCGAAAGCACGGTAGATGGCCATGATGAACAGCGACACGAACAGCATGCCCCACAGCGATGCATCGATACCCTTGGTGATGTTGTCGGCACCCAGGCTCGGGCCAATGGTACGTTCTTCGGCGAAGTACATCGGCGCCGCCAGACCACCGGCACGCAGCAGCAGGGCCAGTTCGGACGACTCACCCTGGCCGTTCAGGCCGGTGATGCGGAACTGGCTGCCCAGCGGCGACTGGATGGTCGCCAGGCTGATGATGCGCTTCTCTTCCACGAACGACTGCACCGGCACGTCTTTCTCGACACCGTCGACCATCTGCTTGACGTAGCGGGTAACCGGACGCTGTTCGATGAAGATCACCGCCATGCTGCGCCCGACGTTGCTGCGCGTGGCGCGGCTCATCAGCTCACCGCCGTGGCCATCCAGGCGGATGTTCACCTGCGGGCGACCCTGCTCGTCGAAGCTGGCCTGGGCGTCGGTGACCTGGTCACCGGTGATGATCAGGCCACGCTCGACCGCTGCCGGTGGGCGACCGCCCTCACGGAACTCGAAGGTCTCGGTAGTGGCCTTGGACGCACCCGGCTCGGCACCCAGACGGAACTCCAGGTTCGCGGTCTTGCCCAGGATACGCTTGGCTTCGGCGGTGTCCTGCACGCCTGGCAGCTCGACCACGATGCGGTTGGCACCCTGGCGCTGAACCAGTGGCTCGGCCACACCCAGTTCGTTGACGCGGTTACGTACCGTGGTCAGGTTCTGCTTGATCGAGTATTCACGGATTTCCGCGACCTTGGCCGGGGTAATCGCCAGACGCAGCACCGACAGGCCGTTACGCTCGGTGGTGGTCAGCTCGAAATCGTTGAAATTCTTGCGGATCAGGCTGCGAGCCTGTTCGCGGGACTGGTCATCGGAGAAGCCCAGTTGAATGCCGCCATCTTGCTGCGGCAGGCTGCGGTAGCGCACACGCTCCTTGCGCAGCAGGCTTTTGACTTCGCCTTCGTACACCTTCAGACGTGCCGCCATGGCCTTGTCCATGTCCACTTCAAGCAGGAAGTGCACACCACCGGACAGGTCCAGGCCCAGCTTCATCGGGCTTGCACCCAGGTTGCGCAGCCATTGCGGAGTGGTCGGGGCCAGGTTCAGTGCAACGACGTAGTCGTCACCCAGCGCCTTGCGCACAACGTCCTTGGCCGGCAGTTGGTCGTCCTGTTTGGCCAGACGCACCAGTGCGCCCTTGCCCTTCTCGCCCAGGCTTGCACCCTTGACCGCGATACCGGCGTCGGCCAGTGCCTTGGTGGCACGGTCCAGGTCGGCCTGGCTGACCTGCAGCGCCGTGCTGGCACCACTGACCTGAATAGCCGCGTCGTCAGGGTAGAGGTTGGGAGCGGAATAAATAAAACCGATCGCCAGTACCGCCAGGATCAGTGCGTATTTCCATAGAGGATATTTGTTCAGCATCACGCCGCCCGTTCAAGACGCGGGGCGCCTTGCGCGCCCCGTCGATTGTAGAAAATCTGAAACTTAGATCGCTTTGAGCGTGCCCTTGGGCAGGGTCGCGGCAATAGCACCCTTCTGGAACTTCAGTTCCACGGTGTCGGACACTTCCAGCACCACGAAGTCATCGGCCACTTTGACGATCTTGCCGGCAATACCGCCGTTGGTGACAACTTCGTCACCTTTCTGCAGGTTGCTCAGCAGGTTCTTCTGCTCTTTGGCGCGCTTGGCCTGTGGACGCCAGATCATCAGGTAGAAGATGACCAGGAAGCCGACCAGGAAAATCCACTCGAAGCCGGTACCGGCTGGGCCGGCGGCAGCTGCCGGGGCTGCTGCGTCCGCGTAAGCGGCAGGAATCAGAAAGCTCATTTAGCACTCCAAGTTGCAAGTTGTTGTACGTGTGTCAGGTTCGACAGAACATCAATCCAAGGGCGGCACAGGCAGCCCGCGCTTGGCGTAAAAGGCATCGACAAAGGCGGCCAATGTACCCTGTTGAATAGCCTCGCGCAAACCAGCCATCAGGCGCTGGTAATGACGCAAGTTGTGGATGGTATTCAACATGCTGCCCAACATTTCGCCGCATTTATCCAGGTGATGCAGATAAGCGCGGGAGAAGTTCTGGCAGGTGTAGCAGTCACAGGTCGGATCCAGTGGCGAATCATCATGGCGATGGAACGCGTTACGGATTTTAAGCACGCCGGTATCGACAAACAGATGACCGTTGCGCGCATTGCGCGTGGGCATCACGCAATCGAACATGTCGACGCCGCGGCGCACACCCTCAACGAGATCTTCCGGCTTGCCTACCCCCATAAGGTAACGAGGTTTGTCAGCCGGCATCATGCCCGGCAGGTAGTCCAGCACCTTGATCATCTCGTGCTTGGGCTCGCCCACCGACAGCCCGCCAATGGCCAGGCCGTCGAAGCCGATCTTGTCCAGGCCCTCGAGCGAACGCTCGCGCAGGTTGCGGTGCATGCCGCCCTGCACGATGCCGAACAGCGCCGCAGTGCTGTCGCCGTGGGCGTTCTTGGAGCGCTGGGCCCAGCGCAGCGACAGCTCCATGGAGATGCGCGCCACATCTTCATCGGCCGGGTACGGGGTGCACTCGTCGAAAATCATCACCACGTCCGAGCCCAGGTCGCGCTGCACCTGCATCGACTCTTCCGGGCCCATGAACACCTTGGAGCCGTCCACCGGGGAGGCGAAGGTCACGCCCTCCTCCTTGATCTTGCGCATCGCGCCCAGGCTGAACACCTGGAAGCCGCCGGAGTCGGTGAGGATCGGGCCCTGCCACTTCATGAAGTCGTGCAGGTCGCCGTGGGCCTTGATCACCTCGGTGCCCGGGCGCAGCCACAGGTGGAAGGTGTTGCCCAGGATCATCTGCGCGCCGATGGCCTCGATGTCGCGCGGCAGCATGCCCTTGACCGTGCCATAGGTGCCCACCGGCATGAAGGCCGGGGTTTCGACCACGCCCCGGGGGAATGTCAGGCGGCCGCGACGGGCCTTGCCGTCGGTGGCCAGCAACTCGAAGGACATACGACAGGTGCGACTCATGCTTGATCCTCGGGCCCGCGTGGCGCCGGATTGCGGGTGATGAACATGGCATCACCGTAACTGAAGAAGCGGTAGCCGTTTTCCACCGCTGCGGCGTAGGCAGCCATGGTCTCGGGGTAACCGGCGAAGGCCGAAACCAGCATCAGCAGCGTGGATTCGGGCAAATGGAAGTTGGTCACCAGGGCGTCGACCACGTGGAACGGGCGGCCCGGGAAAATAAAGATGTCGGTATCGCCGCTGAACGGCTTGAGCGTACCGTCGCGCGCCGCGCTTTCCAGCGAGCGCACGCTGGTGGTGCCGACCGCGATCACCCGCCCGCCGCGCGCCCGGCATTCGGCCACGGCGTCAACCACGTCCTGGCCCACTTCGAGCCACTCTTTATGCATGTGGTGATCTTCGATGCGCTCCACGCGCACCGGCTGGAAGGTGCCGGCGCCCACGTGCAGGGTGACGAAGGCGGTGCTCACGCCCTTTTCGGCGATCTTGCCCATCAGCTCTTCATCGAAGTGCAGGCCGGCGGTGGGCGCGGCCACGGCGCCGGAGCGCTGCGCATAGACCGTCTGATAGCGCTCGCGGTCGGCGCCTTCGTCGGGGCGGTCTATATAAGGAGGCAACGGCATGTGCCCGACGCGGTCGAGCAGTGGCAGCACCTCTTCGGTGAAGCGCAGCTCGAACAGCGCGTCGTGGCGCGCGACCATCTCGGCTTCGCCGCCGCCGTCGATCAGCAGCTGGGTGCCTGGCTTGGGCGACTTGCTAGAGCGCACGTGGGCGAGCACGCGATGGCTGTCGAGCACGCGCTCGATGAGGATCTCCAGCTTGCCGCCGGAGGCCTTCTGGCCGAACAGTCGGGCCGGGATCACCCGGGTGTTGTTGAACACCATCAGATCGCCCGGGCGCAGGTGCTCGAGCAGGTCGGTGAACTGGCGATGCGCGAGCGCGCCGGTAGGCCCGTCGAGGGTCAACAGCCGGCTGCTGCGCCGTTCAGCCAGTGGATGGCGGGCGATCAGGGAATCTGGAAGCTCAAAGGAGAAATCGGCGACGCGCATGATGGTGATCGGTTTGACAGGGCCGCAAAGTTTAGCGGAAAGCGGCAAAATTGACCATGAAAGCTGATTGACCAACGGTAGGCGCCTCACTATACTTCGCCGCCACAAGCCCTGATGGCGGAATTGGTAGACGCGGCGGATTCAAAATCCGTTTTCGAAAGGAGTGGGAGTTCGAGTCTCCCTCGGGGCACCATACAAATCCTTGTAAATCAAGGACTTAGAGAAGGGGTAGAAAGAAATTTCTACCCCTTTTTCTATCCAGAAAATCTGTTCTTCTCAAACCCATTTCCCTCGGAAAATGCGGCCCCAAAGCGTTACACCACGCGAAGCCAAGATCATACAAACCCACAAAAGGCAATAGATTTTATGGGTATTCAAGAACCTTCGCGTCTCCGGCAAGGTCGTTTTTTATGGTTGAACGTGTTCAAGCATGAAAATTGAGCACGGGTCTAACCCTAACTTTTAATTTTTGACAGCTACCATCCAACCCTACATATATTTTCAATCTACCATTGACACAATATTTCGTTGCATTAAGCCATTATTTGACTGTCATCGAAATTAAAATACCGAACAAATCAAGCATTCAACAATGCTTGGCAACTGTATAGCAGGCATTGAAAAGGCCACCTTGAAAGGCAGCCTGATAGTTATCGACCATTATACGAACGCGGTCTATCTTCTCTTCATCGACCTCAAATCAACAAAAACACTGATGTGCTTTATTGTCGTTTACACATTTCAAAAAACAGTGCCATCATCCAAGGCAGACTTCAACTCGCTCTTGTAATTACTCTTATTGAAACTGTCGACTTTCTTGTAAGTATTCAGCTTTTCAGGAGAGCGATATTGCGTATCACTTGCGAACGATTGAAAGGTGTCATCGTCAACCATTCTTATATGCATTTGAAGCTCCCTTGAATCATAGCCATAAAACTCAACAAAACCGGGAATTTGACTTTGACGTGCAACCATCAACGCTTCTTTGACTGGCTTGTCATAGAGATAGAATGTAGCAGTCACCATAATGGCACCCCCGGATTCAGTATTGTTCTTACCGAATTGGGGATTCACATAAGGGGTGAACACGACCCCACCATCCATAGCCTTGGTTTGTCCTAGCCATTTACGTTCTTTAATCGCACTGATTGTCTTATTGATAGGTCCAGAATACTCAACGCTTCTTCTGTCTTTATCAAGCTCGACGTGTTCAAAGGTTTCTGCTGATGCTGTGCACGCAAAAGCGGCAACCAACGATGCCAGCACAAAGCTTTTAATTTTTTCCATCTTTTCCTTATCCATTCAGTTGAATCGCGAGAGCCAAGTCTTGCTGGTAAGGCAAAATGCTATCACCATTTGAGCAATAGTTAAACGCCAGCATTCCAACATCGCGGGGATGCAATATATTTAAGACTGGAACTTGTATGCGAGTTCTTCAAGTGCTTTCCTTCGGAATACCTGTCAACAGTCATCCGCAACAAACCCTCTGCTTTATGACCTACCCATGAAATGATGACAAGGTTTTTTACATCTGCACGCTCTAATGTAGCAATTACGGTTTTTCGTATGCGGTGGAAAACACATCGCTTATCACAGCCCAACTTTGTTTTGGATGTTCTTACCGAATGGCTTCCAAACCCATTACTATTTCGATGTACATAGCCGTCCAACGACGACTACGCAACACCCATAAAGCCCGCTGACTGCGGGCTTTTTAGTCTCTGGGGTTTCATCCCCTTCCCTGGCAAGTCAACGCTTCAGCGCCAACAATCCAATTGCCCCTGCGCACGAGTGCTGAAGATCGTCAGCAGCTCGCCCAGTGTATGCGGTGGCGGTTCGGCAGCGCGGGTCACCGCGTACAGGGTGATCGGCAACGCTGGAGCCAGGGGGCGAATGGCGGTGGCCCCAGGCGACGCGCTGAGGGCGGTGAAGGGATCGATCACCGCCAGCCCTGCACCGGATTCGACCATCGCCCTGGCCAGTGAATAGGTTTGCACCGCGATGCTCACCCGTGGCGGCGGCTCTACCGCCTCGAGATAGCTGTCGAGGCGGGCCGACAGCGGATCGGCACTGGACAGCCCGATCAGCGGCGCGTCGGCCAGGGCCTGCAGCGGCAGCGGCTGGCCTTCTTCCTCCTGGGGCCAGTAACCGGCCGGCGCCAACGCCACCAACACCCCACTGGCCAGCGCCTGGGCCTTGAGCCCCGGGTGATCGGGTAGTTGCAGGGTCAGGGCGACATCGATTTCGCGCATCAGCAGGTTCTGCACCAGCTCGCGGCTATGGGCACTGGACAGCTCGCAGGCGATCTCCGGATAACGTTGCGTCCATTCATGAATGGCCGGCGGCAACAACGACAGGGCCAGTGCCGGGGTCGCGCCGATCCGCAGGCTGTGGCCCGGCTCGCGGCGCAGGCTCTGGGCCAGGCGTCGCACCCCTTGCAGGCTTTCGGTGACCTTGTCGACCTCACGCTCCAGCTCCAGCGCTTCCGGGGTGGCCTGGAGTTTGCCGCGCACCCGTAGAAACAACGAGAAACCCAGATGCTGCTCAGCGTGTTGCAGCACTTTGGTCACGGCGGGTTGGGAGACGTGCAGTAACTGCGCGGCAGCGCTGACCGACCCGGTCTGACGGATGGCCTGGAAGATCTCGATGTGGCGAAGGCGCATGGCGAGTCCATAACCTTTGTTTATGGGATGACCATCTTTATTCATTGTTCGGCGCCTGTCACCTGGCTCTAACCTCGGTCTCGTCTCAACCACGGCTAAGGAATGACATGGCTCAGCGTGTATGCATCATCGGCGGCGGCGTCATTGGCCTGGCAACGGCTTACGCACTGGTGCGCGATGGCGTTGAAGTGACCCTGGTCGAGGCGCGGGATTCGCTGGGCAGTGAAACCAGCTTTGCCAATGGCGGCCAGTTGTCCTATCGCTACGTGGCGCCCCTGGCCGATGCCGGCGTGCCATTGCAGGCCATCGGCTGGATGCTGCGCGGTGACTCACCGTTGAAGCTGCGCCCCCGCCTGGACCCGGCGCAGTGGCGCTGGATGGCGTCCTTTCTGGGGGCCTGTCGCTCCTCCGTCAACCGTACCAATGCAGCCCACCTGCTGCGCCTGGCGTTGTTCAGCCAGGCCACCCTGCAGGCCTGGCGCGAAGACGATGCCCTGGACGGTTTCCACTGGCGGCGCAATGGCAAGCTGGTGACCTTTCGCAACACCGCGAGCTTCGAGCACGCCCGCCACAGGCTGGCCGCCCCCCAGCAACAGCAGGTGCTGTCGTCTGCCGACTGCGCCCGCCTGGACCCGGCGCTGGCCGATGCCCCCTTTGTTGGCGCGATCTACACCCCCGATGAAGAGGTCGGTGACTGCCACGGCTTCTGCCAGCTACTGGCGGCGCGTTTGCGGGCCTCGGGCCGTTGCGAGTTCCGCCTGGGCCAGGCCGTGACCGGTATTCGCCAGGCCAATGGCATGGTGAGCGCAATCGAACTGGGGGATGAAGTGCTGCCAGTGGAGCATCTGGTGATTGCCGCCGGCCATCGCAGCCCACTGCTGACGTTGCCAGGGGTGCACCTGCCCCTGTACCCGCTCAAGGGCTATAGCCTCACCGTGCCGATCGGCGCCCACCACCGGGCCCCGGACCTGAGCATCACTGACTATGACCGCAAGATCGTCTACGCCCGCATCGGCGAGCAACTGCGGGTAGCGGCCATGGTCGACATCGTCGGCTTTGAACCGGCGCTGGACCCCAAGCGGCTGGCCCTGATCAAGCGCCAGGCGCGTGACACCTTCGCCAATGCCGGCGACTACGAGCAGGCCATCGAGTGGGCCGGTATGCGCCCGGCGACCCCTAGCGGCGTGCCGCTGCTGGGCGCAACGGCGTATCGCAACCTGTGGCTCAACCTCGGCCATGGTGCCCTGGGCTTCACCCTGGCCTGCGGCAGTGCGCAGTTGCTCAGCGAGCTGATCGGCCAGCGCCGCCCCTCCATTGATCTGCAGGGCTTTGCGCCCCGTGTGGCCTGAAATTACCCAAGAGAAGGACTATCCGATGACCATCAGCCGCATCCAGACCAATCCACGCTTGTCCGCTGCCGTGACCTTTGGCGACCTGGTGTTTCTCTCCGGCCAAGTACCGGGTGATGCCACCGACGCCGCTGGCCAGACTCGCCAGGTGCTGGCAAAAATCGACGCACTGTTGGCCGAGGCGGGCAGCGACAAGGATCACCTGCTCAGCGCGACCATTTACCTGAAGGACATTGGTGAGGATTTCGCGGCGATGAACTACGTATGGTCGGACTGGTTGTCGCCTGGCCAGGCACCGAGTCGCACGACCTTGCAGGCCGAGCTGGCCCGCCCGCAGGTGCGAGTCGAAATCAGCGTTATCGCGGCCCGCCGCTAAGCAATCCATCACCCACAACGGAGAATAACAATGCAAAAAATCACGTTGCTCGGCTGCACCCTGGGCGTATTGCTCGGCACCCAAGTGCAGGCTGAAGAAACCTCGCTGGGGCCGACCCTGAGCAAGATTGCCAGTACCAACAGCATTACCCTGGGTTATCGCGATGCGTCGGTACCCTTCTCCTACGTGGGCGATCACTCGGGTCAACCGATGGGTTACTCGGTGGACCTGGCGAACAAGATCGTCGAGCGCGTGCAGCAAAAGCTCGCGGCGCCCCAGCTCAAGGTCAAGTACAACCTGGTGACTTCGCAAACCCGCATTCCGCTGGTGCAGAACGGCACGGTCGACCTGGAATGTGGCTCGACCGGCGTGACCGCTGAGCGGCAAAAACAGGTGGCGTTTTCCTACGGCTTCATCTACGTCAAAGGCCAGTTGCTGACCGCCAACGACAGTGGGATCAAGAGCTTCGCCGACCTGCACGGCAAGAACGTGGTGACCACCGCCGGCACCACCAACGAGCGCTATCTGAAGAGCTACAACATCGATAACAAGATCGACATGTTCGTGATCAGCGCCAAGGACCACGGCGAAGCCTTCCAGCTGTTGCAGTCCGGTCGGGCAGCGGCGTTCTACATGGACGATGCGTTGCTCTACGGCGAGCGCGCCAAGGCTCGCGATCCGCACAAGTGGGTAGTGGTTGGGGAGGAGCAGTCGCGGGAAATCTACAGCTGCATGGTGCGCAAGGACGATCCGCAATTCCTCGCACTGGTGAATTCGACACTGGGCGAGCTGTACAGCTCGGGGGAGATCAACGGGATCTACCAGCGCTGGTTTGAGCAGCCGATCCCGCCAAAAGGCTTGAACCTCGAGTTCCCGATGACCAGTGAACTCAAGGCGATCATTGCCAAGCCGGTGAGTGATCCGGTGCAGTAGCGATCCTGTCTCTTATACACATCTCCGAGCCCACGAGACCGTACTAGATCTCGT
>OLII01000801.1_pt1 | contig 11551 bp, 9 predicted proteins | sample 1609481 | NCBI WGS metagenome assembly OLII01 (sample SAMN05416859, study PRJEB24817) | seawater metagenome | isolation source: Sea water | place: Canada:Atlantic | collected 2013-11
TCTACACAGAGTAGATCGTCGGCAGCGTCAGATGTGTATAAGAGACAGCCTCCAAGCTTCAAAAATTTTAAGGTGGTTGCAGGACCGAGTCAATCTATAAATCAATCTTGGATAAATGGCAAAGTGACCTTTTCACAGTCATATTCTTATATTTTACAGCCAAAGAACATGGGGAGCTACAGGCTGCCGGGCGCAACCATTGAGCTTAATGGAGAAAAACTGAAGTCTAATCCCGTTAAAGTAACGGTATCCAAAGCCGTTGACATACCACAAGACCCGAATGACCCGCAATACATCGCTAGTCAAAATGTACATTTAGTTGCAGAAATTTCAAAATCCAATCCTTTTGTAGGAGAGGGAATATATGTCGAATACAAGTTGTATGTAAGCGATAATATTTCTGTAAAAGATTTTTCCGTAACAGAAAGCCCGCAGTACAATGGATTTTGGAATCAGGACATAAACATCAAGATGCTCAAAATTAAAAACGGAACCTATAACGGAGAAAACTACCGGTATATTGTTCTTAAAAAAGCATTGTTAATCCCAACAAAATCTGGAAATCTGAGCATAGAACCGATGCAAATGGACATTTTAATAGGGGTTCCTACAGGTAGAGGAGATTTCTTTGGCAACCCGATTACTCGGAATATCCAAAAGCCCTTTTCCTCTCCAAAAAGAACAATCTCCGTAAAAGAACTACCCGTAGCAGGAAAACCAGAAAACTTCACGGGAGCTGTAGGAGATTATGATTTTAACATTACTGCAAGTAGAAATGATTTAAAAGCAAACGAATCTTCACAACTCAAGGTAAGTGTTTCAGGAAAAGGAAACTTAAAACTCTTCGAAATCCCTACCATAACAACACCACAAGAACTCGAAGTCTATACTCCAGAACACAAAGAAAAAGTAACAACCACCTTAACAGGTCTAAGAGGCACTATTTACGACCTTTACACCGTAGTCCCTCAATACAAAGGGAAATATAAGATTCCGAAAGTGGCTTTTTCATTCTTTAGTTTAAAAGAAAAAGTCTACAAAACAATCACTACAAAAGACCTTTATGTGAATGTATTGGAAGGGAAAGAAATTGTAGAAACAACAACAAATCTTATCAAAAAAGACGTTACCATAACAGGATCCAACTTTAGATATATTCAAACATCTACAACTCTTGAACCCATTACACAAGGCCATTTTTTTGGTTCAAACCTATTCTACGTACTCCTTTTAATGCCACTTATTTCAATTCCAATAGGGATCTTCATCTTCAACAAAACAACAGAGAGAAATAATGATATTATTGGAGTAAAACAAAGAAAAGCAGATAGACTGGCGAAGAAGTATTTATCTCAAGCAAAAAAACAACTCGGAAATAAAGAGGCATTTTATATCGCTTTAGAAAAGGCATTGCACAACTATCTAAAAGCAAAACTACAAATAGAAACCTCAGACATTAGCAAAACTAAAATCGCACAAGCTCTAGAGTCAAAACAAGTAAACAACAAGAGCATACAGGCATTTATTACTGTGTTAGACGACTGTGACTTTGCTAGATTCACTCCCATTACTGATATTATGATGCATGACGAGTTTGAAAAAGCAAAACAAGTAATAACTGCACTAGACAAACAATTATAAGAACATGAAGAAAGTATGTTATTTGCTGTTTTTACTCGTTAGTTCACTTCTTTTCGGCCAAACGAATACATCGGAACTTTTTGAAAAAGCAAACAAACAGTATAAAGAAGGCACCTATGAATTGGCCTTAGACCTATACAAACAAATCGAAGCAAGCAACGCTGTGTCCTCTGCCTTGTATTACAACATGGCAAATTCATATTACAAGCTCAATATGGTTGGCCAGACAATTTACTATTACGAAAAGGCACTACAGTTAGATCCACTCAACGAAGATGCTGCGAACAACTTAACGTTTGCAAGAAGAATGACCATTGATACGATTGAAGAGCTACCAAAAACGTTTTTACAAAAGATAGAAAACAACTATATCCAAAAAATATCCAATACGCAATGGTCTATCATGGCCATCTTTTTCTCATTCGTTGCTGCCATATCTTTCTTATTGTTCTATGTATCGTCTATTTCAAACAGAAAACGCTTGTACTTTTTAATAAGCATGCTTTCCTTCATGGGGGTGGCGATTACGCTAGGTATTTCGTATATCCAATACACAAAAAACGCCAAAATAAAGGAAGGAATCATTTTTAGCGCAAAAATTTCGGTAAATAATGCTCCAACGCTAAACGCCGAAGAAATATTTGTTTTGCATGAAGGAACAAAAATTAGTATCTTAGATAGCGTAGATAATTGGAAAAAAATTAAATTGGCAGATGGGAAGATTGGTTGGATTTCTGCTGATGCTCTAAAAGAATTATAGTTGACTATATTCAGGAAAAATATATTATTTAAAATCACTCTGCTCCTAATGCTAGCATTAAAAGTGAGTGTCTTTGTATATGAAAATGTTACTTTTACTGAATACGCTATTGAAAATATAGCGCATTTGGACATCCAAGAATCTGAGGGAGAAGAAAAAGAAATTGAAGAGCAGGAAAGTATTATGACCCCATTCAATAGAACACAGATCTCTTCTGCCCTTATTATTTCGCCTTCTTTCCAATGTTTTTCAGCGCAGTACAACTCTAGACTCCTAGAATTTGCGACACCACCTCCGCAGCTCGGTTCATAGCTAGCACGAAGTAAGCGCTACTTACTACAACAATTCACACGTAACTTAACACTACCTGCAACACGTCTTTGCAGGTGTAAAATCAAACACGAATGAAAAATTTATTCAGCAATCTCAAAGGAGACTTATTTGGAGGTATCACTGCAGGAATTGTCGCATTACCTCTCGCATTGGCTTTTGGTGTAAGCTCAGGATTGGGACCAAGTGCAGGTTTGTACGGCGCTATCTTAATTGCTTTCTTTGCGGCTCTTTTTGGAGGAACAAACACACAAATATCTGGTCCAACAGCACCCATGACCGCTGTAAGCATGGTGCTAATTGCCGGTATCATTTCATCTAATGATGGAGATGTTAGCAAAGCACTGCCTACGATCTTAACCGTATTTTTTCTTGCTGGACTGCTACAGATTGGATTGGGAGCAATTGGCTTAGGGAAATACATTAAATACATTCCTTACCCAGTAGTTTCCGGTTTCATGACCGCTATTGGAGTCATCATTTTGATAACACAACTTCTCCCTTCTGTTGGATATTATGCCAAAGAAGACAACGCATTTGTAGAGCAGTTCAAGCCCCGAGTGGAAGAAGTTGCCTTAATACGATCTTTAAATGAAACAAAGACGAAGAAAGGAGATGAATTTCTAGCGATAGACGACTTCAAAAAGACGGCTGTTTACGGAGAAAACTTAACAGAACAAGATCGTTTTAAAGAAGCTAGAACGCTTGCGGGAAAAGAAGCCTCTGGAGTTTTAGGTACTTTAAAAGTGTTACCGAGAGCATTGCAAAATATCAATTGGCTCGCATTGGGGTTAGCACTAGGAACCATTATTATTATTTATGGATTTAAACGCATTACTACAGCTATACCAAGTACTTTGGTTGCATTGGCAGTAATGACAGGTATTGCTTTAGGATTTGACTTAGATTACCGACCTATTGAAGAGATCCCTAGTGGATTTCCTATTCCAAATATGGAAATCTTCACAAGTTTTAGCCTGGGAAATATCACACCATACATATTTACAGCACTGACACTAGCGCTATTAGGAGCCATTGACTCTCTTTTAACCTCTGTTGTTGCAGATAATATGACAAAAACGAAACACAAACCAAATAAAGAATTAATTGGTCAAGGAATTGGTAACAGTATTGCAGCCGTTTTTGGAGGGATTCCTGGAGCAGGTGCTACCATTAGGACAGTTGTAAATATCAACTCGGGAGGGAAGACCAAATTATCTGGTATGGTAGCAGGTGTAATGTTATTGATTATATTACTAGGGTTAGGCCCTATTGCTTCTAAAATTCCAGCAGCTGTTCTAGCAGGTATTTTAATAACTGTAGGTATTGGAGTAATGGATTACAAAGGATTAAAAGCGATTCCTAATTTACCACATGATGCTAAAATCGGTCCTTTTAAAGTGAGTTCAGAAGTAATCATCATGTTGGTGGTACTGGTGCTCTCTACTTTTTGGAATCTAGTGTATGCTGTTGGAATTGGCCTGGTCATAGCGTCTCTAATGTTTATGAAAAAAATCGGAGATGTTGCCGCAGCGCGTTCGGATGTCAAGTCATTAAGTAAAGAAAAAAACTGGGCTGATGAGTTGAGTTTCCCTGAAGCACTAAAAGAAAATGTGATTATAAAACACATTAAAGGACCCTTATTCTTTGGTAATACAAGTGAATTTAACAGCTTGGCGCAGCAGATTCCTTCAACGGCCTCTATGGTAGTGATGCGACTCGGTAGAATGCAGTATATGGACCAATCTGGACTCTACGCTATGGAAGATGTTTTACAAGAACTCAATGAGAAAAACATCCAAGTATTGTTTGTAGGTGTACTAGAACAACCTGCCTATATGATGGAGCGCATTGGAATCATTCCAGACCTCATCTCACAAAATCAAATTTTCGAAAATTTTGATGCATGTACCCAATGGATTAAAGAAAATAAAAGGAACTAAAAGGAATCAATAGCTCGATAAATAAACAACTGCAAGATGCTCATACTGCAGCTGTGGGTGTAGAAGATTCTCACATTTGGGAGGTGCCTATCACTGGACTAAAAACAATAGCAAACACTAAAAACAGCATATAGCTGCGCGATATGCTTTTGCCTTAAACACTCTTTACCACTGAAAACAGTGATATAAAAAACCCCATAAATGGGTATTGTAAATATCAAATAGCAACTCTATCTTTGTTGTATGAGAATCATCATTTAATCTTTGTTAATAAAAAGCGGTTGAAAATTCCCCAATACCTTTTTTAATCGCTTTTTTCTTTTATCTCATCCAAAACAGTATCGAAGACCTCTTCATAAACGACTCCTTCCGATTTGATAATCGATGGAAATAATGTTGGCGCAATACTTTTAACAGTTGTATACAGGGAAGATTCTTCCAGAGTCGCATCATCTACAAAAGAAACTGTTGCATTTAATTTATGAAAAAAGACAAACAACATACTCAATATTAAACCAACCTTAACCAGACCAAAAACACCCCCCATAAGTTTATTTACTAATCCTAAAGCAGCTAGGTCAGCTAGCTTTGTAAGAAATTTCCCTAACAAACTAACCGCAACGACAATGCCTACAAAGGTAATTGCAAAAGCCGCTAACGAAATCTTTTTCTCACTCCAAGCAACACTTTCTTTTAAAAAATCACCTGCGAAATAAGAAAAATGAATCGCTCCCCAAATACCTCCAATCAGGGCAACTAACGAGGCTACTTCTACAAAGAAACCTTTCATAATCCCTTTAATAAACCCATACAATAGGATCACTAGTATTACAACATCAAAAACATTCATACAACTCGTTTTGTTTCATTAACTGTGGCTAACTTACTATAAAAAGGATGAAAATTCAAATGCTAAAAAATTTAAATACAAATATTACTCAGATAGCATATATTTGTGACTCAGAATAAAACACATGACGAGAAAAGCCTCTTTAAAAGATAAATATGAGTTAGTAATCGCAAATTTATCAGAACAATTTGCAGATGGAGACCCCTTAAACTTAGATGCAATTATCTATTTGATAGGAATCCAAGAATTGGGTCAAGGACATCGTAAATTTAAAAAAGATGAAAAAGTAAATCTTATGCATATCGCAATTTGTAAGCTTTTAGAGCCTTACGGGTATTATGAGTTTGAGTTTTTTGACAACGATGGATGGCCTCATTATAAAGTAAAAACAGCCTTGCCAAATTTAAAACCTGGAGAACAATCTGTACTCATGAAAGAAGCCATTGTCTCCTATTTTGAGGCATTGGACTTTTTCAAGTAACATATAATTTGTGGTAGACAGCACATGTGCGCTTGACATCTAGTATGCTGCGCACAGAAGTCCTCAAAACGCTCTCTATTTCTAGCAATCAAGCATAGAGGTGCGTATTACAGCGCTCAAAACAACATTAGGTCACACGCATTTTTCGAATCATTCTTGACAATAACCTTGGGTAATATCGCTTAAGGTACACCCCTAGTTTCTCTTTAAAACCGGCGATATACACTTCTTCCTTTTGATTAAATATAGCACGAATCATATGCCTTGCAAACCTATTTGGATCCATCCCATTTTTCGTGGCATCATCCATTTTTTGCTGCGGTGAGCCATCGGCTGTTAAGGCATTTATAGACACATTCGTATTCACAAAACCAGGACACACCATGGTTACTGAAATATTAAACTTGTCAATTTCTGCTCTCAAACTATCAAAAAAACCATGCAAGGCGTGTTTCGAAGCTGCATAAGAAGAACGCAGTGGTGTACCTAGTTTACCTACAATACTCGAAGTAACAACAAACTGTCCGCTCTTATTTTCAATAAAATGTGGCAGCAAAGCTTTTGTAAGCGCAACAGTACCTAAGTAATTCACATCCATAATTTGCTTATCAACAAGTAAGGAGGTTTCACCCGCCAATGAACGCTGACTAATGCCTCCATTATTCACGAGTACATCTATACATCCAAAATGCGCTATAGCTTCGGCTACCTTTTCTCTAAAACTTGTGTGCACTTCCAAATTCAGAGGAACAATTTGTACTTTATCAATGTGCTTGCAAGCTGCTCTCACATCTTGTAAAGCCGCTTCATTACGAGCTGATAATAACAGTGATGCTCCTTGTTTTGAGAATTCAATGGCCAATGCTTTTCCAATTCCAGAAGACGCTCCGGTAATCCAAATAACCTGATTTGTAAAATTCATAACAATAAATTAAAAGCAATGTAATTATTTTAAGTTAGAAACAGTAATTTTGGTATACTTATTGACATTTTTAAGACAATCAAATATCTATATGAAAAACTTATTTCTATTGCTGTGCATTGCTTCATTTAGCTTGCAAGCCCAATACACCATCAAAGGTGAATTAGATCCTGCTGAAAAATACAACTGGGTAATTTTATACAAGATAAAAGGAGCCCGACAGGTATTTGTTAAAAGTGAAACAATCAAAAATACGACTAAGAAAATCAATGGAAAAGAAACTCAAGTTGGGCAATTTGAGTTCACCCTGCCTGAAGATGCGGCAGTTGGCTCTTATAGGATTTCTTACAAAACTGAGGGTGCTGGCTTTGTTGATTTTTTATTTAATAAAGAGCATATTTCATTTACCTTTAACCCAGAAAACCCCCAAGAAACAATTCAGTTTCATGCGTCTAAAGAGAACCAAATATATCAAGAGTTCACTGCTATTGTTGCACAAGAACAATATAAAACAGATTCCTTGCAGATTGCATATCTAAAAGAATCATCTTCAAAAACCGCTAGTTTATACGAAACGCAACTTTCTAAAATAGCCACTTTACAACAAGAATATATAGAGAAATCTGAGGGCTTACTGGCATATCACTTTATTAAAGCAACGAACAGATACAATAGCGCATCTATTGCAAAGAACTCTCAAGACTACTTAAAATCTATAAATGAACACTTTTTTGACTCCATTGATTTTAGCAACAGCGCACTGTATAATTCTACCTTCATTATAGACAGAATTACAGACTACGTCTTTTACATGAATTATTCTGATGATGCTAAAAAACAACATGAACTCTATAAAAAAGCAGTGAAAACTGTTCTTTCAAAAACCAAAAACCAAACTTTTGAAAAAGACATCTTAGAGTTCCTCGTTACCCAATTTGTTAATGCCAACAATATTGACTTTTCAGATTATTTGATAACCACATATTATGAAAAATTACCTACTGCAATCCAAAACAAGGATTTTTTGAATAGTTACAACGAAAAAACAATGGTCTCTATTGGAAGAACTGCACCAGAAATGATATGGAAAAAAGGGGAACAAAAGTATACCTTATCTACATTAAACGATGCAGAAAATTATGTGCTTGTTTTCTGGAGTACAGGTTGCTCACATTGTTTGCGAGAAATTCCGGTTCTCTATGAAAACACCAAAAACTTAAACAACACAAAAATAGTTGCCTTTAGCTTAGAAAGAAATGAGAACACATGGAAGAAATACATTCAAAAATACCCAAACTGGCATCATGCAATTGGACTAAATAAATGGGAAAATCCAACAGCAAGAACCTATCAAATTTATTCAACTCCAACCTATATTGTCTTGAACAAGGACAAAAAAATTATAGCCAAACCACAAACACTAGAAGAAGTTAAAAAGATTGTAAACTATTTGGAATAACAACACCTCTAAAAATATAAAAAAGCGTCTTTTAAATGTTCTATTTGAAAGGCTTTTTTTTGTTTTACAATGGCGATAACATCAAACCGAACTGTCACATCCAAATCCTTTTCTAACGCATAATGATCTATTGCCAATACAAGTCTTTTTATTTTTTTAGGATGTATAAAATCTTGAGGCTCTCCAAAATAATCTGAAGACCTTGTTTTTACTTCAACTGCAACTAGTGTATGCGCTTTAAAAGCAATAATATCTACCTCTGCTTTCAAATAGGTGTAATTAGTTTCTAGAATTTGATAGCCATTATCTCGGAGATAATCACGTGCTAGCTTTTCTCCCTGCTTCCCTAAATCATTATGCTGCGCCATCCAAACAAGATAAGACTATTTTTTCTAAACACTCGATTCTTCCTTTTTGTTCCCTACCTTAAATAGACTTCTGAATTCAAATTCAGAACAAAAACCCCATAACTAAAATTTCCGAGCTCGAGGAAAACAGTTCGTTTTAATCTTCGAAAACAACAGTTGAAACACCTTCTTTGGCAACACTCAAATGGATCGTTCCTCCTAAAATTAGTGCTCGATTGTCAGGTTCATGTCCCGCAGGGAAATTGAACAAGACAGGGAAATCGTATTCCGCCACAACATCAAAGATTAATTGCTCAATAGAACGGCCCCACTTGGTTGTATTCTTTTTAACATTTGAGATATCTCCGAAAATCAAACCAGTACACTTTTCAAAAAAGCCCGCTCGTTTTAAACTTTGCAACATTCTATCTATGCTATACTTGTACTCTCCTATCTCTTCTATAAACAAAATTTTACCTCCTGTTTCCATTTGACTAATAGAACCCAACGTAGAGGCTAAAATGGTTAAATTCCCACCAATCAACTGACCTTTCGCTTGCCCTTCTCTATTTTCTTGTGAAGAGACCAAACTGTAGGTTAAACGCTCTCCAAAAAGAGCCTTCCTAAAAGAAGACACAGTCTGCACAATTTGGATGGGGTCCTCTGACAAACTTGACCCCATCATAGCATGTATTGTTGCTAGTCCTAATGTATGAATATGACTATGCAATGCTGTAATATCAGAAAAGCCAATCACCCATTTTGGGTTTTGTTTAAAGGTGTTAAAGTCCAATCTATCTACAATACGTACCGTACCATACCCGCCACGGGCAGCCCAAATTGCCTTGATTGCCGGATTGTTTAGTGCTTCTTGAAAATCTTCAGCTCTTTCTGCATCCGTTCCTGAAAAATGTCCTGATTCATTAAACAAATGCGCTCCATAAACAACATGCAGCCCCCAGCCTTCTAGTAGCGCTCTTGCCTTATCAATAACTGCACGTCTCGTGCTTAAAACTCCTGCAGGAGCGACAATGGCAACTGTATCTCCTTCTTGCAAATAAGGAGGTGCAAGCACTGCTGCTTTTACTGGACTAATTAAATCTTTAATTTCTTGAGCTTGTGCTCTAAGTACAGCAAATAATAGTATAAATAATACGATTCTCATTTTCATAGGCGAATTCTTTTTGGCAAGTAAAGGCCACACGATTTACACTAAGAAGCAACCAAATACCCTAGTGCTTGTAAATGTATCTATTTTTGAGCGCTTAAAAAAATGTGTTTTCATTGGTTTTCCTTACTTTTGCCTTTCAAAAATCAGTTAAAAACTGATAATTCACATTTGCAAAATACATACAATGAGTACGCCAAAAAGATATACAATTACTGCTGCATTACCCTATACTAATGGACCTGTTCATATTGGACATTTAGCAGGGGTCTATGTTCCTGCAGATATTTACACACGTTATTTACGTCAAAAAGGCGAGGATGTTGTTTTTGTTTGTGGCTCTGACGAGCATGGGGTGCCCATTACAATTAAAGCAAAAAATGAAGGGATTACACCTCAACAAGTAGTTGACAAATATCATGAAATTATCAAAACGTCATTTGCTGACTTTGGTATCTCTTTTGATAATTACTCAAGAACATCTGCTCAAGTGCATCATGATACTGCCTCAGATTTTTTCACCAAACTGCACAATGATGGAGAATTTATTGAAGAAGTAACAGAGCAACTCTACGATGCTGAAGCAAATCAATATTTAGCAGATCGGTTTGTCATTGGAACCTGTCCTAAATGTGGATATGAAGAGAGCTATGGAGATCAATGCGAAAGTTGCGGAACGAGTCATAACGCAACAGACCTGATCAACCCAAAGTCTTCAATTACAGGAAATACACCAACGCTAAAAGAAACCAAACACTGGTTTTTACCATTAGACAAACACGAGAAATTTTTAAAAGAGTGGATTTTAGATGGACACAAACATGACTGGAAACCAAATGTATTAGGCCAAGTAAAATCTTGGATAGATGACGGTTTAAGACCAAGAGCTGTTACGCGTGATTTAGATTGGGGAATTCCAGTTCCTGTTCAAGGAGCAGATGGAAAAGTATTGTACGTGTGGTTTGATGCACCTATTGGATATATCTCTGCAACCAAAGAATGGGCGGCACAAAACAACAAAGATTGGAAACCGTATTGGAAAGAAAAAGACACGAAATTAGTCCATTTTATTGGAAAAGATAATATTGTTTTTCACTGTATTATTTTTCCTGCGATGTTAAAAGCTCATGGCGATTATGTACTTCCTGAAAATGTACCAGCAAACGAATTTTTAAACCTGGAAGGCAATAAATTATCAACCTCTAAGAACTGGGCTGTTTGGCTACATGAATACTTAAACGATTTTCCAGACAAGCAAGATGTGCTCCGCTATGCATTGACTGCAACTGCGCCAGAAACAAAAGACAACGATTTTACATGGAAAGATTTCCAGGCGCGTAACAACAACGAACTAGTGGCAATTTTTGGGAACTTTATCAATCGTGTCGTTGTATTAACCAATAAATATTATAATGGAGTTGTTCCGGAAGCAGCTGAGCTAACAGTTGTTGATCAAGAAACCTTAGCTTCTTTAAAAGAAGCTCCAGATACCATTGCTAGATCTATAGAGCGTTACCGCTTTAGAGAAGCTTCACAAGAACTACTAAACCTGGCTCGAGTAGGAAACAAATACCTTGCAGATGAAGAACCTTGGAAAGTAATAAAACCTGTCTCTTATACACATCTCCGAGCCCACGAGACCGTACTAGA
>OLII01000802.1_pt1 | contig 11544 bp, 10 predicted proteins | sample 1609481 | NCBI WGS metagenome assembly OLII01 (sample SAMN05416859, study PRJEB24817) | seawater metagenome | isolation source: Sea water | place: Canada:Atlantic | collected 2013-11
CAGCGTCAGATGTGTATAAGAGACAGTCCTAATATACTCATTTTTAAGACAAAAGACGAAAAAAAATGGAAAATTTTACAAATTGAGCTAATTCCTATACTCTGTTACTATTTTTCAAAACATTTTTGCAACACGATTTACTTCCTACATGATTGCATGAAGGTTCCAACGACAAATCAACTATTTATCTGCACCCAACAACCATGAAAAATTAACACCTTGAAAGCATTCGAAGCAGTCCGTCGACAGAAACACTCAGCATCTCGTGATCATACGAACAACACCTAAAACAGCGAATCTATCAGCTACAAAAGCTCCATTCGTTGCTCCTCAAATAAGAGTGCGCTTATGCCATTAGAATGACATAAAAGAATCACAACATGCAAGCCGCTCTTTAAATCCTTTTAAAGAGCTAAAAGAAGAAACATATGATCACTTTAATGTTACTATTTGAAGTATTGTATGCAAGGCAGGATTTCTATTTTCTTTATTCCAAACCAACGAAAGGACTGTTTTCTGAGAAATCTCTTTCAACTCAATAAATTGAACCCCAGCATGATTTTCAATTTCTAATGACTTGGGTACAATAGAGATTCCAAAATTATTCGCTACCAATTTATAAATAGAGCTTGCATGGATGGTATTGTGAGATACAATGGGAGAAAAACCGCTATCATCGAAAACCTGCATGACTTTCTCGTAATACGAAGCACTATACGTTTGATCAAACAAAATGAATGCTTCATCTTTCAATTGAGCAATGTCTTTAAAATTACGAGATGTAATTGCATGATTTTTAGGCAACACCAAACAAAAATTTTCTTTGAGAATAGGTTTCAGTTCTAGTCCACGAGGAACCCGTTCCATGCGAACAAAACCCATATCCAAATCATGTCCAAGTAAGTCTTCAATCTGCTGTTCGTTATCCATCTCTTTCAAACTGAACACAACATCTGGATGCTCTTCTCTAAATTTTAACAATAGACTCGGAATAATCTCTTGCATTGCCGAACCTACATAACCTAGTTTCAATGCTCCTCCGATACCATCATTCAACAGTCTTGCATGATTGAAAATTTGATCTAGACTTTTTAAGTTTTTCACCAACTCCTTCTGCAAATACTTCCCCGATTTTGTCAAAGCAACCTTTCGGTTGTGACGTTCAAACAAGGTGATGCCTAAATCGACTTCCATTTGTTTGATTTGTCTGCTCAGACCTGGCTGAGAAATAAACAAGCGTTCCGCTGCTTTTCTGAAATGCAACTCTTCTGCAACAGCCAAAAAATATTTGATATGTCTCAACTCTATTTGATTACCTATAAGCATCAATTACGTAATTAATTAATCTTGTTAAGCATCAAAAATACCAATAACTTTGTTACCAACATCAGATACTTCAAAAAAATGACATTTAAATATGGTATAGACCACTTAACGGTGGCGAAAGTAATTGCGATTGCACAAGGGACCTTGACAGCTGTTTTAACACAGGAGGCCATTGACTTGATAGAAACATGCAGGTCTAAGGTAGAAACAATGGCCGGTGGCAATAAAGCTGTGTATGGAATAAATACTGGTTTCGGCCCATTATGCGATGTGCAAATTACCCCTAAAGAAACGAGTAAACTACAAGAGAACCTCCTCATTACACATGCTGTGGGTGTTGGAAATCCAATTGACAAGGAGCTTTCTAAAATTATGATGATCTGTAAAGTTCATGCTTTATCTCAGGGATTTTCTGGAGTTCGTTTGGCATTGATCCAGCGAATTTTATACTTTATAGAAAATGACCTTTTACCCATAGTCCCTGAGCAAGGTTCTGTTGGTGCATCGGGTGATTTGGCGCCATTGTCACATCTATTTTTACCGTTATTAGGTGAAGGAGATTTTTGGGTTGGAGATGAAATCAGACCGGCAAAAGAGGTATTAACTCAACATGCATTAAAGCCATTAAAGCTAGAAGCAAAAGAAGGATTGGGCTTGATTAATGGCACACAATTCATACTCGCACACGCCATCAAAGGTTTGCAAAAGATGACCTACATACTCGACTTAGTAGATGTTGCTGGAGCTATGAGTTTAGAGGGTTTTCAGGGAAGTGCTTCTCCATTCAAAGAGGCCCTACACAAGATTAGGCCATTCAAAGGAAATTTAAAAGTAGCTGAGCGCATACGAATGCTATTAGAGGGCTCTCAAAATGTAGAAAATCATTTCGACTGTGAGCGTGTACAAGATCCTTACTCTATGCGATGCATGCCTCAAGTTCATGGAGCCTCTAGAAATGCTTATGAGCACCTGAAGGAGTTGGCAGAAATAGAAATGAATTCAGTCACAGACAATCCAATTGTATTGAGTGATACGGAAGCCATATCGGGAGGTAATTTTCACGGACAGCCTCTAGCAATGGCCTTAGATTACGCTTCTATTGCTGCGGCTGAACTAGGAAACATTGCAGACAGGCGCTGTTATTTACTGTTAGAAGGTAAATATGGATTGCCCAGATTACTCACATCTGGAGGCGGATTGAATTCTGGCTTTATGATTCCACAATACACCACTGCAGCCTTGGTTACAGAAAATAAGTCTTTGTGTTTTCCTCCTTCGGCAGATAGTGTTCCTACTTCATTGGGGCAAGAAGACCATGTCTCTATGGGAAGTATTTCCGGACGAAAATTCAATCAGATTTTAGGAAATATTGAAAAAATAGTCGCCATTGAATTGATGTATGCTGCACAAGCCATGGAATTTAGACGACCAAACACCTTCTCTGATATCATTGAAGAGAATTTCAGGATTATTAGAGAAAAAGTTGCGAAGTTAGAAGAGGATCGTATCTTAAAGGATGACATCTATGCCATGCTGAAATTAGTCCAAAACAAAGCATTCATTGTGGAATAAATTGAGAGATCGCCGATATAAAAACCATGAATAATCTGCTTATTTTAGTAGCACATGACTACTTCACTTCCAAGATTATTGCAATGAATTTAAAAAAGACCATATGACATTTAAAGAACAAATAGCACAAGGAATTCCAACAGAGATACCAGCAAAAAAAACACATACTAAGGATGTAAATAGAGCTCCAAAGCGAAAAGACATCCTCTCAAAAGAAGAAAAGAAATTAGCCATTAGAAATGCCTTGCGATACTTTCCCGAGGCATGGCATGAAGAGTTGGCCATCGAATTCGCAGAAGAACTGAGAACATCTGGAAGAATTTACATGCATCGCTTTAAGCCTGATTATGAAATATACGCGAGACCTGTTTCCGACTATCCCGCAAAATCATCTCAAGCTGCAGCCTTAATGCTCATGATTCAAAACAACCTTGATCCTGCTGTTGCACAGCACCCAGAAGAACTCATCACCTATGGTGGTAACGGAGCAGTTTTCCAAAATTGGGCTCAATATCTTTTGGTGATGCAGTACCTATCAATGATGACTGATGCACAAACGTTACACTTATACTCAGGACACCCCATGGGCTTATTTCCATCATCTAAAAATGCGCCACGAGTTGTTGTAACCAATGGAATGATGATCCCTAACTACTCGCAACCTGATGATTGGGAAAAATTTAATGCATTAGGTGTCACGCAATACGGCCAAATGACAGCTGGTTCTTTTATGTATATTGGACCACAGGGAATAGTGCACGGAACTACCATTACGGTAATGAATGCCTTTCGAAAAATACTCCCAAAAGGAGAAACGCCAGCTGGAAAAATATTTTTAACCGCTGGTTTAGGAGGCATGAGCGGAGCGCAACCAAAAGCCGGAAATATTGCCGGATGTATTACGATTGCGGCCGAGGTAAATCCCAAGGCAGCAAGAAAAAGACATGAGCAAGGTTGGGTTGATGTATTGCTAGACAATATGGAAGACTTGATTGCACGTGTACAACAAGCACAAGCAACAAAAGAGGTTGTCTCAATTGCTTATATTGGAAATATTGTAGAAATCTGGGAGCGCTTTTATGAGGAAAATATTCACATTCATGTAGGATCTGACCAAACATCTTTGCACATTCCGTGGACAGGAGGCTACTATCCTGTTGGCATTTCTTATGAAGAATCGAACCGTTTGATACGAGAAGAGCCTGTTATTTTTAAAGAAAAAGTACAAGAAACATTGAGAAGACACGCTGCTGCAATTGACAAGCACACTGCAAGAGGCACGTATTTCTTTGATTATGGAAATGCCTTTTTGCTGGAAGCGTCTAGAGCAGGTGCAAATATCATGGCCGATAACTCAATAGATTTTAAATACCCTTCCTATGTTCAAGACATTCTTGGCCCTATGTGCTTTGATTATGGCTTTGGCCCTTTTCGTTGGGTATGTGCTTCTGGTAAATCAGAAGATTTAGATGCAACAGACGCCATTGCAGCCAATGTGCTGCAAGAAATTATGGAAAACTCTCCAGAAGAAATCCAATTGCAAATGCAAGACAATATTACTTGGATTAAAGATGCCAAAAAGAACAACATGGTAGTAGGGTCTCAGGCACGTATTTTATATGCAGATGCCGAGGGGCGCTCTAAAATCGCAGAAGCCTTTAACAACGCTATTGCTGCAGGCACCATTGGTCCGGTGATTTTAGGAAGAGATCATCATGATGTGAGCGGTACTGATTCTCCATACAGAGAAACTTCTAACATATACGACGGAAGTAAATTTACAGCAGACATGGCCATACACAATGTAATTGGAGATAGTTTTAGAGGTGCTACTTGGGTTTCGATTCACAACGGAGGCGGTGTTGGCTGGGGAGAAGTAATGAACGGAGGTTTTGGAATGCTGTTAGATGGAAGCAAAGATGCAGAAGTAAGATTAAAAAGCATGTTATTTTATGACGTGAATAATGGCATTGCACGCAGGAGTTGGGCAAGAAACAAGGAAGCTATTTTCGCCATCAAACGCGAAATGGAGAGATCATCAAATTTAAAAGTAACACTGCCTAACTTGGTAAAAGATGAATTATTAAACAACTTATTCTAATGATTACACTGTTTAAAAATATCAAAGAATTGATTCAAGTTCGTACCGAACCTGTCTCCTTTCTATCTGGTAAAGAAATGGGGCATTTACCGACCATTAAAAATGCATTTTTGCTTATTAAAAACGGTATTATTAGTGACTTTGGTCTCATGGAAAATTGCCCAACAACGGCATTTGAGAACATCGTTGATGCTTCCGGAAAAATGATTTTACCTTCTTGGTGTGACTCACATACCCACATTGTATATGCCGGAAACAGAGAAGGAGAATTTGTAGATAGAATTAAGGGTACCTCTTATGAAGAAATTGCAAAGAACGGAGGAGGTATTTTAAATTCTGCAAAACAATTACAAGAAACCTCTGAAGCATCATTATACCAACAAAGTAAAACTCGGTTGGAAGAAATTATTGAGCTAGGTACAGGAGCCGTAGAAATAAAATCTGGCTATGGCCTTACGGCAGATGCAGAGTTAAAAATGTTACGCGTCATCAAACAACTAAAAGAAAATTACGACATTCCCATAAAGGCAACCTTTTTAGGCGCTCACGCAGTTCCTGAAGCATACAAGAACAACAAACAAGGCTACTTAGAAATGCTCATCAATGAGGTCTTACCAAAAGTAGCTGAAGAAAACCTGGCAGAATATATTGATATCTTCTGTGAAACAGGTTATTTCTCGGTAGCAGACACAGCACTCCTCCTTGCAGCTGGTAAAAAGCATGGATTGATACCAAAAATACATGTCAATCAGTTTACAGCTATTGGAGGTGTGCAAGAAGGAATAAAATTTGATGCGCTTTCTGTAGACCATCTCGAAGAAATGCGCAATGAAGATATTGAAGCATTAAAAGGAACCCAAACAATGCCCGTTGCACTTCCAAGTTGCTCTTTTTTCTTGAGCATTCCATACACACCTGCACGAAAGATGATTGACGCAGGTTTGCCATTGGCTTTGGCTACAGATTTCAACCCAGGCTCTACACCTTCTGGCAATATGAATTTTGTCATTTCTACTGCATGTATTAAAATGAAAATGACCCCAGAGGAAGCCATCAATGCTGCTACAATTAATGGTGCTTATGCCATGGGATTGGCAGATCAAGTTGGAACAATTACCAAAGGAAAACAGGCCAATTTGATACTTACCAAACCTATCAATTCGTATGGATGTATTCCGTATTCTTTTGGAAAACATCAAATAGAAAGTGTATTTTTAAAAGGCATTGAAACATAACCACAACAAAAGGTTGTACAAAAAAACAACAATGGAATTAAAAGCATTGCATGTAGGCTATGAACCTACAGATCAAAAACATTGGACAGGAAGAACAGCTAGCGCTTATAATGATGCTCAGTATTGGCATGAGACCATTGCATTACTGAACCTCAAAGACATGGCCTCACAAAATACCGATATTGCCTTAATAGGTTATGCCTGTGACGAAGGTGTAAAAAGAAATCTAGGAAGAATTGGAGCCGTGAAAGGACCAGATGCAATCCGAGAGCGCTTGGGGAAACTACCCATTCATTTTGAAAAAACACAAATCGCAGACTTTGGAAACATTCACTGTATCGATGGAGACATGGAGGCTTGTCAAAATGGACTTGCAGCTACCATAACTGCAATGCTGGCACATGGTATTTTTCCGATTGCCATTGGAGGCGGACATGATATCGCTTACGGACATTTCAAAGGCATTTATAATGCTGTGAATACAACGGCGAATAAAAAAATTGGCATCATCAATTTTGACGCACATTTTGATTTGAGACCGGTTGAAAGTGTTCCAAATTCAGGCACTCCCTTTTATCAGATTCTAAACGAATTTGATGCTGTGTCCTATTTTGCCATTGGTATTCAGCAACAATCAAATACCAAAGACCTTTTTGACATTGCTAAAAGCAAGCACGTTCATTTTGCAATGAATGATGCTTGTGAGGCCTCTAAAGAAGAAATCAAAAACCTACAAAATTGCTTGCAACCGTTTATTGATTCTTGCGACTATCTTTACATTACTATAGACATGGACGGATTCTCATCGGCATTCGCTCCAGGCGTGAGCGCTCCTTCACCACTAGGGTTTGGTCCAAATTTCCTTTTTAAAATGCTCTATTTCTTATTGAAGAGTAAGAAGGTAATCTCCTGTGATTTGGCCGAATTAAATCCTCGTTTAGATGCAGACAATGCTACCGCTAATTTGGCAGCCAGACTCATTGATTATATAGTGATGCAAGTAGACAAGAACCAGCCATAAAAAAAGCCAGCTATCTCGCTGGCTTTTTTTTATTTTTACAACATATGAAGTGTATTTACTTCCTGCTCTGTTAAGGCTCTGTAACGTCCTCTTGGAAGGTTCTTTTTAGTCAGCCCTGCAAATAATACACGGTCTAACTTCACAACCTTATACCCAAAGTGCTCAAATATTTTACGAACGATTCGATTACGTCCTGAGTGAATTTTAATTCCGACTTCAGTCTTAGATTCTCCTGCAACATAATCTACCTCATCAATAAAAACTTTACGTCCCTCAATTACCACCTCATCTCTAATTTTGTGCAAATCACTTACAGTAAATTTTTTATCTAGAGATGCATGATATAGTTTTTGGATGTTGTGTTTTGGATGCGTTAATTTTTTAGCCAAATCTCCATCATTTGTAAACAACAACAAACCTGTAGTATTGCGGTCCAATCTACCAACGGGATACACGCGTTCTTTTGATGCATTTACAATCAAGTCCATTACGGTCTTCCTGCCTCTTTCATCATCCATGGTTGTGATGTAATTTTTAGGCTTGTTCAATAAAATATAACGCTTTTCTTCAGGAGAAATAGAAGTTCCATCAAAACGAACTTCATCACCTGGCATTACTTTGTATCCCATTTCAGTGATGACTGTTCCATTCACAGTAACGTTTCCTGAGGCGATGTACTTATCAGCCTCTCTTCTTGATGATACGCCAGAATTTGAGATGTATTTATTCAATCGTATCCCATCAGATGGATCCGATTTTGGCGTTGTTTTGATTTTTTTGTATTCTTTTTTCTTTTTTCCCTGAAAACTTTTATTGCCCCCATTTTGTCGTCCTCTCGACGAGTCTCTACTTGCACTCATTATTTTAAATTTTCGGCAAAGATACTGTTAAATATTTGATTTAATTGAGTTTATCAATCACTCTTTCAACAAGGATCGAAGGATCTACAAACAGCAAACTCAAAATACCAGCTAAGAGCATCAATTTCAACAATGTATGCAGCAACAAGTAATGCTTTTTCAAGTTCGCTTTCCACAAAAATGCACCGATAAATGAGAGCACAATAATTGAAATCAAAAAATAATATTTCATACCACCTACCGCCGAATAGTTAGCCAAACCATAAGCTGGTATAAATGTTAGCAGAACAAAAAGTATGCCTAATTTCCTTGTTTTTCTCTCTCCATATTTCACCGGAAAAGTAAGATCATTATTTACAAAAGCTCCTCTAAGATTGCTAAGATCTTTGATCAGCTGTTTCAACAACAATACAAAAAAAAGAAACGAAGCATGCACAAAAATTATTTTGGTAAAATTTTTATAGTATATAAAAACAGCGAAAAATGGTAAGATTGTAAGTACAGAGGCAGCTAACAAACCAACAAAAGGGAATTTTTTCAATTTGTGGGAATAGAACCAAATCGAAAAGATATACACCGCAAAGAACATCGCTGCTTTCCACGATATGAACCCTCCGAAAAAAACCGCTAAAACATTACAGATAAAATAAATTTCAAGCTTTGTTTTTTGACTCACATAGGCATCTATGTTCGATTTGACAGGCCTGTTTATCAGATCTGCTTTTACGTCATAAAAATTATTGATGATATATCCGGCAGAAACTACAAAAACAGATGCCAATACTATAAACAGCAACTGATAATCGAAGAGGACAGCCCGCCATGATTTGTTTGTGGAAAAAACAAACAGCGCTGCCAAATACTGAGCAATCACTAAAACTAAAATATTGTATCCCCTTACCACAGACAGCAAACTAAAGAGCTTGTAGAAAACGGAGAATCTCTTAGTAGTATTCACTTTTATTGTATTGGTGTTTTAAAATCTATAAACCAACTCTACCTTATAGTCTTGTAATTTTTCTTTTGCTTTTTCGTAATCTTCTGTAAAACCTAAAATATAACCGCCGCCGCCAGAGCCACATAACTTCAGGTAATAATCATTGGAAGCAATTCCACGCTCCCATACCTTGTGAAAAGGTGCAGGAATCATTGGCTTGAAATTTTTAAGTACAATTTTAGAAAGTTGTTTCACATTTCCAAAAAGAGAAGCAACATTGCCATGCAAAAAATCATCTATACAGGCATCCGTGTAGGTAACAAACTCTTCATCTAGCATTTTTCTGAAGCCTTCATTCTTCATCTTATTCATAAATATATTTACCATTGGCTCAGTTTCTCCAATCATTTCAGAATCTAATAAGAAAACAGCTCCCTTACCTTCTTTCTGAGAAGGAATCCCCGCCGGTTCTATGTGTGTCTTTGAATTAATTAAAATTGGCAAACTCAAATAACTGTTTAATGGATCTAAACCAGAACTTTTACCATGAAAAAAAGACTCCATGGCACTAAATATCTCTTTTAAGCTTAACAAATTATCTCGTGTTAAGTTATCTAACACTGTTATTTTGTTACATGCGTATTTGTCGTAAATAGAGGCTACCAAAGCACCCGAGCTACCAACCCCATATCCCTGAGGAATCGAAGAATCAAAATACATACCACTCTCAATGTCTCTCTTTAAATCAACAAGATCAAACGCCAAACCTTCTAAATTCAACTTTGATAAGTATTGGTAGAAATTGCGAAGATTAGCATTTGATTTTTGCGCTTCACCTGTTAAGTTTTGAGCCGATTTCAATGCTCCGCGATAAGCATTAAAAGGGATTGCTAATCCTTTAGAATCTTTAATAATTCCATATTCGCCGAAGAGCAATATCTTGGCATAAAACAAAGGTCCTTTCATAATTTCTTTTTACTTTACAAAAGTAATGTATTTTTTCTTAATCGTTTGGCCGAGTTATCGCTTGTACACATTTTTATAGAAATTTTTCCAAACACCAATTTTCTCTCCTTTTTCATATTTCCCTCTTTCCTTTATTTTACCACTCTTGTAGTAGGTCTTCCAAACACCTTCTCTTAAATTATCTTCATAGTTTCCCTCTGCTAAGAGCTCTCCTGTTTCATAAAATTCAGCAAACCTTCCTTCTTTCTTGTCTCCTTCATAGTTTCTCTCCATTTTCAACGCACCCGACTCAAAATAAATTTTTCTGCTCCCTTGAATTTTACCATCCACATAATTTACTTCTTGATACACCACTCCATCTTCAAAAAAATAAACCACCAGGCCATCAAACTCTTCATTATTTACAATCATATTTGCACTAAAACCCTCCATCTGTTTGGTACCATTCATGTAATAGTCTACAATCCAAAACCCGCCCTTTTTTGGTTTAGGCGAAGGTCTGTAATAGGTGGCTTTTTCTTTTGATGAGGGATTCCAATTGGAATCAAACCATACCGTTTCATGAATTGTTTCTTGCGCTGAGACTGAAGCGGATAAAAGAACTGCAATTATCACACTAAATAAGGTAGGTGTTTTCATAAGATCAAGTTTTGGTTTCTTAAAGCTACAAAATTTTTGCACCAAATCCAACACCATCTAGAATATAATGTCCATTCTGACAATAGGGCGCCAACTGCTTTTCGATAAATAGATCCACAGACTCCTTTTCACTTAATGGATACAATACATGCACATTTGCCCCTGCATCTAAGGTGAAGCAAATTTTACTTCCAGTCTCTTGCCTATACTTCCAAAGTAACTGAATTATTTCCAACGTTTTTGGCTTCATTAAAATGAAATAAGGATTGCTCGTTAACATCATTGCATGCAAGGTTAAGGCCTCACTTTCAACAATATTAATAAAATTATCGAGGTCGCCTTCTTGCAAGACTTTCGATATTTTCCCTAAATTCTCATTGGCTTGCAAAAATCGCTGAGCTGCATATGGGTGGTTGTGCATTAAATTATGACCCACTGTGCTTGACACTTGCTTTTCCCCTTTATCTACCAACAATATAGCATCTTGATAGTTGGCAAAATTTGGATGTACCTTGTGTGGAAATTGTACTCCATATAAATCAGAACTTCCCTCAATCTCCGGATGCTTGCCCCAAACAACCAACGGTCCTTCAATACTTCTGCTTGCACTTCCCGACCCTAGTCTTGCCAAAAATGATGCCTTCCTATGGATGTAATCATCAGACAAAGATGGATTCAATGCTTTCTCCAAACGCATCAAGCACATTGCAATTGCAGACAAGCCGCTTGCAGAGGAGGCAATTCCACTACTATGCGGAAAAGAATTTTCAGAGTCAATTACCATATCATATGCAAAAAGATACGGGCAATACACCTGTATTCTCTCAAAAAACTGTGTAATCTCTGTCTCTTATACACATCTCCGAGCCCACGAGACCGTACTAGAT
>OLII01000803.1_pt1 | contig 11535 bp, 10 predicted proteins | sample 1609481 | NCBI WGS metagenome assembly OLII01 (sample SAMN05416859, study PRJEB24817) | seawater metagenome | isolation source: Sea water | place: Canada:Atlantic | collected 2013-11
GACCAACCTGCTGGCGCTCAACGCTGCCATCGAAGCGGCGCGTGCTGGCGAGCAGGGCCGCGGATTTGCCGTGGTGGCCGATGAGGTGCGCGCCCTGGCGGGCAAGACCCGCCAGTCGACCCAGCAGATCCAGGGCATCATCGAGACCCTGCGCAGCGGCGCCGATGACGCGGTGAGCATCGCCAACCTGGGCATCCAGGAGGCCGAGCAGGGCGTGGCGCAGGTGGTCGAGGCGCAGCGCGCACTGCAAGGCATTCGCGAGGCGGTGGCACGCATCACCGATATGACCCAGCAGATGGCGGCCGCCTCGCAGGAGCAGTCCTACGTGGCGGAGGACGTGTCGCAGCAGATCAATCGGGTAGCCGGCACGGTGCAGAAGACTGCCGACAACGCCAATGCCGCCGCCACCCGTGGTGGCGAGCTTGAGCATATTTCCAGCGGCCTGCGTGCCTTGGTTGAACGCTTCAACCGATAGCCGCCAGGCGAGTGAACGAGCATGGATGACAACTACCGCGCGGCCGTCGACGCGGCCGCGATCTTTTCCGAAACCGACCTCGCCGGACGCATCACCTACGTCAACCAGCAGTTCTGCAGCATCTCCGGCTACAGCCGTGAAGAGCTGCTGGGGGCCAACCACCGCATCCTCAATTCCGGCCTGCACGGCAGTGACTTCTTCGAGAGCATGTGGGCATCGCTGGTAGCCGGCAAGGTCTGGAAGGGCGAGATCTGCAACCGCGCCAAGAACGGCTCGCTGTACTGGGTCGACAGCACCATGGTGCCACTGCTGGACCCGGCCACCGGCAAGGTCCGCAAGTATGTGTCGATCCGCTTCGACGTCAGCGAGAAACGCCAGCTGGTGCACACCCTGCAATGGCGCGTGGGGCATGACGTGCTCACCGGGCTGCCCAACCGCGCATTCCTTTCGGACCTGCTGAACCAGGCCCTGGAATTCTCGCGCACCGAGCAGTTCCCGCTGGCGGTGTGCATGCTCGATCTGGACGGCTTCAAGGCGGTCAACGACGGCTATGGGCATGCCTGCGGCGACCTGCTGCTGGTCGAGGTGGCGGCGCGGCTCAAGGGCATACTGCGTGGCGGCGATGCGGTTGCGCGGTTGTCTGGTGACGAGTTCGTGCTGATTCTGCGCCATGTCGAGGGCCAGGCGCAGTTGCGCACGGTGCTGGGGCGGGTGCTGTCGGCGGTGGCGGCGCCGTATTCGATTCGTGGCCAGCAGATCAGTGTCAGTGCCAGTATCGGCGTGACCCTGTACCCGGCCGACAACGATGATGCCGACACCCTGCTGCGCCATGCCGACCAGGCGATGTACGTGGCCAAGCAGAGCGGACGCAACCGCTTCCACCTGTTCGACGTATCGCTGGACCAGGAAGTGAAGGCCACGCACCAGACGGTTGAGCGGGTCCGCCGCGCCATGAAGAATGGCGAGCTGCGCCTGTTCTACCAGCCCAAGGTGAACATGCGCAGTGGCGAGGTGCTGGGCTTCGAGGCCTTGCTGCGCTGGCAGCACCCGGTCAAGGGGCTGGTGCCGCCAGCGGAGTTCCTGCCGTTGATCGAGCAGACCGACCTGATCGTGGACATCGGCGAGTGGGTGATCGACCGCGCGATGGCGCAGATGCAGCATTGGCAGGACGCCGGGTATCGCTGGTCGGTGAGCGTGAACATCGCGGCACGCCACTTTCAACGGTCTGACTTCGTCGAGCGCCTGCGCCTGTTGCTTGCGCGTCATGACGGGGTTGCGCCGCGCATGCTCGACCTTGAGATCGTCGAGTCGGTGGCAATCGAGAACATCAAGCGGGTCAGCGAATGCCTGGAGGCGTGTCAGCAGTTGGGGGTGCAGTTTTCACTGGATGACTTTGGCACCGGCTATTCGTCGCTGAGCTATCTCAAGCGCCTGCCCACCCAGGCGATCAAGATCGACAAGTCGTTCGTGCGCGACATCCTGCATGACCAGGATGACCTGGCCCTGACCCGCGCGGTGATCGGCCTGGCACGGGCCTTCGGACGCCAGGTGATCGCCGAGGGGGTAGAGACGGTGGAGCATGGCGAGGTGCTGATGGGGCTTGGCTGCGATGTGGCGCAGGGCTACGGCATCGCCCGGCCGATGCCGGCGGCGGAGGTGGTGGGATGGGTGCGCGAGTATGTGCAGCCGCATGAGTGGGTGGTGTTGCGCCAGGCGTGATACCGCATCGGGCCCTTGGCCGGCAAGGCCGGCTGCTGCAGGGCCGGCGCTACAACTGCGGCGCCGTGTTCTTCACCACCGCCAGTTCCGGGTGCGCCACCAGCTTGTCGATGTGCAGCTCGTCGTTGTTCATCCAGGTTTCGCTCAGCACCCGGTAATGCTCCATGTCCCGGCAGCGCATGCGCAGGCTGTAGTCGAAATGCCCGCTGATGAGCTGGCACTCGAATACCTGCGGGCAGGCCTTCATGCAGGCCTCGAAGGCCCGCTGGGCCGAGCGCCCGCTCTGGTTGGACAACGCCACCAGCACCAGCAGCGACAACCCTGGCGACACCCGCTGCACATCGATGATCGCGCCATAACCACGTATCACCCCGCGTCGCTCCAGCTTGCGCACCCGCTCCAGGCAAGGCCTGGGCGTCAGGTGCACCAGCGAAGACAGCTTCTCGTAGGTGATGCGCCCGTTGTGGCGCAGTACGTCGATGATCGCCTCGTCGATCCGATCCAGAGGCGGCGTGTCATGCAAGCGGTTGGCCTTGGTGTCCATGGTGGCGTCGGTTCACTTCAAACGGTTGGAAAGAAATTGCTGCAGGCGTTCGCTCTGCGGCTGGTCGAGCATCTGCGGGCCGCCCTGTTCCTCGACCCGGCCCTGGTGCAGGAACAGTACCTGGCTAGACACCTGGCGGGCAAAGCCCATCTCGTGGGTGACCATCAGCATGGTACGGCCTTCCTCGGCCAGCGTCTGTATCACCTTGAGCACTTCGCCAACCAGTTCCGGGTCCAGTGCCGAGGTCGGTTCGTCGAACAGGATTATCTCCGGTTCCATCGCCAGCGCCCGCGCAATGGCCACGCGCTGCTGTTGCCCGCCAGACAGGAATGCCGGGTACTGATCGGCCGCGCGCCCTGGCAAGCCGACCTTGTCCAGGTAGGCGCGGGCGCGGGCCTCGGCCTCGCGCGGGCTCACCCCAAGCACGCGGCGCGGCGCCAGGCAGATGTTCTCCAGCACGGTCATGTGGCTCCACAGGTTGAAGTGCTGGAACACCATGGCCAGGCGCGTGCGCAGGTTCTGCAGCTGGGCCGGGTTCGGCGCGCGGGTGCCGGCGCGGCCCTGGTGCATCTCGATGCTCTGGTCGTCGAGGGTGATCACGCCCGAGTCCGGCTGTTCGAGAAAGTTGATGCACCGCAGCATGGTGCTCTTGCCCGAGCCGCTGGCACCGATCAGGCTGATCACGTCGCCCTTGCGCGCCTGCAGCGAGACGCCCTTGAGTACCTGGTGATCGCCATAGCTCTTGTGCAGGGCATCCACGCTCAGTTTGATGGCGGCGCTGCTGACGCGCGGGGCGGTGGGGGTTTCGTACAGGGCCTGGCCATGGGCCGGCAGGGGGTGTGCGCAAAGGGTCATGGGTCAGCCTCGGGCAGGAACAAGGAAACGCATCCAGCGGCGTTCGGCCAGGCGAAACAGCCCGACCAGCGCGAAGGACAGCAGCATGTACAGAATGGCCGCGATGCCGAAGGCCTGGAACGTCAGAAAGGTCGCGGCGTTGGCGTCGCGGGCCACTTTGAGGACGTCGGCGACGGTGGCGGTGAACGCCAGCGAGGTGGCATGCAGCATCAGGATCAGCTCGTTGCTGTACACCGGCAGCGCACGGCGCAGGGCTGCCGGCAGCACCACGAACAGGTTCAGGCGCCAGCCATGCAGGCCGTAGGCCTGGGCGGCCTCGATCTCGCCATGGGGAATGTTGCGAATGGCCCCGGCGAAGATCTCCACGGTGTAGGCGCAGGTGTTGAGCACAAAGGCCAGCAGCGTGCAGTTGAGCGCATTGCGCAAGAACTGGTCGAGCAGCGCGTTGTCACGCACCACCTCCAGCCCGTACAGCCCGGTGTAGCAGATCAACAACTGGATATACAGCGGGGTGCCGCGAAACACGAAGGTGTACAGCTCTACCGGCCAGCGCAGCCAGCGCTTGCGCGACACCCGCGCCAGCGCCAGTGGCAACGACAGCACCAGACCCAGCACCATGGTCACGATGAACAGCCACAGCGTCATGGCCAGCCCCGACATGCCCGCGCCATCGCTGTACAGGTAGGCCCGGCCGTATTCCTGAAGCAGTTCGATCATGATGCCAACCCCTTGATGCCGGTGTTGTAGCGCCGTTCCAGCACCTTGAACAGGCGATTGGAAAGGGTGGTGATAAGCAGGTAGACCAGCCCCGCGAACAGCAGAAAGTACAACGGCTCATTGGTGGTCTTGCCGGCGTTCTGCGCAGCCTTTACCAGGTCGGAGAGGCCGATGATCGACACCAATGCGGTGGACTTGAGCAGCACCAGCCAGTTGTTGCCCAGCCCCGGCAGGGCGAAGCGCATCAGTTGCGGGAACAGCACCAGCTGGAAGCGCTGCACGCGGCTCAGCCCGTAGGCGGTAGCCGCTTCCAGCTGGCCATGGGGCACGCTGAGGATCGCTGCGCGAAAGTTCTCGGTGAAGTAGGCGCCATAGATGAAGCCCAGGGTGATCACGCCGGCCATGAACGGGTTGATCTCGACGTAATCCCAGCCAAGCAGCTCGGTCAGGTCGTTGAGCCACAGCTGCAGGGTGTAGAAGATCAGCAGGATCAGCACCAGGTCGGGCACGCTGCGAATCAGCGTGGTGTAGAGGGTGGCGGGAATGCGCAGCAGGCGCAGCGAGGACAGCTTGGCGCTGGCGCCGATCAGGCCCAGCAGCAGGCTCAGGCCCAGTGACAGAAAGGCCAGTTGCAGGGTCATCCAGGTTCCTTGCAGCAACAGCGGGCCGAAGCCCTGCAGGCTCAGGGCCTGCAAGCCGGTGGAGGTGAGGAAGTCGTTCACGGGAAAACTCTCGGTAGGACCAAAGGCGGGTGCGACAGCGCACCGGGCCGTGCAGGCCCGGGCTCTGCAGGCGATTACTCGTTGTAGATATCGAGGTCGCCGACGTACTTCTGCTGGATCCTGGCGAAGGTGCCATCGGCCAGCACCGCGGCGATGCCCTTGTCGATCAGCGCCTTGAGCTCGGCGTCGTTCTTGCGCAGGCCCATGGCGATGTCCAGGGGCAGGGTGGGGTCCTTGATTGCCGGGCCGCTCTTGAAGTCGGCGCCTTCGGGGGTGTTGAGGAAGTTCAGCTGCGCTTCGAGCTTGTCGGTGAGGGTGGCGTCCAGGCGCCCGTTCATGAGGTCGGCATAGTTCTGGTTCTGGGCCTGGTAGGCTTTGACCCGGGCGCCCAGCGGCGCCAGCTTGGCGCGGGCGTAGGCCTCTTGCAGCGAGCCTTGCAACACGCCAACGGTCTTGCCCTCGAGCGATTCGGGGGTGTCGCCGAAGTCGGCGCCCTTGCGCACGATCACCGAGGTGGGGCTGAGGAACAGGCGATCGGAAAACTCGATCTGCTTCTGACGGGCCGGCGTCACCGCCATGGACGACATGATTGCGTCGAACTTGCGTGCACGCAGGGCCGGGATCATGCCGTCGAATTCGTTGTGCACCCAGGTGCACTTGACCTGCAGCTTTTCACAGATGGCATTGCCCAGCTCGATGTCGAGACCTTGCAGGCTGCCATCGGCGGCGACGGATTCGAAGGGCGGGTATTCGGGGAACACGCCGAAACGGATTTCTTTCCATTCCTGGGCCTGGACTGTGCTCGCGCACATGGGCAGGAGCAGCACGCTGAGCAGCTTTCGCAGCGAGGTCATAAAGGTATCCCTGTGTCTTGTAGTTGATGTAGGGCAGTGAACGCTTCGTTGGCCTGAGCCTTGGTCTGTGTGTGACTCTTCGGTCTGGCGTCAGAATGCGTGAAGGCAGCATTTTTTTTGTGTCGTTTGGGCCGGCGCTGGCTGCCGGATTCTGCTGTTGGCGATTCGGTGTCAGCCGAATCGGCTGCATGACCTCCTGTTTTGGCTTCGGGGCAGCTTGCTGTGTACGGCCGTGCAAGGTGCACGGCCGCCTGGATTGACGTGCAGGCCCGGTCTAGGCGCGTTTCTTGTGCACCGCCTGAACCTTGGGCAGCAGCCGTGCAAACAGGTCCTTGGGGTTTTCCAGGGCCGGCACCAGGTCGATTTCATGGCCGATATCCAGGGCCTTGGCCACATCCAGCACATAGCGCAGGGCCGAGTAGTCTTCGATGGCAAAGCCCACCGAGTCGAACAGGGTGACCTGGGTGTCGTTCTCGCGGCCGAGCACCTGGCCGTTGACCACTTGCCAGAACTCGGTGATCGGCGAGTCGGCTGGCATCTGCTGGATCTCGCCCTCGATGCGGCTCTGCGGTTCGTACTCGACGATCACCCGTGCGGCGTCGACGATGTCGCGGTGCAGCTCGGTCTTGCCCGGACAGTCGCCACCCACCGCGTTCAGGTGCATGCCCGGCTCGATCATGTCGGCGGTCAGGATGGTGGCGTAGGCCTTGTCGGCGGTGACCGTGGTGACGATGTCGGCGCCGCGTACCGCATCGGCCACGGAGCTGGCCAGTACCACCTTGATCGCCGGGAAGGCGCGAAGGTTCGCGGCCAGTTTGGCCGTGGCTTGTGGGTCCAGGTCGTACAGGCGGATTTCCTCGATGCCCACCAGCGCGTGGAAGGCGATGGCCTGGAACTCGCTCTGCGAACCGTTGCCGATCAGCGCCATGCTGCGGCTGTCGGGGCGCGCCAGGTAGCGTGCGGCCAGGGCCGAGGTGGCGGCGGTGCGGATCGCGGTGGTCAGGGTCATTTCGCTGAGCAGCAATGGCGCGCCGGTGTCGACATCGCCCAGCGCACCGAACGCCATCACGGTGAGCATGCCGCGCTGGGTGTTCTTCGGGTGGCCGTTGACGTACTTGAAGGCGTAGAGGTTGGCGTCGGAGGCCGGCATCAGCTCGATCACCCCGTCTGGCGAGTGGTTGGCCAGGCGCGCGCACTTTTCGAAGTCGTGCCAGCGCAGGTAGTCCTGGCGGATGTACTCGGCCATTTCTTCCAGGCAGGTGGTGAGGCCCTTGCGGGCGACCAGTTGGCTGAGGTCGTTGACGTCGATGTAACGGGTCATGGGGAGCTCCTTCTTGTGGTCGGTCAATTGCGCACCGGCAGGTGCACTTCGGCGAGCATGCAGCGCGCGCTGCCGCCGCCGATGCGTTCGATGTTGTCGATGTTCACCACCACCGGGTGGGTGTGCCGCTCGACCTGGCGGCGCTGCTGGGGGTGCAGCGAGCGCCAGGCACTGCGCGACATCACCAGCAGCGGCTGGCCTTGCTTGTCGTGCACTTCGAGCATGTTGCCGGCGAAGCCTTCGAGCTGGTCGAAGTCCAGGGCCAGGATGTCCTTGCCGGTGACGCGCAGGCTGTGTTCCAGGGTACGGCGCTCGTCGGCATCGGGCAGTGCCTTGAGGCACACCACCGACAGCCCGCGGCCCACGCTCATCATCACGTTGCAGTGGTAGATGGGCGCCCGGTGCCGGTCGACGGCGTGAAACAGGCACAGGCGGTAGTCGAGCCTGTCGGCGAACTGGCGCAGTGCTTCGGTGTGGGTGCGCCCGGAGTGGCAGGCGTAGCTGATGCGGTGTTCGCGGTCGAGCACCATGCTGCCGGTGCCTTCCAGGAACATGCTCTGTTGCTCCAGCGGGCTCAGGTCGATGGTGTTGTTAATGCTGAAACGGTCGGCGAGCACCTGCAGCACGCCCTTGTCGCGTTCCAGCCGGCGGTTGTGGCCCTCCATCGGGTAGAGCACCAGGCTGCCGTCGGCGTGGCTGCTCCACCAGTTGTTGGGGAAGATCGAGTCGGGCGTGTGCGGGGCCGGCGTGTCCTGCACCACCAGCACCTCGACGCCATGCTGGCGCAGGGTGTCCACATAGCCGTCGAACTCTTCCAGCGCTTTATGCTGTGCCTGGTCGGGGTCCAGTGCAGGCTGCTGGAAGCGGTTGTTGAGTGCGGTGTCCGGGTTGAAGGCGAACCGCGCGGGGCGGATCATCAAGACTGTATTGGTGGTTTGCATCGAGGCACGCATCCGGGGTTGGCAGTGCGTCTATTGTCGATGCAGTGGCGCTGCAATCCCGGCTGAAGCGCGCGGGGCGCTCAGCGGGGAAAGCTGAAAAGCGGGGTATTGCAGCGTAATCGGCTGTGCCGGTTCAGGGCAGGTGCTCGGCCATGTCACGCAACTGGTTGGCCAGCGCGACGGCAGCACGGGCGCTGTGTTCGCCTGCCACCAGGTGCGTGAAGGGCAGGTCGATCAGCCGGCCCTCGCGCACCGCACGCAACTTCGAAAGGGCCGGGTGGTTGTGCAGGTACTCGCGCTTGCGCCGGGCCGGCGACCAGACGGCGTCGGCCAGGATGATCACGTCCGGGTCGCGTTGCAGCAGGGTTTCGGGGTCGACGGTCACGCGGTGCAGGTCGACGTCGGCGAACAGGTTGCGCCCACCGGCAACCTGGATCAGTTGGGTGATGAAGCCGCGGCTGCCCTCGCTGTCGAGGCCCTGGTGCTCGCTGTCCAGGTAGAACACCGAAAGCGGGGCATGCTGCGCGGCGAGCTGGCGGGCGCGGTCCAGGTCTGCTCGTTGCTGCGCGATCAGCCGAGCGGCCTGGGGTTCGCGCTGCAGCAGCTTGCCCAGGCTGCGCAGGTCGTCTTCGATGGCCGCGAAACCGGAGGCCGGGCGCGGGTCGCAGGCGTTCTCCAGCAGATAGCTGCCGATGCCATTGCGGGTCAGGTGGGTACGGGCGCCCACGCCATCGCGAAAGGCGCTGGCGAAACCGCCGACCACCAGGTCGTAGCGCTGGGCATAGAACACCTCCGGCGAGGGATACAGCCGCGACAGCAGGGGCACGCCGCGGTAGCGCCGGGAGGCCAGCGCCTCGGGGTCGTCATCGATGTAGCTCACCGCAACCAGCGACGGGCCGACCTGCAGGGCCAGCAGCAGGTCGGCGGCATGCTGGTTGAGCGCCAGGATGCGCTGCGGCGGGGCGTGCGGCAGGGTCCAGTCCTGGCCGCAGTTACGGTAGGTCTGGGCGTGGGCCGTGGTGCCGAGCAGGCACAACAGCAGGCAGAGCAGGCGCGTCATGGGGTATCACCATTGAGCAGCAGTGCGCTGACCGGGGTACCTGCGACCAGGTGCTCGCGCACCAGGCGGCGGGCATCGTCGGCGCTGGCGATGCGGTACCAGCAGCGCTCGGGGTAGACGGTGGCGACCGGGCCCAGGTTGCACGGGAACTGGCAGTGGGTACGGGTCAGCAGCACGCCGTCGGCGGTTTCCATGCGCTGGGCGGCGAGCAGTTCGTTGCGCACCACTTTCCACACCTGCTGCGCGCCGCGCTGGGTGCAGCGCGGGCCGGTGCACAGCATCACGTGGCGGGCGTGGGCGGGAATGTGCGACCACTCGGGTTTGCTGGGGATGGGCATGGGCTTGTCCTTGAGTCCGTGGTGCGGCTTTCGCGGGTCAAGCCCGCTCCCACAGGCTCATCTGTCACCTGTGGGAGCGGGATTGACCCGCGCTGCTTCTAGAAGCTGTAGGTGTAACGCACTTCGCTGGTGAACGGCCTTCCCAGGTTCTGCACCTTGCGCGCGCCGCTGTCCATGCTGGTGGTGTAGTCGCGGTCCAGCAGGTTCTCCAGCAGCAGGCTCAGGCGATGCTGGCGGGCGCCGTCCAGGTAGCGGTAGGCATCGGCGTCCACCACGGTGTAATGCCCGTAGTCCACATCCCGCGGGCTTTTTACCGTGCCGATGTAGCGCACCGCCGCGCCTGCGCCCCACATCCGGTCGCCCGACTCGTACCCCAGCCGGCTGCGTGCAAAAAACCCGGGAATGTTGTTGAGGGTGGCGCCGTTGCGCGACTCGCTCAGGTTGCGCGTCATGTCTGCCGCCAGCTGCCAGCGGTCACTGAGCTGGAACTGCCCGTTGACCTCGACGCCGCGCACCTGGATCTCGCCATCGCCGTTGACCCATTGTGCATCCACGATGGTGATCAGGTCCTCGATGCGCCGGGTGAACAGCGTACCGCTCAGGCTGTAAGGCTGGCCCTGGATCAGGCCGGTGTAGTCCAGGCCCAGTTCGGCATTGCGGCTCTTCTCCGGCTTGAGGTTGGGGTTGCCCATCTCGTCGCCCGGTTCGTTGACGTACAGTTGCTCGGCGTTGGGCAGCTTGTAGGCGGTGCCGAACTGGCCGCGCAGCTTGAGCTGGTCGGTCAGGTCGTAGAGCGAGGTGAGCATGCCCACCGTGGCACTGTCACCGCCGCTCAGGTGCTCGCGGCGCACGCCGATGCTGGGGTGCCAGTCAGGCAGGGCGTCGATGACAGGGCGCAGCTGCACATACAGCGCATGGGCCTCGGCCTGGTTGTTATCGATCTTGAGCACGTCGTCCTTGCCCTTGAACCACTGGTTGTCGGTACCGAACACCAGGGTGTGCTCGCCGGGGAGCACGGCCTTGCCTTCGGCCTGCATGCCCCAGTCGCTGAAACCCCAGTAGTCGTCGTGGTTGAGGGTACGGGTGCTGCCGTCGGTGTTGTTGTAGATGCGGGTGTAGCGCGTATCCCAATCGTTCATGTGGCCTTTGACGAAGTAGCTGAAGCCGGGGTTCAGGCGCTGCTCGAAGGTGGCCGTGGCGATCTGCTGCACGCGGTCGTTGGTGGTACGGCGGTTGGCGTCCGGGCGCAGGAAGTCCAGGTTGGCGGCGCTGTACTGGTAGAACAGCTCCAGGCGGCTGTCATCGCCCAGGCTTTGTGCGGCCTTGGCGCCGAAGGTGTTGACCTCGTAGCTGCGCTTCTTGTCACTGACCGTCGAGGTGATTTGGCTGCTGTGGTAGGGCTGGTAGCCCTCGGACACGTTGTGGCTGACGTAGGCCAGCAGCCCCAGGTCGCCCAGGCCGTTGCTGAAGATGCGCTCGATACGTGCATCGCCGTTGCGCCCCATGAAGCTGTCGACGCCCAGGTTGACCTGGCCCGAGGGGTCGCGGCTATGGGCCGAACGGGTGACGATGTTGATGACCCCGGCCACGGCCTGGGTGCCAAACAGCAGGCTCTGGCCGCCCTTGAGTACCTCGATGCGCTCGATGGCGGCGGCGGGCAGGGTGTCTATATAGATGCCGCCGTAGAGACGGTTGTTCAGGCGCACCCCGTCGAGCATGATCAGCGTGTCGTCGTTGCGCCCGCCCAGCAGCGAATAGGTGCCATAGTCGAACGGCCCCTGCTTGGGCGCCACGTACAGGCCGGGCACGAACATCTGCAGCACGCGGGTGATGTCGGCGCTGGGGCCGGCGCGCTCGATCTGCTCGCGGTCCACGACCTCCACCTTGCTGCCATAGCGCGCCATCTCGGCCACCGTGGTGGACTCCACCGAGGGTGCGGACTGTCTCTTATACACATCTCCGAGCCCACGAGACCGTACTAGATCTCGT
>OLII01000804.1_pt1 | contig 11535 bp, 8 predicted proteins | sample 1609481 | NCBI WGS metagenome assembly OLII01 (sample SAMN05416859, study PRJEB24817) | seawater metagenome | isolation source: Sea water | place: Canada:Atlantic | collected 2013-11
GTATAAGAGACAGCTACCGGGGCGGCCTGTTCCGTTGGCGCGGGGGCCGGGGCCGGTTTATCAGAAGACGAGTCGCAAGCACTGAGCAGCGCCATGGCGCACGCCAGCCACAATCCTTTGTTGAGCATGGAGGGTAACTCTTCCGGTAGCAGGGTCTGAGACGAGCACTATATAGCAAGCTCGCGGGCATCGCTGATCGAGGCGCCCGGCGTGAGACAGCGTTCACCAGTTTTAGTGCCGGGGGCGGCTACAATGCCGGTTCTCAAGGAGCCTGCATGTCCCGACTACTCAGCGACTGGCGCGACCGTCCGACCCACCACAGGGTCTGGGCGCTGGCCGCGCCGATGATTCTTTCCAACATTTCCGTGCCCATGGTGGCGCTGGTGGACAGCGCCGTGATCGGCCACCTGCCCCACGCGCACCAGCTCGGCGCCGTGGCGGTGGGCGCCAGCCTGTATACCTTCCTGGCGTTTCTGATGGGCTTCCTGCGCATGGGCTCCACCGGCTTTGCCGCCCAGGCGGCCGGACGCGCCGACGGCGCCGCGCTGCGCCAGGTGCTGGTGCAGGGGCTGCTGCTGGCGTTGCTGTTCGCCGTGCTGCTGGGGGCACTGGCGATTCCCTTCAGCCACCTGGCACTGGGCCTGATGCAACCGAGTGCCGCGCTGCAGGAAAACACCCTGGCGTTCTTCCACACGCGCTTGCTCGGCCTGCCGGCAGCGCTGGCCAGCTTTGCCCTGGTGGGGTGGTTTCTGGGTACGCAGAACGCCCGTGCCCCGCTGGCGATCCTGCTGACCACCAACCTGCTCAACATCGTGCTCAACCTGTGGTTCGTGCTGGGGCTGGACTGGGGTGTGCTGGGCTCGGCGCGGGCGTCGGTGATCGCCGAATGGTCGGCCGCGCTGCTTGGCCTGGCGCTCACGCGCCCGGCCCTGCGCGCCTACCCCGGGCAGGTGGCCTGGGCGCTGCTCAGGCGCTGGCAGAGCTGGCGCCCGCTGCTGAGCGTGAACCGCGACATCTTCATTCGCAGCCTGGCGTTGCAGGGGGTGTTCTTCCTGATCACTGTGCAGGGTGCGCGCCTGGGCGAGGCGACGGTGGCGGCCAATGCGCTGCTGCTCAACGGCCTGCTGCTGACCGCGTATGCACTGGACGGCCTGGCGCATGCGGTGGAGGCACTGTGCGGGCATGCGATCGGCGCCGGGGACCGCGGCGCATTGCGCCGTTCGATGACGGTGGCGTGTGGCTGGTCGTTGATCGTCAGCCTGGGGTTTGCCGGGGTGTTCCTGCTGGGCGGGCACTGGTTCATCCAGTTGCAGACGGATATCCCCAGCGTGCGCGAGACGGCGTTCGAGTACCTGCCATACCTGGCGCTGCTGCCACTGGTGGCGGTGTGGAGCTACCTGCTCGACGGGTTGTTCATCGGCGCGACAAGGGCACGGGAGATGCGCAACGGCATGCTGCTGAGCGTGGCGATAGCACTGCCGTTCGCCTATGCGGCCAGCGGGCTGGGTAACCACGGGCTGTGGCTGGGCTTTCTGCTGTTCATGGGGCTGCGGGCGGTGACGCTGGGGGTGATGGGGTGGCGGTTGCAGCGGCGTGACGGGTGGTTTGTGGTGTAAGTGCCGGCCCAATCGCGGGTCAAGCCCGCTCCCACAGGTACTGCATCAGCTTCAAGGATGATGAAAAACCTGTGGGAGCGGGCTTGACCCGCGATTACGGTCAGGAGGACAGGTAGGACGAGCGGGTCAGCCCGAGGCGCAAGGCATCCAGGAACTGGGTACGCTCACGCGCCGTGATCTTCGCGCTGGCGCATTTGTCGCGGTAGTGGGTCATCAGCTCTTCGGGCGACAGGTGCACGTAGCGCAGCATGTCCTCGATGGTGTCGTGGGTCTCGATGCCGGCGTGGTACACGCTGCCGTTGGGGTTCTGGTAGATGTTCACCGAGTCGGTGTCACCGAACAGGTTGTGCATGTCCCCGAGGATTTCCTGGTACGCGCCCACCAGGAAGATCCCCAGCAGGTAGTCCTCGCCCTCATTGATGGCGTGTACCGGCAGGCTGGTCTCGATGCTCTGCTCGTCGACGTACTGGTTGATCTTGCCGTCCGAGTCGCAGGTCAGGTCCTGCAGCACCGCACGGCGCAGCGGCTCTTCGCCCAGGCGATGCAGCGGCAGGATCGGCAGCACCTGGCCGATGGCCCAGGTGTCGGGCAGGCTCTGGAACACCGAGAAGTTGCAGATGTACTTGTCGGCCAGCTTGTCGTTGAGCTCGTCCAGCACCTGGCGGTGCGAGCGCTGGCGCGCCTTGAGCGAGTTGTGCAACCGGCGGCACACGGCAAAGTAGCACTGCTCGGCCAGGGCCTTCTGCGCGAGGGTGATCTTGCCGTCGGCGTATTGCGCGGCCACGTCGCTCATGTAGTGGGTGGCACGCCAGTAGGTCTCGGTGACCATCTCGATGTCGGTCGGGCCCAGCAGGTCGGCCAGCCACTGCACGGTTTCGGGCAGGCTCTGCTTGTCCTCGATCTCGGGTACTTCGTCGTTGTGCTTCTCGACGTCGGTTACCTGCACCACCAGCATCGCGTGGTGCGCGGTCAGCGCGCGGCCGCTCTCGGAGAAGATGTGCGGGTGCGGCAGGCCCTGCGCGTCGCAGAACTCCTTGAGCATGCCCACCACCACGCCGGCGTAATCGTCCATGTCGTAGTTGATCGAGCTGGCATTGCGCGAGTGGGTGCCGTCGTAGTCCACGCCCAGACCGCCGCCCACGTCGATGTGGTCCACTGGCAGGCCCAGCGCACGCAGCTCGCCGTAGTAGCGGATGGCTTCCTTGAAGCCGTGCTGGTAGTCCGCCAGGTTGGCGATCTGCGAGCCCATGTGAAAGTGCAGCAGGCGAATGCCCTGGTCCAGGCCGGCATCGCGAAAGCGCTGCACTACCGAAATCAGCTGCGCAGCCGACAGGCCGAACTTGGACTTCTCGCCGCCGGTATCGGCCCATTTGCTCGAAGCCAGCGACGACAGGCGCACGCGCAGGCCGACCTGCGGCTTGACCTTGAGGTCGGCGGCTTCCTCGATCACCAGTGCCACTTCGGATTCTTTCTCGATCACGATGAACACGTTGTGACCCAGTTTCTGCCCCATCAGCGCCAGGCGGATGAACTCGCGGTCCTTGTAGCCGTTGCAGACGATGGTGCCGCCCTTGGGCGCCAGCGCCAGCACCGCCAGCAGCTCGGGCTTGGAGCCGGCCTCAAGGCCGATGGACACGTTCTGCGTGGCGATGATGTTCTCCACCACCGCTTCCTGCTGGTTGACCTTGATCGGGTACAGCGCGGTGTACTGGCTCTGGTACTCCAGGCGCGCGATGTTGGCGTCGAATGCGCCGGTCAGCTGGCGCACGCGGTGTTGCAGGATGTCGGGGAAACGTACCAGCAGCGGCAGCGACAGGCCGCTCTGGCGCAGCTCGTCGACCTGCTCGTACAGGTCGATCGGCGCACTGTCCGGCCCGTTGGGGCGTACTTCGACGCGCCCGGCCTCGTTGATCGCGAAGTAACCCGCGCCCCAATGGCGAATGCCGTAAACACTGCGGCTGTCGGCCACGGTCCATTGGCTGCCATCGTCTTTGCGTGTGCGTCGTACGGACATCGAAGTCCCCTATAAAGAAAGTCGTGAACACCGGCCAGGGCGTGCTGGCCAGTGTAGAAAATGAAGATGACGATTCTCCCTGTTCAGGCATAGACCCCTGCCCAGGGAACGAGTTTAGAAGTGCTGCAGGAAAAACCTCGCAGCGGCCATCAGCCGCCGGACTTTTTCGCCTTGAAGCCTTGCTTGATCAGCTCGGCCAGCAACAACTCGACGTGGTCGCCCTGGATCTCGATGACGCCGTCTTTCAACGCGCCGCCCGTACCACAACGCCGCTTGAGCGTGGTGGCCAGTTCCTTGAGTTGATCCAGGGGGAGCGGTACGCCACTGATGGTGGTCACCGTCTTGCCGCCACGGCCTTTGCTTTCACGACGCACACGGGCAATGCCGTCGCCTTCGGGGATGAGTGTCTGCTTGCAGATGCAGGCATCGACGGGTTTGCTGCAGTCCGGGCAATGCCGGCCTGCATCGGTGGAGAACACCAGGCCACCGAGGGCGGCGAATGATGCGGCTTTCTTGGCCACTTTTGATCCTCTGCGTTGAGGACAAAAACTGGTCGATGCCCCGGGGCGAGGTACCGACCGCGAAGCCCCACTCTGGCAGGGGCAGCGCACCTGCCGCGGCAAGCCGTGGCAGGGTGAAAAGGCCGCGCAGTGTAACCACAATTGCGCCGAATGCTAAGTGCAAAACTGCGCCATTTTGCTTGGCTTTCGCGACGTCAGCCGCGCCGCGCCACGAAACGGTTCAGCGCCGCCAGCGAGTCGGGGCAGTAGGGGGTGCTCAGGCTGTCGTCCAGGGCTGCCTGCAAGGGCATGAAGCGGGCCTGGCTGACCTCCTCGGGCTGCAGGCGCAAAGGCCCGTCCCAGACCGCCGAGAACACCGCGCACCAGAGCCGGTTGCCAGGCTGGTCGAAGAAGAAGCGCTCGTGGAAGCTCAGCGACACGCCGCTCACCCCCAGCTCCTCGGCCAGCTCGCGCGCGGCGCAGCGCTCGTAACTTTCGTGCTCGTCGACCATGCCGCCGGCGGCCACATCCCAGTAGCCGGGGTAGATCGCCTTGCTCAGGGTACGCTGGTGCACGCACAGCTCGCCGGCACTGTTGAACAGCAGGATGTAGGTGCCCCGCCCGATCAGCCCCTGCTCGCGCAGCTCGGCCCGCGGCCTGGCGCCGAGCAGGTTGTCCTGCTCGTCGACCCAGGCGATGCGCTCGGCATCCGAGGCGGCGCGGTGCGCCGCCTCGCTCTGGCTGAACAGCATCAGCCCTGGGACAGCAGCTGGCGCAGGTCGATCACTGCGGCGTTGGCGCGGGAAATGTAGTTGGCCATCACCAGCGAGTGGTTGGCCCACATGCCGAAGCCGCTGCCGTTGAGTACCATCGGGCTCCACAGCGGCTCCTGCGAGGCTTCCAGCTCACGGATGATCTGGCGCACGCTGACGGTGGCGTTCTTCTTGGCCAGCACGTCGGCGAAGTCGACCTCGATGGCGCGCAGCAGGTGCGACAGCGCCCAGGCCTGGCCACGGGCTTCATAGAACACGTTGTCGATCTGCAGCCACGGCGTCTCGACCACTTCCTCGTCCAGCTGCGGCACCTGGCCCGGCACCACCGATTCGGTCTTGAGGGTGGTGTTGAGCTTGACCCGGCCCACGCTGGCCGACAGGCGCTGGGACAGCGAGCCCAGGCGCGTGGCCACGTCGCCCAGCCAGTTGTTGAGGTTGTCGGCACGGGTGTAGAACAGCGCGCCCTGCTGGTCTGGCGAAGCCAGGCGCTTCTGGTAGCGGTTCAGCGAATTGATGCCTTCCTGGTACTCCGACTCGCTCGACGGCAGGATCCAGCTCTTGTTGTCGAAGTTGAAGCGCGGCTCGGCCTTGGCAAGGTCGGCGTCTTCGGCCGACTGCGACTGCGAACGGGCGAAGTCCTTGCGCAGGGCACGGCTGAGGTCACGTACCTGCACCAGCACGCCATATTCCCAGCTGGGCATGTTGTCCATCCACAGGCCCGGCGGGAAGCGGTCGTTGGAGATGTAGCCGCCTGGCTTGTCGAGCAGGGTGGCAACCACGGTCTTGAGGGTTTCGACGGTGGTGTAGCCGACGACCATCTGCTGGCCGTTGCGCTCGGCGGCGGCCTGGGCGTTCTGCTGCACCGGGAACAGGTCGGGCTCCTGGCTCCAGTACCAGCCCAGGGCGATGGTCACCAGCAGGTACAGACCGATCAGGGTGCCCAGCGCCCGGCTGAACAACAGCCCGCCGAAGTAGCTGCGGGTGCCCGAGCCACGGGCGTCCACCCGCTCGCGTGCCTCGGCTTTGCCTGTACGGTTTTTCCAGTCCAGCATGGCGTTGTCCTTTCTGTCAGGTCGTGTCCAGGGTTCGACCGCGCGGCCCCCGCTTCGTGCCCACGCCGGCCAGCATTGTGTGCCAGCGTGCGCGGCCGGGGCGCCAGCCAAGCCTGCACTATAAATCAAGCGCGCCGCTTCGCATAAGTGACTAACGGGTCAGGAAAGGAATTTAGCGCCACCCCAGTTAATTGATGCAGCACACTCGATTGCCGGAAAAGTGGTGCTAGCATAGAGCCATCACTCGAATTGCCTCACCCCTTACAAGTAGTCAGGACATGACCGAGCCAGAAGACCCGAATCGTGCGCGCCTCAAGCAACACTTTGCCCAGCGGGTCATTCACCAGGCCCGGCAAATTCTCGAGATCTGGCAGCGCCTGCAGCGCAGCGAGTGGACCAGCTGCGACCTGAGCGAGCTGGGCGAGGCCAACCTGCGCCTGCAGCGCTACGCCGAACGCTTCGAGCAGCCCGAGCACAGCCTGCTGGCCGATGCCATCGGCCAGACCCTGGCGGCGGTGGAGGCCAACAGCGCGCGCCTGAGCAGCAGCCTGATCAACGAACTCAACCGCCTGATGCAGCGCCTGTCGCGTACCGGGCTGCGCCAGGGCGACCAGCTCGAGCGCACCCCGCTGCCGCCGCTGCGCAAGCCCATCTACGTGATGCTGCAGGACCACGAGCGCGCCGAGCGCCTGGCCAAGCAGCTGGAGTTCTTTGGCCTGGGGGTCGAGCCGCTGTACAGCCCCGAGGCGTTCCAGGCCTCGATGGCCGAGCGCCTGCCGGCGGCGATCGTCATGGATGTCGACTTCGGCGGCCAGGGCCAGGGCCTGCAGCTGGCCGCCCAGGCCCAGCAGGGCCTGGAGCAGCGCGTGCCGCTGCTGTTCTTCAGCCTGCACGAAACCGACACCCCCACCCGGCTTGCCGCGGTACGCGCCGGCGGCCAGGAATTTCTCACCGGTACCCTGGAGGCCTCCAGCCTGCTGGAAAAGGTCGAGCTGCTCACCAGCGTGACCCAGTACGAACCGTTCAAGGTGCTGGTGATCGACGACTCGCGGGCCCAGGCACTGCACACCGAGCGCCTGCTCAACAATGCCGGCATCGTCACCCGTACCCTCACCGATCCGATCCAGACCATGGCCGAGCTGGCCGACTTTCAGCCCGACCTGATCATCCTCGACATGTACATGCCCGCCTGCACCGGCACCGAGCTGGCCAAGGTGATCCGTCACAACGACCGCTATGTGAGCGTGCCGATCATCTACCTGTCGGCCGAGGACGACCTGGACAAGCAGCTCGATGCCATGAGCGAGGGTGGCGACGACTTCCTCACCAAGCCGATCCGTTCGCGCCACCTGATCACCACCGTGCGCAACCGTGCGGCCAGGGCGCGCAACCTCAAGGCGCGCATGGTGCGCGACAGCCTCACCGGGCTGTACAACCACACGCACATCCTGCAACTGCTCGAAGACTGCAGCTTCCGGGCGCGGCGCGAAGACCGCCCGCTGAGCTTTGCCATGCTCGACATCGACCACTTCAAGAAGGTCAACGACAGCCACGGCCACCCCATGGGCGACCGGGTGATCAAGAGCCTGGCGCTGTTTCTCAAGCAGCGCCTGCGCAAGACCGACTTCATCGGCCGTTATGGCGGCGAAGAGTTCGCCATCGTGATGCCCAACACCGACCTGCACGCGGCGCACAAGGTGCTGGACGAGATTCGCCGGCGCTTTGCCGAGATCCACTACCCGGCGCAGCCGCGTGACCTGTCGTGCACCTTCAGTGCCGGGGTGGTGCAACTGAGCGACGGGCTGGATGCGCTGAGCATGGCCACCGCAGCGGACGAGGCGCTGTACCTGGCCAAGGGTGCGGGGCGCAACTGCGTACAGCGGGTCGAGGCCTGAGCCTTTTCGCCAGCAACCCGGCCGCTGTAGGAGCCGGCGTTGCCGGCGACAGGGCCACCATTTAGCCACTTTATTTCGCAACACCCCTGCCAGCGTCATAACCACGTCATAAAAACGCAATAACTTCAGGCACTTGCCATCCCGCCGTTGGTAGAGCCCGCTCATGCGCCTGAAGTTGCTGACCAATCTGAACACCCTGCTGCTGGTAACCGTGTGCCTGGCCCTGGGGGCGACCCTGTGGTGGTCGCAACGTGCCCTGGAACAGCCCTACCTGTTGATGGAGCGTTACCTGGCGCTGTCCCAGCAGTTCCAGAACCAGGTGGCCCGCAACACCCAGGATTACCTGAACAGTGGCGATGCCCTGCGCCACGCCACCGCCCTGCAGAGCACCCAGGACCTGCAACAGGAACTGGCCCAGCTGCCCGATGAGCTGGCCGCGCAACTGCGCCCCAGCCTCGACACCCTGCAGGCATTCACCGCCAATGAGCTGCTGGCCGCCGGCAAGCTCGCCGGCGACCCCCAGGCCCTGTTGCTGCAGGCCGAACGCGAACTGGGCGCCAACCTCGAACAGCTCGCCCGCTACGCCCACGACAGCGGCCACCCCGAGGCGGCGCATTACCAATCGGCACTGCTGGAAGCCAGCCTGCACCTGGGCCGCCTGTCGCTGGCGCGTGACAAGCTGGTGAGCAGCGGGCGCAGCGAGCTGGCCGACGAGGTGGAGCGCGAACTGCAACTGATCATCACCCAGGCCAAAGCCCTCGACGCCCTGCCATTGCTGGGCGTGACCGCGGCGGTGGAATCCGGCGCCGACGACTTCGCCGCGATGATGGGCCTGCAGAGCGAGGCCACCACCAGCGCCGAAGACGTCGGCGTGGCCCTCAAGCGCGAGCTGGGCAGTTTGCTGGCGCGCTACCCGGCAGAACTGCAGCGCACCCGCGCGCAGATCGAGCGCCGTACCGAACTGGCCACCACCACCCAGGCGCGCATGGCCGCCGTGCAGCAGGCCATCGCCGACCTGGAACCGGGGGTGCGCGCGCAGCATGGGCAGATCCAGGGCGAAGTGCGGGTGATCCAGGGCCTGATGATCGGGTTGATCCTGCTGATCGCCCTGCTCATCGACACCTTGCAGCGGCGCCTGGCGCGGGTGCTGGGCAACCTGGCGCCGGCGCTCTCGCAGTGGGCCGGCGGCAACTTCAGCCAGGCCATTGCGCTGGGGCGCAGCAACCGCGAAATGCACGACATCCAGGATTCGCTCAACCGCCTGCGTGCCTACCTGGTAGACCTGGTGGGCACCATCCGCAGCAACGCCGAGCAGGTGGCCGGCAGCAGCCACGCCCTGGCCGGCATGAGCAGCGCGCTGCACGACGGCGCCGAGCGCCAGGCTGGCGACACCGCGCAGATCCGCGATGCGCTGGGCGAACTGGAGGCCACCATCACCCAGGTGGCCGGCGATGCCAGCCAGGCCGCCGACGCCAGCCGCCACGCGGGGCTGGCGGTGGAACAGGGCCAGGCGGTGATCGGCCAGAGCCTGAGCGGGCTGCGCCTGCTGGTGGACGAGGTGCAGGGCAATGCACAGATGATCGAGGGCCTGGCCCAGGAGTCGGCGACCATTGGCGGCGTGCTCACGGTGATCCGCTCGATTGCCGAACAGACCAACCTGCTGGCCCTGAATGCGGCCATCGAGGCGGCAAGGGCCGGCGAGATGGGCCGCGGCTTTGCCGTGGTGGCCGAGGAGGTGCGTTCGCTGGCCCAGCGCACCACCGGAGCCACCGGCGAAATCCAGACCCTGATCGCGCGCCTGCAGCAGGCGGCACGCGAATCGGTGGAAGGCATGCGCGCGCAACTGGAGCACGCCGAGGCCACTGCCCAGCAGGCGCAGTCTGCCGATGGAGCGCTGGACGAGATTGTCGCGGCGATCCAGACCATTGCGCAGACCGCCGTACGCATCGCCGACGTGACCGCGCAGCAGAGCGGTGCGGTGAGCGAGATTCGCGACCATAGCGAACGGATCCACGAACTGGGCGCGGACAACCTGGAGCGCATTGGCGAGGGGCGCGAGCAGGGTGAGCATCTGCTGCGCCTGGGCGGGGAGCTGAACACCGCCGTGCAGGCGTTCCGGGTCTGATCCAGGGGACTCTCGCGGGTCAAGCCCGCTCCCACAGGTATGCATCCTGATTGAGCCAGATGCATTGTCTGTGGGAGCGGGCTTGACCCGCGATGGGTTCAACTCGATTGCTCCTGCTCAAACTCCGTTATCATTGCCCCCACGTTCCCCCCAGCGAGACCGCTCATGCGTCGCCTGCTTTGCCTCCTGCTTCTGGTCCTGGCCCTGCCCGCCATGGGCGCCGGGCTGCTCGACAACCGCCCCAGCGCCACCCTCGGCGCACCGGGCCTGAACAACAGCGCCGACTTCCTGCCCGTGCGCGAAGCCTTCAAGCTCAACCTGATCCAGGGCGACGCCCAGGCCATCAAGCTGCGCTTCGTCACCACCGAGGGCTACTACCTCTATCGCCACCGCTTCCAGTTCCGTACCGAACCTGCCGACATCGCCCTTGGCACCGCGCAGCTACCTGCCGGCGAGGCCAAGCACGACGAGTACTTCGGCGACGTCGAGGTGTACCACGGCATCCTCGACATCGACCTGCCACGCACTGCCGACCAGCGCCCCTTCACCCTGGTGGTGAGCTATCAGGGCTGCGCCGACAAGGGCCTGTGCTACCCGCCAGAAACCGAGCGCCTGAGCATCGACGGCGTCGGCGCCGCGTCCACCGCCGCCGCCCCGGCCAGCAGCAACGCCTGGAGCTGGAAGGAAATGCTGCTGTTCTTTCTTGCCGGCGTCGGCCTGACCTTCACCCCGTGCGTGCTGCCGATGCTGCCGATCCTTTCCGGGGTGGTGCTGCGTGGCCAGGTCGGCGGCGGTCGCGGCCTGGCCCTGTCGCTGGCCTACGTGCTGCCGATGGCCGCCTGCTTCGCCCTGCTCGGCGCGCTGATGGGCCTGTTCGGCGCCCAGCTCAACTTGCAGGCACGCCTGCAATCGGCCTGGGTGCTGGTGCCCTTCGCGGCATTCTTCGTGGTATTCGCCCTGGCCATGTTCGGCCTGTTCGAACTGAAGCTGCCGCAGTTCATCAGCAGCCGCCTGGACCGCGTGGCCGGGCAGACCAAGGGTGGCTCGCTGCTGGGCGCCGCCGTACTCGGGGTGGTTTCCAGCCTGCTGGTCTCGCCCTGCGTGTCGGCGCCACTGGCCGGTGCGCTGCTTTATATAAGCGCCAGCGGCGATGCCATCGGCGGGGCGCTGAAACTCTTCGCGCTGGGCCTGGGCATGGGCGCGCCGCTGCTGCTGGTGGCCACCGGCGGTGCGGCCTGGCTGCCCAAAAGCGGGCCGTGGCTGGTCACGGTGAAGAACGCCATCGGCGTGCTGCTGCTGGGCCTGGCCATCGGCCTGCTCAGCCGCGTGCTGCCCGGCCCGCTCACCCTGCTGCTGATCGGCCTGCTGGCAGCCGGCGTGGCGCTGTTCCTCGGCGCCCTGGAATTCGGCGTGAAGACCACCGGCCAGCGCCTGGCGCAGCTGCTCGGCCTGTTGCTGCTGGCCTACGCGCTGGCCTGCTGGTACGGCGCCTTCAGTGGCCAGGCCGGCTGCCTGTCTCTTATACACATCTCCGAGCCCACGAGACCGTACTAGATCTCG
>OLII01000805.1_pt1 | contig 11533 bp, 11 predicted proteins | sample 1609481 | NCBI WGS metagenome assembly OLII01 (sample SAMN05416859, study PRJEB24817) | seawater metagenome | isolation source: Sea water | place: Canada:Atlantic | collected 2013-11
ATCTACACAGAGTAGATCGTCGGCAGCGTCAGATGTGTATAAGAGACAGCCGATGGCCTGATCGGCCCCACTGCTGCGCTGATCATCGCCAACCCGACCGACCTGTCGCGCCAGGTCGAGTTGCCACCCAACCCGCAGTTTGCGCGGTTCATGGCGGAGGAACTGATGCCCTGGGCGAAGGCGCGCGGGCTGTCGGCCCCAGCCGACCGCACGGTGGTGGCAGGTTCCAGCTACGGCGGGCTGGCCTCGGCCTACCTGGGGCTGCAGCATCCGGAGCTGTTCGGCAATGTGCTGAGCCTGTCGGGGTCGTACTGGTGGGCGCCGGAAGGAATGGAGCCTGGTTGGCTGACCCGCGAGTACGTGCGTGCACCGCGTGCGCCGCTGCGCTTCTACCTGCAGTCGGGGTTGTTCGAGGGGCCGAAGATTCTCGACACCAATCGCCAGTTGCGCGACGTGCTGCAGGCCAAGGGGTATCCGGTGGTGCAGGTGGAATACCCGGCCGGGCATGACTACCTGCAATGGCGTGGGTCATTGCCGTGTGGGTTGATCGCCCTGATCGGTAGCGGGCAGGGGACGCCGCAGGCCTGTGAGCCGCGCTGACCCTGCCGCTTCGCCGGCAAGGCGGGCTCCTGCAATATCGCCAGGAGCGGCCTTGCCGGCGAAAGGTTTACTGTGCGACAGCCGCCTCGCGCCTGACCTTGTTGCGCCACAGTCGGTAGGCGCGAATGCCTGCCCGCACCGAGCCGTACAGCAGCTCGCTGCCCATCTCCCGCGCCAGCCCCGAGCGCACCAGCATCCGCAGGAAGCTGCCGCGGGCCCGGGCGATGCCCATCACGATGCCCTGGGCCATCAGGGTTTCACGCACTTCGCGCAGCGCCGCGATGCCGCTCACGTCGATCGAGCTGACCGCCTCGGCGTCGAACAGCACGGCGCGGGCTTCCACCTCCTTCTGCACCGCGTCGAGCAGGCGCATCTTGAAGTAGTCGGCGTTGAAGAACAGGATCGCGTCGTCGAAGCGGTACACCACCAACCCTGGCACCGTGCGCGCGTCCTTGTGGCGGCGGATGTCCACCTGGCCCTCGATGCCGGGCGCCCAGCCCAGCACTGCATCGGTGGGCTGGTAGATGGTGTAGAGCAGGCGCAGGATCGCCAGGGTCACCGCGATGATGATGCCCGGCAGCACGCCCACGCCCAGCACGCCGACCGTGGTCAGGATGCACAGCCAGAACTCGAAGCGGCTGAGGGTGTAGATCTTGCTCAGCGACTTGACGTCGATCAGCCCCCAGCCGGCCATCAGCAGCACGGCGCCCAGGGCTGCCTGCGGGATCCACGCCATGGGTACGGTGAACAGCAGCAGGCACAGCGCGATCACCAGCGCCGCGATGATGCCCACCAGCTGGCTCTTGCCGCCCACCATGTCGTTGACTGCGGTACGCGAGTCGGCGCCGCTGATGGCAAACCCCTGCGAGGCGCCGGCGGCCAGGTTCGATACGCCCAGGGCGAGGAATTCATGGTTGGCGTTGATCGCATAGCCATGGCGTGCGGCAAAGCTGCGTGCGGTCAGCATGGCGCTGCAGAAACTGACCGTAGCGATACCCAGGGCGTCACGCAGCAGGCTTTTCATCTCTTCGAGGTTGGTCTGCGGCCAGGCGAGGGTGGGCATGCCCGAGGGCACGTGACCGAGGACTGCCACGCCGAAGCGGTCCAGGCCGAACAGGCCGGCCACCAGGGTGGCGATGGCCACGGTCACCAGCGCTGCCGGCAGCTTGGGGTAGCGCCGGGGCAGCCAGATCAGCAGAGCCAGGCCGGCCAGGCCAATGAACAGCGTCAGCCAATGGATTTCGTTCAGGCGTTCGAGCAGGTTGATCAGGCTGAGCACGAAGCCGTTGCCCTCGATCTTGAACCCCAGCACCTTGCCCAGCTGGCCGGCCAGCAGGCTCAGGCCGATACCGTTGAGGTAGCCGATCAGAATCGGTCGGGAGAAGAAACTGGCAATGAAGCCGGCCCGTGCCAGGCCTGCGGCGATCAGCATCAGCCCCACCAGCACCGTGACGATCACCGACAGCTGCGCCACGCGCGCCGGGTCGCCCATGGCCAGCGGCGCCACGGCACCGGCGACCATGGCGCAGGTGGCAGCGTCGGGGCCGACCATCAACTGGCGCGAGCTGCCCACCAGGGCGTACACCATCATGGGCAGGATGCACGCGTACAGCCCGACCTGCGGCGGCAGGCCGACGATCTGCGCGTAGGCGATGGCGATGGGGATCTGGATGGCGGCAACCGACAGGCCTGCCTGGAGGTCAGGGCGAAACCATTCGGCACGGTAACGCAGCAGGTTGGCGAGGCCGGGGAGCCAGCGGGAGAGAAACATGGACCGATCCTTGTGATGTTTCGGAGCAGCGGTGGGTTTTACCAAGGTCTTTGGGGGCGGTGTTGATCTGAATCAGGCGGGCGCAGGTTTCTCGCAGAATACCGTGCCCTGCGTTGCCCGCCTACCGAGTGCATGGGCAGCAAATTGCTTGCCGGGGCTGGCGTGACCACAAAAAACCCGCCATATGGCGGGTTTAGGGTGAGGCGCAGGACCGGCTGTCAGAGGTCTCTGCACAGCATCGTCTTACCGATGTTTCTGAGCGCCTCTGCATATTGCCTGCGCCAGTTTGCGCGCCAGTACGCGGCGTCAGGGAAGGTGCCGTCCGTGGAGCGAGCGGCCAGCACGTCGCTTGCAACGACCTCCTCGGGTTGTTGCTGGCTCAGCATGGGGAAGGCCATGTACGCCCGGAATCGCTTTGAATAGACCTTGTCGATCGCCGTACCCGTATAGGGTGAATGGCTGACCAGGCGCTCGCAGCCTTTGCTGGACAGAATGTAAGCATGGGTACCTTTGGCCCGTACACGGGCTATTCCCCTGTGCCAGGTGAGCCATACCCTCCCCAGATTCGCTCCAAGATAAAACAGTTCGGGTTCCTTCCCGTTCAGGAAGGTGTTGATCTGGTGCACCTGGCGTGGGTCGAAGGTCAGCAGGGTGGCGTCATCCTCGAGCACCAGTACCCGCCGATATTTACGCTCCAGAGCCATTTTTGCGCAGGTCACGTGGGAGTCGAAGCAGCCCCGCTCGGGATTCTCGCTATCGCGGTCCACGATGAGAAATTCGATGTTCAACCCGCTGCCTTCGAACTCCCGGGTCAAAAGGTCTCGACGGTCAGTCCGCTCCCGCAGGCTGATGCAGAAAACTCCGTCGATCTGCAACTGGCTAAGATCCTTTTGCTTGGACAACTCATCCCCCATGGATTTACCCAACTGAAATTTTCACCCTCTTGCTATCCGTCTTGGATGCGGGGTATCGATTAAGGGCATTATCCAGAACTGCCTGTAAGCAAGCCACTGTCATATGAGGCTGTGGGCATATTCAGTTGGATGGTTCGAGTGCTGAGGGGGCTTGTAACGGGGAGGGGGGAAGTGACTGGAGCGGGTGAAGGGAATCGAACCCTCGTTATCAGCTTGGGAAGCTGGAGTAATGCCATTATACGACACCCGCTTTCAGGCGCACTTTGTACCAGAACTGCGAGACGATTTGAAGCCCTTATTGCAATCGGCGGCTCGCGAGCCGTAGCGCCGGTCTGTCGCAGACCGGCGCTACACTGGCCGCGACCACTCAGATGGCCTGCGCATGATGGCCGTGCACGAAGTGATACGGGGAGCGCGTTTCACGCGGTTGCGGGCCTAGAAACTCCAGCAGCACCTCGCGGGTGTCGCGGCAGGCCGCCTTGTGCTCCATGTCCAGGAAATGGCCGGCGCTGCGAATCGGCCTGAAGTGGCTGTGGCGCACGTGCCGGGAAAATTGCCGGGCGTCGTGGGCAGTGGTGTATTCGTCCCATTCACCGTTCATGAACAGCACCGGAATGTCGATGGCCTGTGCGGCCCGCAGGGCCCGCCCAAGGTCGTGATCCAGCACCTGATGGATGTGGAAGTGCATCTGCGCATACTCATGCTCGGCCAGGCTGCTGACGTGGCGATGATTGAAACGCTTGAACAGCGAGGGCAGGTGCTTGCCGATGGTGTCGTTGACCAGTTTGCCCATCTGCTGGCGGTCGCAGGTGCGCAGGTAGTGCGAGCCGCGTTCCAGGTAGTCGCGCATCGGTTCGTTGATCACCGGCGAGAACGAGCTGACCACGGCCTTGCGAATGCGCCGCGGCTTGCTGGCCAGTGCCAGCAGGGTGCAGGCACCGCCCCATGAAAACGACATCAGGTGGTCGGCGGCGAAGTGGTCGATCAGCTCCAGCAGGATCCGGCCTTCGGTTTCCTTGGTCAGCAGGTGGTCGTTGCGGTTGTGTGCCCGGGACTTGCCCGAGTAGGGCTGGTCGTACAGCACGACGTTGAACTGCGGATGCAGATTGCGCACCGTCTGGGCGAAAGACGCTGTGGTGGCGAGCGAGCCGTTGATCAGGATGATCGTCTTCTCTGCGGCGTCCGCGCGATAGAACTCCGTGTAAACCCGGTACTGACCCTGTATATCCAGCACAGCAATTTCTGGCCTCATGTCATCGACTCCTGGCGCAAAAAGGGTATCCGTGCAAGCAAGCTTGCCCGGTCTTCATGACAGGTAGGCATACGCCTTGAAATGAAACGAGGGGCCCTGTGTCGATCCGTTGCCGGCTGGTCGACGGGTATTGTTGTTAGGTGGGCAATCTGCCGGACGCCAGCGCTTCGGGGCGCCGGTCACCTGCAGAAAGGTGCCTTGGACTGCGTTCGTGACCGATTGGTCACATGCAGACTGACGGTTGGATTCAAGCAGGCGCCCGGCCAACCCGCAAGTGCCGTTGGCGCAATCGATGATTTTTTTGCCGAGCGGTCGTGGCGTCAGATGGCCAGGATTTCATCCTGGCTCAGCGCACGGTATTGCCCCGGGGCCAGTTGCGGGTCCAGGTACAGCGGGCCCATGCGCTCGCGGTGCAGGCGCGTGACCTTGTTGTCGAAGAAGCCGAACATGCGTTTGACCTGGTGATAGCGCCCCTCGACGATGCTCAGGCGCGCGCTGTGGCTGCCCAGCAGGGTGAGCTCGGCGGGGAGGGTGGTGAGGTTTTCGAAGGCGAAGTAGATGCCCTGGCCAAAGGTTGGCGCATAGGCGTCGGTGATCGGCTGCTCGGTCTCGACGTAGTAGGTTTTCGCCAGCCCGGTCTTGGGCTGGGTCAGGCGACGTGACCACTGGCCATCGTTGGTCAGCAGCAGCAACCCGGTGGTGTTGAAGTCCAGGCGCCCGGCGATGTGCAGGTCGTTCCGGTCGGGTTCGTCGAGCAGGTCGAGCACGGTGCGGTGCTGCGGGTCGACGGTGGCGCTGACGCAGCCCATCGGCTTGTGCAGCATCAGGTAGCGCGGTGCACGCCCGGCTTGCAGCACCTGCTGGTCGACCTCGACGCGGCTGAACTCGCGTACCTCATGGTGCGGGTCGGCGATGGCCACGCCATCCACCCGCACCCGTCGTTGCACCAGCAGCAGGCGCACCTGCTGGCGGTTGAAACATGGCAGGTTGCTGAGAAAACGGTCGAGGCGCATGGCGGTTGGGCGTACAGAGGTGGGCGCGCAGTCTAACGGTTCGGCGCAGGCTTGGCTGCCTGCAATCGGGCATCGACCTGGGCGCATCGCGGGCACAGGCAGGCACTGTTGCGCAAATGCGCCGGCAGCGCTTCGAGCACGCGGGGATCGATCTGCACGCTGTAGCACCAGCAGGCCTGGGTGGCGCTACGCGGGTCGGCGAGGCTGCACTGGTTGCTGGCGCCACAGGCGGGGCACAGGCGGGTATCGTTCATGGTGGTGGCTACCGGGGGCGACGTTTTACAGTTCCGAGCAGACGCGATTGCGTCCACCCTGTTTGGCGCGGTACAGCGCATCATCGGCGCGGGCGATCAGGGTGTGCAAGGTATCGTCGGACCGATGGGCGCTCAAGCCGATGCTCACGGTCAGGTCGAGCACCTTGTCGGCATAGCCGAAGGCCAGTTGCTCGGTGCGCAGGCGAATCTTTTCGGCAACCGCCCGTGCGGCATCAGCGTCGGTGTTCTTGAGCAGCACGAGAAACTCCTCGCCGCCCCAACGACAGATGATGTCGGTATGGCGCAGGCAGCTTTCCAGGATGCGCGCGAACTGGCGCAGCACTTCGTCGCCGGCCAGATGGCCGTGGGTATCGTTGAGGACCTTGAAGTGGTCCAGGTCGAGCAGCAGTGCCACCAGTGGCATGGGCTCGCGCTCGGTGTCGAGCAGGGCCTGTGCCGCCAGCAGGTCGAAGGCGCGTCGGTTGGGCAGGCCGGTCAGGCTGTCGAGGGTTGCCAGGGTCTGGATGTTGTCCTGATGGCGACGGATCATCGCATTGAGCAGCGCCAGCACCACCAGGGTGATCATCGCGCAGATCACCAGGTTCATGTACAGCGACTGGCGTGCACTGTCCAGGGCCGTGCCGTCGCGTTTGTCGACGAACAGGTACCAGTCGAGTTCGGGGATCAGGCGCACATTGAGAAAGTGGCTGTGCCCATCATGGTTGTATTCGCGGTTGCCCTCCACCGGCACGGGCATTTTCTGCTGCAGGTCGGCCAGCGCTGGCACCTCGCGCAGCGTGAGCCCGCTGTGTACGCCTTCGGGGCCGCCGGCAGACCCGGTGAGCACGATGCGACCGCTGGCATCGACGAAATACACCGTACGCTGATAGCGCAACTGGTAGTCGCTCAGGCGCCTGATCACCGCTTCGACCGTCAGCCCGACGCCAGCCGCGCCGATGAACCTGCCCTGATAGTCGAACACCTTGTAGTTGATGAAGACGGTGGGCTTGTCCTGGTTGGCCATGTCCAGGTCGACGTTGATCTCGTAGGGCGTGTCCATCGCCTTGACGCGTGCGTACCAGCGGTCACGCTCGGTGCGCGGGTCGACATGCTTGAGTACGCCCTTGGCCTGGTAGTAGATGCCGCTGGCCTCGGAGACAAAAAACGCCGTGTAGGCATTCTGATGCGCCATCACTTCATTGAGGTAGCGGGTGATGGGCATCGGGTCCTGTTCGCCGGCCAGGGCCCAGTCACGCAGGAAGGTGTTCTGGGCCATCATCGAGGCGATCACCACCGGGCGCACCAGGTCCCGCTGGATTTCGGAGTAGACGGTATCGGAGGTCAGCGGCAGCTCGGTGTTGATGATGTTGTCGCGGATCTCGCTGCGCGAGGCAAAGTAGCTGAGCAGCGACGTGGCCAGAAAGCCGCAGCCAAGCAACAAAAGCAATGCCAGCATCAACGAGCGTTGCGAGAACAGGGCGTAACGAAGCGGCATGGCAGATCCGTGGCGGGTACCGATGCGTCTTATTCTAGAGGGGCGCGCAGAAAATAACTGGACGATTTTCAGGGGTATCGGCCTTGTCACAATTTATTTCGAAAAACGCACGGCACGTCGATTCGGTGGTCTTAGCCTATGTCGATGAACGCTTGCCGATCGACGCCGACCAGCGCCGCTGGGATGTGCAGTTCAGCGGTCCGGGAGGCCGCCATGTATCGCCGACTTTTGCTGATTGTTGTGCTGGGTGTGCTGACCACCGCCTGTGCTCCGTATTACGGTGGCCAGGGCTACTACCGCAGTGATGTGTACACCGTGGACCGCTATGAATACCGTGGTTACGACCGTGGTTATCCCTATAACAGGGGGTACTACGTGGTGCCGCAGCCTCGCTATTACGCCCCCGCGCCGCGTTACTACCGCCCGGCGCCCGTGCCTCAGTACCGCCCGGTACCGGGGCATGGCTACTACAATGTGCGCCCCGCCCCAGGGCGTTACTACCAGGCCCCGCGCTATGGTCAGGGGCAGCAGTGGCATCAGGGGCGGGACAATGACCATGGGCGCGATCATGGGCGTGACCGGGGTCGCAGCGACAACGGCTGGGGCGATCGCAACTCGCACCGGTGAACATCGCATTCGCTGGCTTCACACAAGGTCAGCCAGCGGATGCCGCCCCTCCCATGCCTTGCTGAAGTGCGCCTGCACCACTGCCTGGGGGACCTGAGCAACTTCCTGCCAATGCCAATGCGGCGTCTGGTCCTTGTCCACCAGGCGCGCGCGTACCCCTTCGCTGAACTCCGGATGCCGGCAGCAGTTCAGGCTCATCGCATATTCCATCTGCAGCACCTGCCCCAGCGACAGGTAGCGCGCCCGCGCGATCTGCTGCCACACCAGGTGCGCGGTCAGCGGGCAGCCTTCGGTGAGGGTGCGTGCCGCCTTGGCCAGGACCTCGTCGTCGTGCATGCGCCACTGTGCGATCGCCCGCCAGGCACAGGCCGGGTCGCTGACATCGAGCAGCGCGTCGATCTGCGCCCGGCGTGGCAGCCATCGGGCCGGCGGCAACTCGGCCAGCGCCTGCTGCTGCAACGCCTTGAGCAGGCTGTTGAGCTGCATCGCGGTCTGCTCCTGCCAGTTCAGTTGCAACAGCCCTTCAATCAGCTCGTCCTGCTGGTTTTCGCCCATGAAGCGGTCCGCCAGGCCCAGGTCCAGTGCATCGCGTGCATTGATCGGCGCGCCGGTCAGCCCAAGGAACAGGCCAAGACGCCCTGGCAGCCGGTTCAGGAACCAGCTGGCGCCCACGTCCGGGTACAGGCCGATACTGATTTCCGGCATCGCCAGGCGGCTGCTCGGGGTCACGATGCGTACCGTGCTGGCCTGCAGCAGGCCCATGCCGCCGCCCAGCACATGCCCGTGCCCCCAGCACAGCAGAGGCTTGGGGTAATGGTGCAGGTCATAGTCGAGCCGGTATTCGGCGGCGAAGAAACGCGCCGCCAGCGGCGGCACTTCACCAGGCTGTGCGCGGCACGCCTCCACAAGACTGCGCACATCGCCCCCCGCGCAGAACGCCCGGTCACCCAGCCCGCGCAGCAGCACGCAGACGATACCGTCATCCTTGGCCCAGCTTTGCAGGTGGGTGCTCAACTGCTCGATCATCGGCAACGACAGGGCGTTGAGCGACTGGGGCGCATCCAGGCTGGCAACGCCGATGCGGGCGCCATCGACGCCGGTGAGTACTTCGAACGCTACGGCCATGGGCCACCTCACTGCGGTTATCCCGACAAGTATGGCTACTGTCAGCGATCATGCCGGTCGCCGGTCGGATCGATTGACAAGCGCTGGCAGCTTTCCTAGTGTCCGCCCCCATTGCCTACGGGAGTGCCCATGACCAACGATGACCGCATCAAACTCGAACCGAGCTGGAAAGACGCTCTGCGCGGCGAATTCGAACAGCCCTACATGCAGCAGCTGCGTGAGTTCCTGCGTCAGGAATATGCGGCCGGCAAGGAGATCTATCCCCCGGGGCCGCTGATCTTCAATGCGCTCAACTCCACACCGCTGGACCAGGTCAAAGTGGTGATTCTGGGGCAGGACCCCTACCACGGCCCGGGCCAGGCACACGGCCTGTGCTTCTCGGTGCAGCCTGGGGTGCCCGCGCCGCCGTCGCTGGTGAACATCTACAAGGAGTTGCAGCGCGACCTGAACATCCCGATCCCGAACCACGGCTACCTGCAGAGCTGGGCCGAACAGGGCGTGCTGCTGCTCAATACCACCATGACCGTGGAGCGCTCGATTGCCGCGTCGCATGCCAAAAAAGGCTGGGAGTCGTTTACCGACCGCATCATCCAGCTGGTCAGTGAGCGCCAGCCCGCCACCGTGTTCCTGTTGTGGGGCAAGCATGCCCAGAGCAAGTCTGCGCTGATCGACGGTACCAAGCATCTGGTGCTCAAGTCGGTGCATCCTTCACCGTTGTCGGCCTACCGTGGCTTCATCGGCTGCGGGCATTTCAGCCGGGCCAACAAGTTTCTGGAACAGCACGGGCTGGCGCCGGTGGAGTGGGCGCTACCGGCGCTGGGGGCGTGAAGACCTAGTATTTCTGTCAGTTTCGAGATGTGTTGCACTGAATTAGAGTCGGTCCGTGGCTTGGGTAAATGATGCCTCTCAGCATCGCCTGTCAATGGACCGACCAACTAGCAGAGGCAACGATGAACACGTCAACCATCCCATCCTCTGAGGTCCTCGTTGCGCAGACCGACGCTGGACATATCCTTGAAGTTTATGCTCCGAATGTTCGTGTGGCCTTGCCACTGCTAGAGGACGACGACGGGTATCACCTGATTCCGATCGCGAATCAGGACCGGCCGCTATCGGTGTTCATCGAGAAAGAATGGGAAGGCTATGCCGACAACTATGCAGACGGTCGGCACATGCTCTTCGAGTTGTTCCTGCAACCTCCCAACCTCGCCCCGCAGCTCGTCCTTTCGAGTGGTTACCTGCTCATGCCTAAGCCAGGCAACTGGACGCCTGTGCAGGGGAGCATCCCGCTCAGCTACCTGCAGTCAGGCCTGTACCGGATGTTCTACCTAGTGTGGCTGGATGACTCCGGTAATGCCGAGAAGTCCCATGAATTCAACATCCACGTTGACAAGACCCCGCCCAACTATGGAAGGCAAGGTAGACAGATAGCATTGGTCGAACCCGATAAGGTGATTGATGCCGACTACCTTCAACGCCATGGGGATCAACTGAAGGGCTACGTGCAAGGCTGGCCTGACGTACGGCTGGGCGACATGATCGAGATTTACCTTGAGTCATCGCTGGCAGAGGTTGAGCCTTTTGTCCCCGTAACAAGCGTCACCGTCACGGCGGACAGCAAGCCTCTGCCGCAGATTGATTTTGCGGTGAAGGGGGATGAGGTTCGCAGTAAGGGCAATGGCGTGCGTTACCTGTTGTATCGACTGATCGATCGCTCGGGCAACCGGGGGCCGCTATCGCCATACCTGAGAGTAACTGTAGATGTGGAAACCGAACTGGCTAAGATTTTCAGCGCACCTCAAGCTCTGGATGAAACTCTTTTTGGCTGGATCATGTGTGATACGAAGCCGTGGCGAGGTATTCGTCTTAAAGTTTTCAGTTACTCGGAAAAACTGTTGGCGGGAGATCAGGTGGAACTTGATTGGACGTTGTTTCGCAGCACAACGGGAAGCGATGAGTCCAACCCCGTTCTGCCTTTGGTAAGCGAAAAGTTTTCTCGGCATACGCTATCACCGTTGGAAGCCAATCGAGGGTATGAAGTCAGTATGAATGACTTCAAAAACTGGTTGCTGATACCCCTGCTCAAGCAACTTGACAAGGAAGTGGAGGAAGGCGGGGGGAAACGCAAGGCTGCGGAATGTTCTGCAGAACTCAGTTACATCGTTTACCGCAAGGGTGCTCCTTTTGGTTCCTCTTTGAAACATGTGATAGCCATCAGCTTGCAGCGGCCCGGGGGTGTCATCTGCGACGGGGTGAATGCCACCTAGTGCGAAGAACCCTTTCACGGATGAATAAGGGGTGAGTCTTAGGCGTGAAGTGCTGCATTTTGGAGTTAGATAATAACGAGTCGTACCGGGGGAAGTTCCCTCGTCTTTCTGTGGGTGTAATGAGCTTTGTCATAAAGGTGAAAATCAATTTTTGATGAGGAAAGTATCTGTCTCTTATACACATCTCCGAGCCCACGAGACCGTACTAGATCTCG
>OLII01000807.1_pt1 | contig 11514 bp, 12 predicted proteins | sample 1609481 | NCBI WGS metagenome assembly OLII01 (sample SAMN05416859, study PRJEB24817) | seawater metagenome | isolation source: Sea water | place: Canada:Atlantic | collected 2013-11
CGAGATCTAGTACGGTCTCGTGGGCTCGGAGATGTGTATAAGAGACAGAACAAGTTCGTTCTGCTCGCTGAACCCTTCTGCGGCCAGTATGTTTTTCATCTGCAGCATGAGCATGAAGTAACCGGCACTGTTGGCAACGCCCCTGCGCATGTCGAAGCCGCATTGATTCAGCGGGCGGTACTTGGCGGGCTGGTACCAGATCCCGAGCCATTGTTGAGGCGTGGTGACACCCTGGCTCTGACATGGCCGACTGTGTGGGTAAACAACTCCCTCGTAGACCATGGTGCCGCAGGGTGTGTTCCTGAACCAGTTCCAGCCATCCATGCTATAGGCGCACTGCACCATCAGCAGGTCCTTGCCCGCTGGCCTGCGGTCCTGGGGATACATGATCAGACCGTCGTTGAATCCCCACGCCACTGATCTGAACCTTGCGTCGTAACGTATGTAGGAGAACGACGTTCCGCCACTTCTCGCCGAGGTCGGGCTAGGGTCCCAGATGCGAAATGCCCCGGGGTTCTGCGGCCGCTGGGTGACGCGCATCAGGACACCGCTGCATAGAAACGACGGTTTGCCTGAATCACCGCAATGCGAGTTGCCTGCGCTGTAGTTGTACCTGAGGTCGGCTACGGTGGCGTTGCCGTCCTCCAGCGAGCTGCGTGGTGAGCCAGGCGCCCACTGTGCCAACCCCGGCGCACTGGCTGCTACGCACCCCAGAAACATCAACACCTTTAACCTGTTCATGGTCCACTCCTTGTGCTGCAGTGCTGAAACTGCCTGTCAACGTGGCGTCGGATTGCAACCGGCAGCCACCGATACGCGATGAGACACATCGGGTCGAAAAGGCTCCAGGTTCCAGGTTTTCTTGTAGCGGGCGGTGGCCAGGTGGCACACCAACTGACGACGCATGCCGCCCCCGTTGTCGAGGCGCCAGCGCCAGTCACTGCCGTAGCGCTTGTACAGTTCCGCGTAGGCGGCGTTGGTTTCGTCCTGGCGGATGCGTCGTCCGCAATAGGTAGGCGTGAGCTCCAGGGTCCAGGCGTTCTTGCGGATGCCTGGGTCGTAGCGGTAGCTCCACTGCCCCGACTCGAAGTAGCGCGTGCAACGTGCGCGCGCAGCGGCTTCGCCAGGCGAAGCGTCGACGGAGGAAAGCTCGCTGCTCGACGCCTGGGTGCCTGGCGCATGAGGCGTCGACTGCTGACTCGGATGGATGCAGCCAGTCAGCAGTACTGCTGCCAGCAAACAACAAGCTCTGGTGGCAAGATGGATGGGCATCACCGGCTCCTTTGGCAGGATTGCCCATGTCGATCACACTTCAGGGGTTGCCGTTGGCTGCCATTGCGGGCTGGTGACGCGCATACGGGCGGCGCGTCTCGATGTTCCAGGGGGGCTTGTTCGGTACGGACAGGCCGGGCCAGCGTATGTCGCAAGGTGTTCATGTCGCTCTCCCACTGTCTGCCCAACGGCAAGGCAAACAGTAACGGTGAGCAACACCAGCCCGCTACTGACAGAAGTATCAGTAGCGGGGGCTAAGGCCTGGGTGTGATATTGGCTCGAATCAGCGCGCCGCCCAGGCATTGAAGCGTTGTTCCAGCTCCTCGCCATGGTCAACCCAGAACGCCGCATCCACTGCTCGCGCCTGGGCCAGGTTGGCTTCGGCAGTGGGCAACTGCTTCTGTACTTCGGCTGGCAGCAAACCCAGGGTCTGCTTGTTTACCGGGCCATACGGAATGTTTTCCGAGAACACCTTCTGCGCCTGTGGCTGGCTGGCGAACGCAATGAAATCCTCGGCCAGTTTCTTGTTCGGCGTACCCTTCACCACCGCCCAGTATTCAGGGTCGAACAGGCTCTGCGGCCATACGATGCTCAGCTTCATGCCCTCCTTCTGCGCAGCCGCGATGCGCCCGTTGTACGCCGCGCTCATCACCACATCGCCGGCAATCAACCACTGCGCAGGTTGCGCCCCGGCTTCCCACCACTGGATGTTGGACTTGATCTGGTCCAGCTTGGCGAACGCACGGCTCACCCCTTCAGGGGTGCCGAGCACCTTGTACAACTCATCGGGCTTGACGCCGTCGGCGAGCAAGGCGATCTCCAGGGTGTACTTGGCGCCCTTGCGCAGGCCGCGCTTGCCGGGGAAGTCCTTCACGTTCCAGAAGTCCGCCCATGAGGTCGGCCCCTTGGCCAGCTTGGCATGGTCGTAGGCCATCACCATCGACCATACATAGGTGGCCACGCCGCACTCGGTGAAGGTGCCGGGCACAAAATTGGCCTGGTCACCGAAACGTTGCGGGTCGAGTTTCTCGAACAGGCCTTCATCACAGCCGCGCAACAGCTCGGGGCTTTCGACCTCGACCACATCCCAGCTGGTGTGGCCGACGTCGACCATGGCCTTGATTTTCGACAGCTCGCCGTTGTACTCGCCTGCCACCACGGTGCCCGCACCGCTGGCATTGAATGGCTGGAAGTAGGCCTTTTCCTGTGCCTGCTTGGTGGCGCCGCCAAACGAGATGACGGTCAGGTTCTGCGGGGCGGCAAACACGGCACTGCTCAACAGGGCCAGGGCAAACGGAACGCTGCAACGCAAGGATCGGGTCATGGCTCACTTCCTCGACTAGGCCGGCACGCTCGTGCGCGCCGGCGGGGTTTTGTTAGGCGACCGCGGGTACGGTCGTCCTGCTCTACGGCAGTAAAAGGTGCAACGTTGGCCGGCTCGTATGCCGATCTGTGTGTTATGTCTCGCTCAAAAACGCCGCCAGACGCTCCATCAACCGGTCACAACCAGCCAGCTGTTCGACGCTGACGTATTCGTCCGGCTTGTGTCCCTGGTCCATGCTGCCCGGCCCGCAGACCACCGCCGGTATCCCGGCCTGGTCGAACAGCCCGCCTTCGGTGCCAAAGGCCACCGTGCTGAAGGCATCGCTGCCGCACAGCCGGGCAATCAGCTGCGCCGCCGCGCTGTCCGGTGGCGTGGCAAGCCCCGGGTAGCTCGACAGCGCTTCGAAACGAATGCCGCTGTCGGCATTGACCGCCTGCATCGCCGGCACTACTTCACGCGCGGCAAACGCCTGCAATTCATCGGCCACCGCTTGCGGGGCGAACGCCGGCAGCGCCCGCACCTCGAAATCGAAACGGCAATCGGCCGGCACGATGTTCAGCGCCGTGCCGCCCTGGATCGTGCCCACCTGCACGGTCGAAAATGCCGGGTCAAATCGTTCGTCGTGAAGCTCCGGCGCCGCCAGGCGCGTACCGATTGCGCCCAGCTGGCCGATCAGCCGCGCCGCCTGCTCGATGGCGTTGACGCCATAGGGCGCGTAGGCCGAATGACAGGCCGCGCCGTGCACATGGCAGCGCATGGCCAGCTTGCCCTTGTGCCCGAGCACCGGCTTGAGTTCGGTGGGTTCGCCGATCAGGCACAGCGCCGGCATCGGGATACGCCGTGGCAACACCTCGAGCAGGCTGCGTACCCCCAGGCAACCCACCTCTTCGTCATACGAAAACGCCAGGTGTACCGGGCGGCGCAACGGGCTTGCCAGAAACAGCGGCACCGCCGCCAGCACCGAGGCCAGGTAGCCTTTCATGTCGGCAGTGCCCCGGCCGTACAGCTTGCCGTCCTGCTCGCTCAGGTCGAACGGCGGCACCGTCCAGGCCTGGCCGTCCACCGGCACCACATCAGTGTGTCCGGACAGCACCACGCCACCCTCCACACCCGGGCCGATGCTGGCCAGCAGGTTGGCCTTGGTGCGTTCGGCGTTGTAGATCAGCTCGCAGTCCACCCCCAGATCGTCCAGGTAATCGCGCACGAACTCGATCAGCGCCAGGTTCGAATCCCGGCTCACCGTGGCGAAGCCGACCAGCTGCGCCAGCAGGGTGCGGCTACGCCATTCACTCATCGCCGGGCACTCCGTAGCTGGGCGCCTGCGTCGGGTCCAGGGCGCGGGTCAGGTAGTCCTGCAACTGGGGTTCATAGGCGGTCCACAGTTTGTGCAGTTCGCCGATGGGATTCTCGTCGGCCCAGTCCACCCGCAGGTCGACGATCGGCCAGGTCAGATCGCCGACCACCGACAGTGCCGCCGAGTGCACCGCCCCGGCCTCGCCGCCTGCGGCCTGCCCCGCCTGCAATGCCGTGAGCAACCGGGCGGCCAGGCAGCCCTCGCTGCGCTCGAAGGCCTCGACCATGCGTTCGATCACCGCGCTGCTGGCCAGCAGGTTGCCGGCGGCCACGCATTGATCGCCTGCCACTGCATTGTGGGTGCCCAGTGCGTGGCTGCCACTGAAGAGTGCGGTGCGCCCCTGGGCATCCACCACCGCTACCTGACGGTACTGGCCATAGCCATTGCTCGACAGCGCCTGGTCCAGGGCCGTGGCGGGGGCCAGCCCGTCGGCCAGGCCATCGAGTATCTGCGGGCCCAGCGCCGGCAACGTGATGTTCTGGCTCGACACCGCGCCCACGCCGGCGCGCAGCCAGGGGCAACGCGCCCCCACGGCGATGCTCGACGAGCTGATGGCGATACCCAGCTGACCGGTTTCGGCGCAGCGTCCGACGATAGAAAAAGTCATGTGCCGCTCCTTATTCGGGGATCACCGCGATCACGTCGATTTCCATCAGCCACTGCGGTTGGCCCAGGGCGCTGACCACCAGCCCGGTGGAAATCGGAAACACGCCCTTGAGCCATTTGCCGACCTCCTGGTACACCGGCTCGCGGTAGCGCGGGTCGATCAGGTAGGTGGTGGTCTTGACGATGTGGCTCAGGTCGCTGCCGGCTTCTTCGAGCAGTTGCTTGACGTTGCGCATGGCCTGCTCGGCCTGGGCCCGCGGGTCGCCAAGGCCGACCAGTTGACCGTCGAAATCGGTGCCCACCTGGCCACGCACGTAGACCGTGTTGCCGGCACGCACGGCCTGGCACAGATCGTTGTCCAGGGTCTGGTTGGGGTAGGTATCCTTGGTGTTGAACATGCGGATGCGGGTATGGGTAGGCATCAACGTACTCCCAGTTTCTGGACGTTGGAATCACAGTGGGCGGCAGCCTCGCGTTGCGCGGCGTCGCGGTAGTCGAAATAGGTGCGCTGTTTCACGATGTGCTCGGCGATGTGCCGGGCGTCGTGCCACACGCCCCAGATAAAGGCAGAGCCACGGCGCGACAGCCACGGCAGGCCGACGAAGTAGATCCCCGGTTCGCGGGACACACCGCGCTGATGCTGTGGCTTGCCGTCGGGCTTGAAGGCATCGACCTTCAGCCAGCTGTAGTCGGTCGAGTAGCCGGTGGCCCAGATGATCGAGGTGACACCGGCCTTGGCCAGGTCCAGCTCAAGAATCGGCTGGGTCAGGCACTGCGGGTCGGGCAGCATGTGGCGTGCTTCGGGTTCTTCGGGCAGGTCCAGGCCGTTGCGTGCAATGTAGTCGTCGGCGGCATCGAGCAGCGCCAGGTAGTTCTCGTCGCCGCGGGCGATGTTCTCGGCCAGGTTGGCCTCGAAGCTGACCACACCTTGATCGAATGCGCGGGTCAGGCCCACCAGCGTGATGCCCTGGTGGGCCAGCTTGCGAAAGTCCACGGTATGTCCGCCACGGGCACCGCTGACCGCGATGGTCACGTGCTCCTTGCCGGGCTGCACGCCTTCGGCGTCCCACAGGCCGAGCACCCCCAGCCACCAGCAGAAGTCGCGATTGCGGTAGGCGCGTGGCGGGCGATCGTGCGCGCCCACCGACAGGTACACCTGCTTGCCGGCGCGCTGCAGTTCATCGGCGATCTGCACACCCGAGGAGCCCGCGCCCACCACCAGCACCGCGCCTTCGGGCAATTGCCGGGGGTTGTGGTAGTCGGCCGAATGCAGCTGGGTGATGCCGGGAAGCTGCGGGGCGATGGGCGGGATCACCGGGCGCTGGAACGGCCCGGTGGCCACCACCACCTGGTTGGCCTCGATCAGGCCCGTGGAGGTCTGCACCGTAAAGCCCGGGCGACCTTCGTTGCGTTCGACCTTGAGCACTTCGACACCGGTACGAATGGGCGCGTCGATCTTCTTGGCATAGGTCTCGAAGTAGGCCGCCACCTGATCCTTGCCGGCGAAGGCATCGGCATCCAGGCCTTCGAATTCCAGGCCCGGGAAGCGGTCGTGCCAGGCCGGGCCGTTGGCCACCAGCGAGTCCCAGCGACCGGTGCGCCAGGCTTCGGCGATGCGGTTGCGTTCCAGCACCAGGTGCTGCACCCCGAGGCGGCCCAGGTGCTCACTCATGGCCACGCCGGCCTGACCGGCGCCTACTACAAGCGTATCAATTCGGGTTTTTTCAACGGTCATGGCTGTGCGCTTCTGCATGAGGGGGTTGCCCGCATTCTGTGCGCCGCCGGGTATTAGCGAAATTATGATTTATGTCGCCACTGGCAAGGAAAAAGCGTGCCCCCGTATTGCCCATGCCAGGGGCGCTTGCACAACCCTGGTGCTTTGCACAGACTGCGTGGGTTCCCATTGCAGAGCGTGCCCGATGTCCTTTTCCATTCGCCTGGCCACCCCTACCGATGCTCCCCTGCTGCCTGCCATAGAGCGCTCTGCGGCCCAGGCCTTTGTGCAAGTGCCGGCACTGGCGTGGATTGCCGAGCACACGGTGCTCAGCAGCGTCGAGCACCTGGAGTTCGTGGCTGCCGGGCTCGAGTGGGTGGTGGTGGATGGGCGGGATCGCCCGATTGGCTTCGTGTGTGCCAGCGTGTTCGATGAGTCGCTGCACATCGAAGAGCTGGCGGTGGATCATGCGCAGCAAGGCCAGGGCCTGGGTCGGCGATTGATTGCGGCCGTGCGCGCGCATGCCGAGGCCCAGGGCTTCGCGGCCTTGACCCTCACCACCTTTGTGGCGGTGCCGTGGAATGCACCGTTTTATGCACGGTTGGGTTTCGAGAGACTGGAAGAGGCGTCGTTAAGCGGTATGTTGCGCCGGCAGATGGCGTACGAGGCTTCGCGAGGGTTGCAGGGGCGGTGTGCGATGCGCTTGTCATTGCGCGACTAACTGGCGCCCCCCAAGACGCCGGCAAGGCCGGCTCCTAGATTCGCTGCAACGCACCCTGCCCTGTCAGGGGTGAGTCGGCAGCCCTGTCTGCTCGGCTTCAGCTCGGTCTGAGGCTTGCTCCTTTGCCTTCAAGGCCTCCAGCTCTGCATCGCGCTGCTCGACCTGCGCCTGCAATTGCTCAATCACCTGCTGTTGCTGGCGTTGTTCACCCGCCCCCTGCTCCACCTGCTGCCCCAGCACCTGGTTCTGCCGCAGCAGCTCCTCCCGCGCACCCAACGACTGCGCCAGGCTGGCCATCAAGGTCTTGATCTCCTGTGCCTGTTGCGCCTGCTGGTCCTGCAGCGCCTGCCGCTCACGCTGCACCTGCCGCGCCTCCACCAGCAAGCGCTCGTTGTCGCGATTGAGCCGCGTCAGTTCGTCCTGCTTGACGATCAGGCTCTGCTGCAACTGACGCACCTCGACCTGCAACTGCTGCACCTGCGCCTCATGGCGGCGCTGATCCTGCTCGCGCTGTTCACGGGTGGCGGTGCGGTAATGCTCCAGCGCATCGCGGGCATGCTGGTGCTTGTCTTCCAGCGACTGGATCTGCTCGTCCTTGTCGTTCAGGCGCAGGTTCAACTCACCTACCGCCTGATTCAAGGTGGCATTGCGCGTCTGTTCGGTCTGCAGGGTACTGCGGGTCGTGGCCAGCTGCGCCGACTCACCCGCCAGCGCCTCGGCCTGAATCTGGTGTTGCTGCTGCAGGGTCGCCAGCGCCTGCTGGATCGCCTGCAGCTCGCCCTGCAACGCCGCCTTTTCATGGTCGAACACGTTCTGCGCCGCCTCGATACGTGCGTCGCCCTCCTCCACCAGTTGCTGGGCCAGCTGACTGACCAGGTTGGCCAGGGCTTCGCTCATGCCCGGCTTGTCCGCCGCCAGTGTCGGTTGCTGCGCGTCCAGCTCCTTGAGGTAGCGGTGAATCGTGGTCTTGGACCCGGTGTTGCCCAGCTCGATGCGTACGGCATCGATACTGGGGTGTTCGCCACGGGCCAATAGCGCCTGACGCGCCTTCTGCACGATTGCCTTGTTGATACCGCCACGGGCCATGGGTGCTCCTACTATTTCGTAATGTGGTACGTACTATGTATATACATACTAAATGAAATTGAAAAAATGCCTATAGAAATCAGAATAAAAGATGAAATAATCACGGCTTATCACATGTGATAGGCAAAAAACGCCCGGTTGCAGTCGCTCAGCCGTACACCGATGGAGAACCTGCCGATGAACAAGCTCGATCGCTACCTGGACGCAGCCGTAAGGGACAACACGCGGCGCAGCTACCGCGCGGCCGTGGAGCATTTCGAGGTGAGCTGGGGTGGCTTTCTACCGGCCACGGCCGACAGCATCGCGCGCTACCTGGCCGATTACGCCGAGCAGCACTCGATCAACACCTTGCGCCAGCGCCTGGCCGCGCTGGGCCAGTGGCACACCAGCCAGGGCTTTCCCGACCCCACCAAGGCGCCGCTGGTGCGCCAGATGCTCAAGGGCATACGCGCGGTGCACCCGGCGCAGGAGCGCCAGGCAGCCGCCCTGACCCTGGAACACCTGCAGCGCACGGTCGACGCACTGCACACCAAGGCCGCACAGGCGCAACAGGCGCACTGCCTGCCCGAGCTGCTGCGCGCACGGCGCGATGTCGCCCTGCTGCTGATCGGGTTCTGGCGAGGGTTCAGGGGCGATGAACTGGCGCGCCTGCGCGTGGAACACATCCAGGCCCAGGCGGGCGTGGGCATGCAGCTGTACCTGGCGCAAAGCAAAGGGGACCGGCAGGGCCGCGGGGTCAGTCATCGCACCCCTGCCCTGAAGAGCCTGTGCCCGGTACAGGCCTACATCGACTGGATCAGCGTGGCGGGCATCGCCCGCGGGCCGGTGTTTCGCAAGCTCGATCGCTGGGGCAACCTGGGCGAGCAGGCGCTCAACAGTGGCAGCCTGATCGTGCTGCTGAGGCGGATTTTTGCAGATGCCGGGCTACCCGCCAGCCTCTACAGCAGCCACTCGCTGCGTCGTGGCTTTGCCACCTGGGCCAGTGGCAATGGCTGGGACATGAAAGCGCTGATGGCCCACGTGGGTTGGCGCGACGTGAAATCGGCGCTGCGCTACGTGGATGCGTCGGTGTCGTTCGGGGAGCTGGAAGTGTTGCCGGCCAGAAGGGACGTGCTGACAGCCGACTGAGCATTGCGGTGAGGCCACCCGGCGCTCACCGTCACACCCCTCTCACAGCTTCGCGATCGACACCTCGGTCGATTTCACGAACGCGATCACCTCGCTGCCAATCCTCAGTTCCAGCTCATGCACCGACCGCGTGGTGATCACCGAGGTGACGATGCCGGCCTGGGTCTGCACGTCGATTTCCGAGACCACCGGCCCCTCGATGATCTCCTTGATGGTGCCCTTGAACTGGTTACGTACGTTGATCGCCTTGATGGTCATGGTGTGGCTCCTTAGCAGTTGGGAGCACCGTCGTTGCAGTGCGTGAATGCAGAGTGCACCGCAAAGATAAAAATCAAAAAGAATAAATAACGACAAATATAGATCCGTATGGAATATGAAAAGCTGTATATCAACATTCCTAAACGTTATTTATTTAAGGTTTTTTAGATCATTTAGCATCGACAGGGCCCGGCCTTGAGGCCCGAACCTTTTTGCACAGGTAACCCGCGTGAGCGCCACGTTGCATACCCCTCGATCGACCCCGCTGCAGATTGCCCGCGACCTGGCCCAGACATTCAGCCGCAGCGTGGTAGAGCGCGACCGCAAGGGCGGCACGCCCAAGGCCGAACGCGATGCCCTGCGTGCCAGCGGCCTGCTGGCCCTGAGCATCCCCCGCGAGTTCGGCGGGCTGAACGCCACCTGGAGCCAGACCTTCGATGTGGTGCGCGAATTCGCCCGGGTCGACAGCTCGATTGCCCATGTGTTCGGCTTTCACCACCTGATGCTGGCCACCGTGCGTCTGTTCGGCGCACCTTCGCAATGGCAGCCCTGGTATGAGCTGACGGCGCGCAAGAACTGGTTCTGGGGCAATGCCCTCAACCCCCTCGACACCCGCACCATCGTCAAGCACCACGGCAGCTGGGGTGAATTTTCCGGCAAGAAGAGCTTCTGCTCGGGCGCCAGCGATTCACAAATGCTGATTGCCTCGGCCGTGGACGAGGCGGCCGGGGGCAAGCTGCTGATTGCCGCGATACCCAGCGGTCGCACCGGCATCACCCTGCACGACGACTGGCACAACATGGGCCAGCGCCAGACCGACAGCGGCAGCGCCACCTTCGAACGGGTACGCGTGGAAGAAGGCGACCTGCTGCTCGACCCCGGCCCGCTGAGCACGCCGTTCGCCTGCCTGCGGCCGCTGATCGCCCAGCTGCATTTCGCCAATATCTGCCTGGGCATCGCCGAAGGCGCGTTCGAAGAAGCGCGCCAGTACACCCTCAACGAGACCCGGCCCTGGTTCAAGTCCACAGCCCTTGATAGCCGCGACGATCCTTATGTACTGGGCCACTTCGGCGACTTCTGGGTACGCCTGCAAGGCGCCCGGCTTTTGCTCGACAACGCCGCCGGCGAACTCGACCGGGCCTGGGCCAAGGGCGCCGCGCTCGGCGCAGACCAGCGCGGCCGCGTGGCGGTGGCCATCGCCACCGCCAAGGTGGCGGCCAGCCGCGACGGCCTGGAGCTGTGCAGCAAGGTCTTCGAGGTCACCGGCGCCCGCGCCACGCAGGCCTCGGTGGGGCTCGACCGGCACTGGCGCAACCTGCGCACCCAGAGCCTGCACGACCCGCTGGATTACAAACTCCACGAACTGGGCGACTGGGCCTTGAACCAGCGCCTGCCGATTCCGACGTTCTATTCATAGTGTGACTGCCATGCAATTGTTGACCCTACCGCCCTCGCCCGCGTTGGCCACCTCGATCCGCGCCACCGCGCAGGTGTTCGAAGACCCCAAGTCACGTGCGCTGCTGGCGCACCTGCAACAGGTGGCGCCCAGCGAAGCCAGCGTGCTGATCATCGGCGAGACCGGTACCGGCAAAGAGCTGGTGGCGCGCCACATTCACAACCTCAGCGGGCGACGTGACAAGCCGTTCGTGGCCGTCAACTGCGGCGCGTTTTCCGAATCGCTGGTCGAGGCCGAGCTGTTCGGCCACGAGAAAGGCGCCTTCACCGGCGCCCTGGCGGCCAAGGCCGGCTGGTTCGAAGAAGCCAACGGCGGCACCCTGTTCCTCGACGAGATCGGCGACCTGCCGATGCCGATCCAGGTCAAGCTGCTGCGCGTGCTGCAGGAGCGCGAAGTGGTGCGCCTGGGCTCGCGCAAGAGCATTCCCATCGATGTGCGGGTACTGGCCGCCACCAACGTGCAGCTGGAAAAGGCAATCAATGCCGGGCACTTTCGCGAAGACCTCTATTACCGTCTGGACGTGGTCAGCCTGGAGCTGGTGCCGCTGCGCGAGCGCCCCGGCGACATCCTGCCGCTGGCCGAATTCTTTCTCGAG
>OLII01000809.1_pt1 | contig 11504 bp, 10 predicted proteins | sample 1609481 | NCBI WGS metagenome assembly OLII01 (sample SAMN05416859, study PRJEB24817) | seawater metagenome | isolation source: Sea water | place: Canada:Atlantic | collected 2013-11
GAGATCTAGTACGGTCTCGTGGGCTCGGAGATGTGTATAAGAGACAGTAATATTAGTTAGCCAATCGCAAAGTAATTGTCTGTTTTCACCAAAAACCCAAACGTGCTGATTATCTATTAATTGATATTGCGGTTTATTTTTAATAATACTAAGTAATTCATCATTAATATCAGGAAATACAATGGCTGATCCATTCTCAACGACAAACGGCTGTTTCTCTAAGGGTAGCTCGATTAATAGCGTATTAACTTCAGAACGAGTTTTACTGGTGTTAATAATGATGGGGATATCGTGTTTTTTAACTTCAGTTAAGGCTTTACAGGCTGGTTTCCACGAATAATCATAATGATTAAGCAAAGTGCCGTCTAAATCGGTAAAAATGACACACTGTTCAATCATTTATTCCAGCCTTACTAATTTTTCATGTCGAATTAATGACTTCATGTTATGTTCCTTATCTAGTTCTATTACCCAACTCGCATCTTCTGGCAACACATCAAGGGCATGACGGGTTAAACGTTCGTAATGGGATATAAATCGTTCAATTTGTTTCGAGGTTTGTATATGCATCTGCTTGCCGCTCTTTGACATCTCAGTCTGGCGGGCTAATTTGGTTTCTTGCAACAATCGCCACTGATAGACGCATTTAAAACTTGGGGCCTGTAATACAATTAAATCATCTAATTTTCTAAATAAATTTCTATATTCATTTTTTAATTGATTATTAACAAACAAGCGCCATTGCACATTCGAGTCTTCGAATTTTTCAAGTTCATTTATTGGGTTATCCAATGCGCTTTTTTCTTGATAAGGAATCCCCATACACCAACCTTCGAATAAAATAATATTCACTTTATTCTTAATGACAGGCCACTCTGTTTTGTTTGATCTATCGTCAAATATTTTATTAAAACTAGGAACCGAGCAAGATTGCCCATTATTTAATTTAGAAAGCTTATTTAAAGTTTCCATAGCAAGGTCAATATCATGGGTTCCGGGTACACCACGAGTGACCAAAAGAGGATGAATGGTTTTTGAAAGAGTCATGCGCTCTTGGCGGGTTTTATAAAAGTCATCAATGGATAAAATGACAACATTTAAATCAAAACACTCTTCCAGCAAGACCTTAATAAATAAGCAGACCGTACTTTTGCCACTGCCTTGAGTGCCCTGTAAACCCACCACCCAAGGTAAAGCATTCTGCATAACCGGTTCAACTTGGGTGCGCCTTTGATAAATTTCAGCCATATCTTGAACCAATGGCCACAAATACTCCTCCACTAACGCTTTATATTCTGGAGGCAGTGCTTGCTGTTGAATCAATTCATCAATGAATTGCTCTGCTTTATTCATTCTAATGCCCAAATTTGATGCTATTTCATATTTCGCACTTTAATTGTGCTTTTAATAAGACGCTTCGCATCATTTTTATTGCCTTGCTATGACTTTGCAATTAGTGAACCAGTAATGGGCATCAATAAAAATCTATAAATTCAATATTGGTTTTATGATCTTTAACGTGAATAGAGTAAGAATTGGAAATTAAGGCAGTATTAATATCAACACGCGTTATTTGTAGATGCGTACATTGGTAGTTAACGAAGCATTGGTTTTTACGGAGCAAAAAATTAAACCGTCAATAATTCACTAGGAGAGCAATGAAACCAACGACGATGGGCTCGGCTAAAACTACTGGTGTCAGTAAACCCTAGTAGATACGCCGTTTCCGTCACACTGTAATTCTGTTGTAAATATTCTTCGCTGAGCTTCATGCGTACTTGATCGAGAATGTCTTTATAGAATATGCCTTGCTGCTTAAGGCGCCTTTGTAAGGTACGCACACTGATATTCAATTGATCAGCTAAATCTATTAATTTAGGCTCGCCATCTGGCAACGCCTCTGTGATCCGCTGTATTAGCCAGTTTGTGAGATCAGCTGCTTGCCATGTGGTATGACTAACACTGAGTTGGCCCAATGCATTACTCAAAGACTTACCTGTAGCTGAGGACCTCACTGGCTTTTCTAAGACCTGACTATTAAAAAATAAACTGTAACAATTCATACTAGGAAAAACAGGGCAACTAAAGTATTGATGATAGTGACTTTCTTGATCGGCTGAGATTTCATCGCGAATATGAACTTGTACAGGTGAAGCTCCTCGACCACCTTTTAGCCTTAAGAACCCTGTCAATATGGCCAAACAAAAATCAAAAGTGGCCCGCGAAGTAGCAAAAGCACTAAGCCCTTCTTGAATTCGAATTTCAGTAAGGTTTTGACGATCTATTACGCTAAAGCGAACCACCGTGGAGGCCACAGGCGCAAAGCGCTTTAAACGATTTAAAGCATCCTTAAAGGTGGGACTGGCCAGCATGGCAAACCCTAGTGCTCCAAAGCTGTGAGCATCGGCATACTTGGCTAGCTCTAGGCCGGGAATTGGTACATCAGGCAGCGAATTCACCAAATCCATCAACCGGTGTGTTTCCAATACGTTATAGCGAGCATCGGCTTGTAATAGTTTATCTGGGCAGATGCTTGCGCGTTTTAAGGCTTGCCCTTCATCTATTCCAAATTGCTTTAAACACCTTAAGACTACGGGCACCCAAGAGGCCAGAGTGCTGGCAGTGGAAATTTTCATAATTCGCCCAAATGTTTCAATTATTGTCACCCAAAGCTAATCAATAACAACATTTATTACAGTATGCTGACAATAGCTTCAATACACTAGGTGAAACAATGGATAACGCCAGCGCCCAATTACGTAGCGAGCTCACGCAGTTAAGTGATGAGTTTCGCCATAAACACCCACTTCTTGTGAAACACCAAAGCCTGCTAGGGGCAAGCATAATGGCATTGGCCATTATGGGGATGCTTCTAACCGCTTATGGATACCTGTACTTAGAACTACCTGCTTGGTTGGCTGTAGTGGTAATAGCTATTGCCACTTCATTTATTCATGAGTTAGAGCACGACTTAATTCACTATGCTTATTTTAAGAAACAGCCCATTGCGCACCATGCCATGATGCTTTTGTGTTGGCTGACTCGTCCCGGTACCGTTAACCCATGGATACGTAGACGGCTGCATTTGCTACACCATAAAGTTTCCGGAAGCCATAAAGACATAGAAGAGCGCGGTATTACCAATGGTCTACCTTGGTCTCCCGTAAGGTTATTAATGCTAATGGATGGCACTTTAGCGCTTATTTTACGCCATAAAATAAAGCAGCTGCCCTTCACAATATTAAAGGGATTTGTTGCGTATTTACCCATTGGTATTGTGTATTACTTAAGCTGGTACACTTATTTGGCGTTTCATATAAGCGATTTTTTACAATTGGGAATTCACTGGCCCATTTGGTTAACTGAAAACATAAGTGCGTTAAATACACTAGCCGTTTTACTTTTATGGCCGTTTTTTGTGCGCTCGTTTTGTTTGAACTTTGTCAGTTCTAATATGCATTATTACGGCGATGTTGAAGAAAAAAATATCGTGCAGCAAACACAGGTGTGGACATCTAAGTGGTTATTACCCTTACATATATTTTGTTTTAATTTTGCCAGCACCCATGGCATTCACCACTTTGTGGTGAGAGACCCCTTTTATATGCGCCAAAGTATGAGTAAACAGGCACATAAAATTATGAAGAAACATGGCGTGCGATTTAATGACTTTGCTACTTTCAAACGGGCTAATCGCTTTCAATTAAATTGAAGCGCTATACAGCTTCAGCCAAGGCTTGAATGGCTGGCCAATCGCCAGCCTGCACTAAATGATTGGGACATACCCAAGAGCCTCCCACCGCACTGACATTTTCAAGATCTAAATATTGCTGGGCATTTTTGTCAGAGATTCCCCCTGTAGGGCAAAACTGAATCTGTTTAAATGGCCCAGATAAGGCTTCTAACATGTCTATGCCACCGGCTAAATTGGCCGGATAAAACTTAAAAAGAGAAAGCTTATATTCAAGACCAATGAGAATTTCAGAGGGTGTCATGACCCCTGGCACATAAGGTATTTTTAATTTCTGGGCCATTTGGCAAAGGTCATGGGAAATACCAGGGCTAATAATAAATTGAGCTCCAGCATCGGCAGCCTGACGCATTTGCTCGGCGCTGGTTACTGTTCCGGCGCCCACAATGGCATTGGGTACCACATCGCTTATGGCTTTAATGGCTTGCAAGGCTTGAGGGGTTCGCATCGTCACTTCTAAACAATTAATGCCCCCCGCCACCAATGCTTTAGCCAAAGGAATACTTTGTTCAAGGTCGTCAATCACAATGACGGGGATGATTCTTTTAGTGCGTTTAAACCAGTTTAAAAATGCCATTGAGGGCCTGCCTTTTCATTTAATTGTCATGTATTAAGACTCTAGGATTCTTCATCCCAATTGATACTAATGGCCCCCTCATCAGCTGGTGTTACATGGGTGCGGAAAACACTAAATAATTCCCTGCCTATGCCCATATTTTTGTGCTTTGTGAATTGCGCGGTACGCTTGGTTAAATCTAGGCCTAAAACATTAAGATGGCCACGATTAGAGTCAATTTCTATGATATCCCCTTCTTCTATTTTAGCGATTGCCCCTCCATTGGCCGCTTCAGGCACTAAATGAATAACACTTAATACTTTACCACTGGCACCCGATAGCCTTCCGTCGGTTAGTAAAGCCACCTTAAAACCAGCATCCTGTAAGTTTGCCAATACAGGCATAAGCTTATGTAATTCAGGCATACCATTCGCTTTTGGACCCTGACCTTTTAACACCAAAACATGATCACAGTTCAATTCACCTTGATGATAAGCTTGCTGAACCGTTTGCTGACTGGTAAAAATTTTTGCAGGGGCTGTTAGCGCCCACAATTGTTTAGGAACAGCAGACACTTTTATGATGGCTTTACCCAAGTTTCCACTGACCACTTTAATGCCACCGGTTTCGTCGAAAGGTTTTTCAACACTGGCCAATATACTTTCATTGCTATTGCTCACTTCACTAAACGTTAGCTTTTTGTCTTTTACTTGTGAGGTTTGCCCATAACGTTTAAAGGGCTCACCAGTGACCGTTAATATGTCACCATGCATTAAGCCGTTTTTTAACAATTGCTGAAACACCCAAGCAGTGCCACCCGCTTGGTGAAATTGATTTATATCGTCAGGGCCGTTTGGATAAACCTTACACAATAACGGCACCACAGCTGAAAGGTTTTGAATATCCTGCCAAGTAATCATAATTCCCGCGGCTTTGGCCACCGCTACCCAATGAATGGTGAGATTAGTGGAGCCTCCCGTTGCCAACAAAGCCACCAAGGCATTCACAATGCATTTTTCATTAACCAAATTAGCAAGATTTAACTGAGCAGATTGATTGGCACAATTCACTAACGACTCACAAGCCAGCTCTGTAAAGTCATTGCGAGCCGTTGTATTAGGGGGCACAAACGCAGAGCCCGGTAACATAAGCCCCATGGCTTCGAGTAACATTTGGTTTGAATTGGCAGTGCCATAAAAAGTGCAAGTACCCGCTGCATGATAAGCTTGAGTTTCACTGTTTAGTAATTCTTCTTCACTGGCTTTTCCTTGTGCGTGATCCTGTCTCACTTTGGCTTTATCGGCATTACTAATACCGCTTGGCATAGGGCCAGATGGGATAAATATTCCTGGTAAATAACCAAAACGTAATGCACCCAACAGTAACCCTGGAACGATTTTGTCGCAGATTCCCAGTAATACCATGCCATCAAAAGCTTGATGCGAAAGACCCACCGCAGTACTCATGGCAATGACGTCACGGCTAAAAAGTGAAAGTTCCATGCCTGATTGCCCTTGAGTCACACCATCACACATGGCAGGCACACCTGATGCCACCTGCGCACTGACACCTAATGGATAAAAATATTTCTTAAGTTGTTCTGGGTAACGATAATAAGGTTGGTGTGCTGACAACATATCGTTATAAGCACTAACAATCGCAACGTTATGGCCTTTTTGTGTATCTTTTAATATTAGTTTTTCAGACTCATTAGAAGCCGCTTGTACATGGGCTAAATTAGTACAGCCCATTTGGGAACGTTGTGGTCGGTCTAGCTGAGACTGCGCCATAAGAGCCAGATAATTACCACGACTGGCTTTGCTTCTTTTAATTATCTCTTGAGTAACACTGATCAATGTCGAATTTAGTGAAGTATTTTTCATTCTAAGGGCTCCAATAAATTTCAATTGGGCAAAGTTGTTGATTAATTAATGCAGTCACAGGATAAGAATCCTTTAGAGCAGCCCCATTTAATACATCTAATAAATTTTTCTTTTTTGCAAGACCTGATACACGTAAATAGATCTTTTCAGCCGATAGTAAATACGCCAATGTTAAACTCATTCTGTCAGATTTTTCTTTGGGTAAAACAGCTAAGCAATAATGTGTTTGATTTAAATCTAACAAGGCTGCTAGATTAACGGTATTAGGAAAGATAGAGGCAAAATGCCCATCCTCGCCCATGCCTAAAATAACTGTGTCTAACTTCACCATGTGCTGCTTTAGATTTTTATCACATAGCTCCACTGCCTCTTGGGCATTTGAGATGCTATTTTTTAAAGGAATAAACGAAGCCTTTAGGGCTTTATTTTTGAAGAATACCTCACGCACCATTTTTTCATTGCTATCCAGATGATCATTATTGACCCAGCGCTCATCAGTTAAGGTAACCTGCACTTTATCCCAAGGAAGACCCACCTGACTGAGTTTGTGATAAAGGTTTTTTGGCGTATTCCCTCCAGCAATGGCTAAATTAAACTTAGGTTGTTTCTTTAACAATACATCTATTTCTTGGGACAAAACGTTTGTTAATTCTTCGTCGCATTCATGGGTATTTAAAAATTCACGTAAATTGGCCATTAACCGTTTTCCTCCCACAGACGCCCATCTTTTGCTAACAATAAGGTAGCTGCAGCTGGCCCCCAACTACCTGCACTGTATGAATCAGGGGCTTGTTCGGATTGCTGCCAATATTGGAGAATAGGATCGATCCAAGCCCAAGCGGCCATGAGTTCATCTTGACGCAAAAAAAGTGTCGGGTTTAAATTAATGGCATCAACCAATAGTCTTTCATAGGCTTCAGGTACGCGTTTCTTATGGCTCTCTGCTTCATGTAAAGCTAAGGTCATAGGTCTCACTTGAAGGTGGTTTCCCACACGCTTTTCACACAGTTGAAGCCGAACCCCTTCATCCGGCTGCAAGCGAAAAACTAATTTATTCGCCATGGTTTTTTTATGCTGCATTTCAAAAATACTGTGAGGCACTTCTTTAAACTGAACTACTATTTCACAGGATCGCTGAGCTAATCGTTTGCCGGTTCTTAAATAAAATGGCACTCCAGACCAGCGCCAATTATCTATTTCGGCTTTTAATGCCACAAAGGTATCAGTGGTTGATTCGCTATCCACCCGAGGCTCATCTTTGTACCCCGCCACCATTTCCCCCTCTGACGCACCTTGTTCGTACTGACCACGCACTACATTTTCATGAATATCAGCTTCTTCTATAGGTTTTAAAGCTTGAAGCACTTTTACTTTTTCATCTCGAACCGCTTCTGCATCCATGGTTGCAGGGGGCTCCATAGCCGTCATGCATAAAAGCTGTAATAAATGATTTTGTAACATGTCACGCATGGCGCCTGTGCCTTCATAGAAATTAGCCCTTTGCTCAACTCCCACAGTTTCTGAAATAGTAATTTGAATATGATCGATGTATCTCTGATTCCATTGGTGCTCGAAAATTGAATTAGCAAAACGCAGTGCCAACAAATTTTGCACGGTTTCTTTGCCTAAATAATGGTCTATTCGATAAATTTGTTTTTCTGAAAAGTACTCTGAAACACGCTGATTAATGGCCAAAGCGGAAGTAAGATCGTGCCCGATGGGTTTTTCCAATACGATGGAGCAATTATCAGAAATTAGCTTATTTTGATGTAATTGTTCGCATAAGGTGGGATACAACTTGGAGTGCACTGCGCAATAAAATATGCAGTTGCTGTCTGGGTTATCTAGCTTCACACTTAATTGTCGGTAACCCTCCTCTTTGGCTAAGTCGATACCCACAAAATGAATACGAGCAGAAAAGCTCTGCCATTGCTCATCTGTCATATCTGAGCCGTAATGCAAAAGGCATTTTCTTGTTTGCTTTAAGTAGGCTGATTCTTTTTTTTCTGGACGAATAATAGCCCAAATGCGCCCATGACTATTTAAGCGCTCATCAATATGAAGATTGTATAAAGCTGGCAGTAGTTTTCTATGGGCCAGATCCCCTGCAGCACCAAATAGAATTAACTCAAAGGGCTGGGTTACATCGGGCATTTTCATGATGAGCACTTCCTTGCCAATGACACATTCAGTTTAGTCCTTACTTAGCACATGGCACAAGCACGGGGAATTTGGATGCAGACTCTGGGCCATAAAGGCTATGAAGTACGAAAAACTGGAGGGGAAGGAAGATTTGCGGAAACTAAATTTACTAAAAGGCCTAAACACCCTAAAGCCTCTCTATTAAAAGAAAGGCTTTATAATGGGTTACGCTACTTTATTGGCTCAAATATTTCTTTATTAAAGGGCACAGCTATATTCAATAAAAATACAAAAGCTGCCGCGCTTTCAAATAGCTCACTAGAGCGACTCACATGCTTAATCACAACCTCAACAATAATTGCCACAGCGAACCACGCCACAACTTGGTGCCAATGGGCAATAGGCACCCCCATATAGTCACACAATTGTTTAAACTTATCTGAACGGCGATATAAGACAGTAAATACTAATAAATAGGTTAGTAGCGCCAGTCCTAGCACCATACTAAAAATGATTTTATTAACCTTTTTGCCTTCAACTATCATATTGTGAAGATTAGTTTCTTGCTGTGCGTTATTTTGTTTAAAGAATTCAGAGCTTTCTATATTGAAAATACGCTGTCCCCATGACACTTCTTCCCCCGCAGCAAAGAAGCACAGTAAAGCAAGAAAAGCCCATACAGCTAAAAAAGTCATATTTTTACTTTTACGCAATGTGATAACTCTATAGCTGCACATGATAAAAGAGAGAACCAGAGCTAAAACAGTTAGCCATTCAACTGGACCGTCTTCTTTAGCAAACACCTTGCTAAAGTACTCAGGAGAAATCATCGCAATGACCATACCAACCAACACATACAAGGCGATCAGAGGGTAAGCAATTTTTTCTACTTTATGCATTTGATTGAACATGACTTCCACCATTACGAGCATCTGATTTAAATTTATTTAGTACATGTTTACAGGCTTTAAGAAACGCACTAATAAAACAAGCAATTACGACCAAGGGGTCAAGTAAATAGTTCCATAGGTTATTGCTCTCAAAAATATTTAAGCCATGGGCTAAAACAGATAATGTCAGCCAAATAGCAATTTGAGCATAGCCCATATACCAAGCAATAATGCCTATTGCTGCAATAGTCATTATAAAATAATTATAAAAAACATCACTGGCAAACCCAATGGAGTACATATCAAACTGACTATAGCCAAGACTGCTAGGATATAAAATAACTGCCATTAAAATCACTAACCCGTTAAAACTACTGGCGTTATTAATTCGTTCTTTTTTCATAATGCATAGCAGGTAAGTTGCCAACATTAAAATGCTGGCAAGACTTAAGTCACCCAACAGCCCCCTAGAAAATTCAATAACCAGCCAATGCCCAACAGGTAATACCATTACAACGGCGGCCATTGCGTATCCTAAAGGCCAAAATTTACCCCAGCGCTTTACCTGAAGTATCGCTAGGCACAAACACATAATGACAAGGCTATGGGCCATAAAACTAAAAAGCACGCTCATACTTTTTCCTCCAGCCAAGCCTGATTAAATTGAATGTGTTTAATCACCTTTCTATTCCAAGTATAAAAAACATTAAATTCACCGTTAGCGCTTTTAGTCACCCATGGGTAGGAATATTTTGATTCTTCATCACCGGCTTTTTTCGCAACCTCTTTCTCAAAGTAATGAACAATTTTCCAGGTTAGGCCTTGATCCATCGACATTGCCAATGCCAAGTTACCTCTAGATTGATGACCACCATTATCACGAGCGTGTTTAACATGCTTTACTGCATTATTGAGTATCAACCAACTACGATTTTTAGAGTCTAAAAAGGCAAATACCGATGAGTTAGGGTTATCCAGTACGGTATTTTCATAGGGGCTCCAAGTTTCTCCCCCATCATTGGTCACTGAGCGCCTAACCTTCTGAATATCTTTACTGGTGTCCCGCATATAAGTCACAGCATTTTCTTTGCTGTGCACTGCAATTGCAGGCTGAATAGTTTCAGCTCCTGAGCTAATTCTATATTTATTAATCACTTCACCATCAAGGCTTACTCGTATCAGTTCAGAGAACTGTCCAATCAATTCATGGTAAGCGGCAATGCCTATGGTGCCATCTTCATAAATCACCATATTGTTTTTGACTAAGGTGCTGATATTTAAAAAAGGCGACGTCACTAAATGTTTAGACGCATGCCAGCTTTGGCCATCATCATAAGACACCATCATATTAATTTGACTTGAGGCCCAGCCTGCAAGGGACACCGATACATATGTAAGAACTAATGGGCCTGCTGGGTGGCGAATTAATGCAGGATTGCCCACTTTTTTAATGTACCGATCTAAATCATTGGCCACCTGATAGCGATCTAAGATAGGTTTTGATTTTTGCCACTTCTGAGTTTTTCGGTCAAATACTGAAGCGTAAATATTAACGTCTGTATGACCTTCTCGTGTGCCGCCATACCACATGGCCAGCAGGTTACCGTTAGGAAGCGATACAGCCGTTGAACTATGTACAGACTGAGTTACGCCATCTGATGCATCTTTTTGTATATAGAAAGAAGATTGGGGTTCAATACTTTGCGCTGGCTCTACATAAAAGGCAGGACTGGCAAACCGCTCATGATTTAGCGAGAAGAACACTCCAGCAATCATGAGTACAGGCAATATATGCTTTTTAAATTTTTTAAACACGACAACACCTTAATTTTAGCCCGTCATTATCCTTTTGCCTTGGCTTCCCTGCAAGCGCCTATCTTTTAGTTTGAAGGAATTTTACTAAATTCACTTCTTATAAAGACGTAGGCCCACAACATTAAAATAATTTTCTTAAAAGTTGGTATTTGAATGCATAAAAAAGCCCCTGATGCTCGCGCATCAGGGGCTTTTTTGGTTTATCTGCTGTGGCTTTAGCGGTGTTGATTCTTCAGTGCTTGAAGCAGACTACTTTCCGTAATTTTTTCACTGCGGCACGGTGTATGCCGCTAATTGCTTTGTTAAATATTAAAACCCTAAGAACCGTTCCCGACGTTCATAACTCTTTATTAAGGGAAGGGCCCAATCCCTAGTCACCGCGTATAGGTTCCCGACATACGCTCAGTACCTACATCCTTGGGCCAAAAAAAATCCCCAACACTTTCGTATCAGGGATTCTTAGGAAT
>OLII01000811.1_pt1 | contig 11493 bp, 13 predicted proteins | sample 1609481 | NCBI WGS metagenome assembly OLII01 (sample SAMN05416859, study PRJEB24817) | seawater metagenome | isolation source: Sea water | place: Canada:Atlantic | collected 2013-11
AGATCTAGTACGGTCTCGTGGGCTCGGAGATGTGTATAAGAGACAGTAATAAGCCTATACCTTCACAGTTTGCACACGTATGAAGATGCCCCTTAGGCCGAACAGGTGCTACGCCGCCATTATTCACCTTATTAAATTGTTCTAACTCCCTTTGGTAGCGAAGTTTAACTTTTTTTCTTAACCCTTTACTTTTTTTACCGCGTCCCTGACATACCAAACAAATAGTCCAGTTTTCTACTTCATGTTTCATTGTTAAATTTACCGTTTATTTTGCCAGTTATTCAATTAAAAAGGGGAAAGTGCAGTTCAGGTTCTCTTCATTGCACAATGTGGTTAGTTTACCTCATTTTGTTGGGCAATATTGAGATAGTAATAATTCAAACACTAGGAGTGCTTTGGTTAAGCCTTATTTCAAAATAACGACTTAACATAAGCTCTGCATTCATTATTCTAAGTATGGGGTGTTCTATTGTTTCAATACTTGTCTATGGGATAAATCTAAAATGTTAATGTTGTAGCGAGTTTATGCTTTTCCTTTCAATTGTCGAAGTTATTTACAAGTGTAATTATAAGTTGTAGCAAGGTTTTTCTACTCTATTGATAAATATAAGTATTGATCACAGGGTATGGGAATTGCATTTAACGATTGTCACAAACATATAATTATTTGGTTTGAAGCCAGCCCAGTTGCTCTCCAAACGTAGTCAAATAAAGCAAATATCGAACGAGGGTGGTCACAATGTTTTATAAAGAAAAAACAATGTTATCAAGAATCTTTGGAGTGATTTTTGTGTTGATATTGTCTGGTCCAGTGCACGCAGGCCTAATAGACTTATCAACTTGGACAATTGACGGTTCAGGAAATTGGGTATTACCTGGCGGGGATAACAATTCGGTTTTACAAACATTAAACAGCAGACCTACAATGTTTTTTAATGACATGAATAGCCAAGGTTTATCTTTATCTGGCTCTATTACAGTGGAGGAGTCTGGTGGTGATGATGATTTCGTTGGTTTTGTTTTAGGCTATGATGATAATGATTTATTTGGAACAAATTCTACAACCGATTATATATTAATTGACTGGAAACAAGGATCACAAGGTGGCTGGGATGCTGGGATGGCAATTTCTCGCGTAACTGGCTCAATTGACGCAAGTGGCACAGATACTAATGCAAATGCTTGGGACCATAACGGTAATGTGGAGTTACTTCAGAGGGCATCAACACTGGGGCTTACGGGCTGGAGTGACAATACCGAATACCTATTTAATATAAGCTTTACGTCGAGTAATATAAAAGTTGAAGTTAATGGGGTTGAGCAATTCGACATAAATGGTACTTTTGAAGACGGCTCTTTTGGTTTCTACAATTTTTCTCAACCACGAGTACGCTACGCGGGAATAGAAGAGGATGTTATTCCTCCTACATGTGGAGCACAGGGACAACCCATTTGTAGTGTACCGGAGCCAACTTCACTTGCTATTTTTGGGCTGGGAATACTAGGGCTAACGCTACGCCGACTTCATAAAAAACACTGAAACGGCATATTTCATCAAATTTACTTAGATAACAATTGATAGCCATGTTGAATAAATACAGGGAAGCCTTCAGTTATAAGACTTTAATATCTGCTCTAAACAAGCCTTAGAATAATGTAAAAGCCAGCAAGCGCTGGCTTTTTACATGCAAAGTATAAGTAGCTTAATGCAATCTGCTAGAGCAGCATTACTTTATCGCATTGCACCAAGTTTAGTATTTTAAAATTCATGACTAAAAGGCTGCGTGTATACACGAAAAACTAATGCCCTTGCAAATATTTTTCTTTACCAAAAAAACTTTTATAAGGCTGATGTTTATCATATAGCCAATTGAAAATAAAAGTGAAAATTAGGATAAATATTAAGAACCCTGCTTCTAAAAAAATAGCAGCTAACCACGTAATATTTAAATACCAAGCGAGTAGCGGCAAAGTAACGATAAGCATCCCCAGTTCAAAACTAATAGCGTGGGCAACACGTACAACCACTCCTCTTTCTGCACGATTTTCACCCGCGATTTTATCAAAACCTATATTGAAAATATAATTCCAAAGCATAGCAAATACAGTTGACGCAATACTGACTACAAGCATTTTATCTGACTCAAATCCTGTAATGAAAGCGCTAGTTGGTACAACTATCGCTAATGTAGTAACTTCAAAAACTACAGCTTGAAAAACTCTTTCGACTGTTTCCATAATTTAATTTCTATTTTAAGTGACCATGACACTATTTTCATCCAATATATAGATACAAGATAGTTACTTACCATCGAGAAAAGCGATATGTTTAGTATTGAACAACTTCAAGCATTTGTAGCAACAGTAGAGGTGGGGTCTTTTTCCGCAGCAGCACGGCGTTTAGGCAAGGCTCAATCAGTGGTTAGTCAGCATATTATTAACTTGGAGATTGACTGTGACACTGCTTTGTTTGAACGCTCTGGTCGCTACCCAACACTAACCGAGGCTGGCAAAAAACTATTACCACAAGCACATGCATTACTTAGCCAACACCAGCGTTTAAAAAATACAGCCTTAGCATTAACAGATAGCGCACCAACAGAAGTAACAATAGCACTTGATGAAGGGATTCCCTTTAAAGCGGTTACAAATATTATTGCCGAGTTACAAATGAAGTATCCGCATATAACACTCGAGTTTTTAAGTGCTTCAAGCCTCGACATCATCGATATGCTAGGAGGTAAGCAAGCTCTAACAGGAATCATCTTTAGTGAGTTAAATATTCCGAGTGATTTAGATTTTGAATGTATTGGCTCTGTAAAGTTTGACTTATACGTCGCTAAATCCCATCCTCTGGCACACCAAACATGTCGAAATATAGATGCCTTAAGATTACACCGTCAATTAATGATCCGATCCCGCAATACCCAAACGAGTAGTTTTCAATTGAAAATAAGTCCAGATACCTGGTATGCCGACAATTACTTTCTATTATTAGAGCTTGCATTACAAGCGCATGGTTGGTGCTTATTACCTAGTCATGTTGCTCATGAGTCAGTACAAAACCAAGATCTAGTGAAGCTTCCGCTAGAGTTTGAAGAAATAGGCTGGCAAGCTAATGTTGATGTGCTGCAACATCAGCGGCACAGTAATTTAAATATTTTCAAGGTTATTAGAGAGCTTTTACGTCATCAATTAGATATTTTATAAATTAAGTTATTCGATGAATTTGCTACTTCACCGTAGGATTACAGACTCGCATATAACGATGAAATAATTGTCTCAATGATCTGATGTAAGACGTTATTTTACATGACAAACTTACACATTCCATTTCCTAGCGTATCATTTGGCCTTTGCTGATAGCCAAAGCGGTGGTAAAAACTTTCTTTACCTTTGGCTGCCAGTAATCCGATAGTCGCGCCCTTCCTTGCTGTTTTAGCTAAGTAAGTTTCAATTTCATGCATTAAATTATCGCCAATACCTTGGCCTTGATAACTTGGGTCAACTACAACATCTTGCAGATAAAAATACATGGCGCCATCACCAACAACACGCCCCATCCCAATAAGTTTATCAGGTGTTTTGTTATTGCTGTGCTGATAAATAGTTACGTGGAACAACGAATTAGCTAAGCTAGTTTGAACCATAACAGCATCTGCTTCTTCCCAACCAATTAAAGCCCTTAACGCAATAAACTCCTGCGTTGTTGGGCTATCGTGCTTAATAATATTTCTTAACAACATATTATGAACCTTGCTCAATTTCACATTAGAAAATCAGTGCTATTGGAATTCACCAAAATCGGCATCTAATGACGAAAATATTCTTTTTTGTAGTTCTTCAAACTCAATGCCGTCGATTTTATTGGTCAGTAATATAATAACTTCGTCACTTTGGGTATTACGAGCAATATAAGAAATGAAACCTACCCAGCCACCAGAATGCGCGACAATATGTGGTGATTTTCTATCGATAAACCAACCAAAACCATAGTGAAATAGCGAGCCATCATTTAACGTTGCAGGAGTAAAGGCTGCTACATGTAGTTTTTTCGGCAACAATTTATTGTCCACTAATCCATAATGCCACTTTAATAAATCATCAACTGACGAGTAAACAGCTCCATCGCCCGAAACACCGTCTAGATAAACTAAGTCATCCAAACCTTTACTGTTTTGCCCATACACTCTAGACGGTAATAAATTCGGCTCAGACAGCAAATTCACTACCCGTGTATGGTCCATACTCAATGGCTGAAATACATGTTTCTTTAAATAATGGGCAAATGATATTTTTGACACTCGCTCCACTATGGCTGAAAGTGTCACATAGCCAGTATTGCTGTATTCAAACTTACTACCCGGCACAAACGCTAAAGCAGGTTTATGTTTATTGAATAAATTAAGCATATCTTGATTGGTAAGGGTCTCGTTATTCCAATGTTCTTCCGCCAACTCCATATAATCTGCAAGACCTGAAGTATGGTTTAATAAATGTCGAACAGTAATGTTAGGGTATGGAAATTCTGCTAAATAACTTTTTACTTTGGCGTCATAATCCAATTTACCTTGATAACTTAATAGCATTACCGCCATTGCGGTAAATTGCTTAGATACTGAGGCTAAGTTAAACGAAGAGTCTAAAACAATAGGTGTATCATGGTCAGGGTGAACCTTACCAACGGCCTTTTTAAGCCGTACTTTGCCTTTTCTCGCAAATAAGAATGTGCCACTTAGTTGGCCGCTTTTGCCCTTTTCATCTATCCATTGCTCTAATGCTTTTAGTTTATTGGTGGCGTTAACTTCGCTCGATACTTTGTCGCTGTTGGCATAACTTGGCATAGTCACCAAACCGATAACGAATACACTGAATAAGATATTAAATAACTTCACAAAACGATCCTTGTAGTTGATATTACTAAAAATTACTTGGCTAAATTATAAGCTAAACTCTAAGCCAAATTCTAAGCTAAACAAACATCATTAACTACGTGTTTCCTCTAAAAAACGTTAACAACTAAATAAAGAAAATTCAGATACTGCAAACAAAAAAGGGCCATGTGATTAGCATGACCCTTTGCAGATTACCCGTCGACGTAAAGTTAAACTATTCGCCACAAATTATTTGCGACAATTTACAAGCTTAATTTAACTTCCCTCTCTATGCACTTATTAGTACTAAAGCTTAAATTTAGACAGTTGGCTATTTAACTCATAAGCCAGCTCTAAAAGCTCTTCACTAATTTGCTTACCTTTAATTGCGTCTTCACTTGACTGCTCAGCCACATTGCTAATATCAACAACATTTTGATTTATTTCGTCGGCGGCAATGTTTTGCTGTTTAGCCGCATTAGAAATTTGGCAATTCAATTCATCAAGCTCTTGTATTTGACCTGCAATACCTTCTAATAAACTGGCAACATCGGTAACGTCTTGCGCTTTCTCGCTGGCCTGTTCGCTAACTTCATTCATTGACGTTACGGCTTTTTTTGCATCGACTTGCAAACTGCCAATGGTTGTTTGAATCTGATCAATAGACTCGCGTGTTCTAGTGGCTAAGCTTCTCACTTCATCAGCAACAACGGCAAAACCTCGGCCTTGCTCCCCTGCTCGTGCTGCTTCAATCGCAGCATTAAGCGCAAGCAAGTTAGTTTGTTCTGCAATAGCCGTAATAACTTCAAGTACACTGCCTACTTCATTGGTTTTATTGCTTAGTTCTGTGATCATCAAAGTATTATCAACCACTTGATCACGTAACTGGTTAATACCTACTTTGGCACTATCGACCAGCGTTAAACCTTGTGAAGCACTTTCACTGGCATGTACTGACTTCTCAGCCGCTAATTCAGTGTTACTTTGCACTTCGTCAGCAGAAGCATCTAGCTCATTAATTGCTGCGGCAACAGAGTCTGTGCCATTTTTTTGATTAAGCACTGCTTCACGAGTCAATGTTGAAATTTCATCAACATTTTTAGCGGAGCCAATCAATTGCTCGGTAGCACTAGAGAAAGAAAGAAAACTATCTTTAAATTTATCCATCATGCTGTTTAGTGCAATACTTACCACACCTAACTCGTCGTCGTAATTCACTTTAATGGTTTTATTTAAATCTAGATTTTCTTCAACATCATTAATGGTGCGCTTTAAACGACGTAAACGAGAAATAACTAGCTTACTAAACATAAAACTTAATAAGCCGAAACAAATCACCGTAATAATCAGCTGTAGTAATCCTGCTTTAATTATCGACTCATTAATTTCTTTATCTACAGTGGTTAAGTCATAGGTTATTTTAACCGCTCCCAGAATTTCATTTTCGGCAACTTGGTGGCAGGTTAAACAATTAGTACCACGGTAATCACTTTTTGCATGAATCGGCATGATAAAAGTCATCATATTCTTACCATCTTGCACTATATGTTTAAATTCTTTATTGCCAGATAATCCTGTACGCTCAAACTCGTCAATTGGCGCTTGATCATCAAAGCCCTTGCCGAAGGTTTTTATTAATGCTGGGGCTCGGATAATACGCGCCTCAACTATTTCTTCTTGGCTAAGGGCTTTTTGCTGGGCAATTTTTCGATTAGCAGCAGTTCCTGTTAACATCATAGTGTTAACTGAATCGAAATAGTTTAACGCGAGATTTTCTAGGTTATTTTTAACAAACTTTTCACTTAATGCTTTTTCATCAAACCAAAAAAAGATAACGGTTGTGCTAAGAAAAATTATTGCGAACAGTACTAAAAATATGTTGATTTTTTTTGCTAAAGATAATTGTACAAACATATAGAAATCGTCCTGATTAAAATAAGTTTGAGTATATGTAAAATCGAACGGTTAATGCATAAAACAAAACTAATATTTGTTTTACTTCAACTTTTATGCTGATTTTTTCTTACGGATATATAATTTGCGATTTAATTTCGCTACAACTTCACCTTTTTCATTTTTGACATAAACGGGTAATTCAGGCAAATATTTTTCACCGTGTGCAGTATGCGCGACTATATCTTTTAATAACGCATCAGTAACTAAAAAGTCAGCGGTCACCTTTCCTTTGCCGGGCTTAATAAAATCAATATCAGCAGACTTATCCCAAACAATATAATCGTCACCTAGGCAGCCCATAATCATCAACATGTAAAATGGGTCTGTCATAGCAAATAGCGAGCCACCAAAATGCACTCCAACCGCATTTCTATTGAAAATATTTAGTTTGAGACTAACTTGCGCTGTACGAAAATCGGCAGAAATTTTAACCACTTTAATGCCAGCAAAACGAAGTGGCGGCCAAATATTCAGTAATAATTTCAATAACCAAGCTTTTTTAAACATAAAACCTCTTTCAATATAAGAAGAAATATTGAATACACACAATTTTCACAAGGTCTATTCAGTGTAACTCATCTGACCAGAAGCGGTATTATGACCATTTAGACTAATAAAACCAGTGAAATTAATAATCAATTGCAACTAACGCTTTCAACCAAGCACATAACCCCCTATAATTTTCCATAAATGAAAGCCTGATGTATGAGACATAAGTTAATGCCTGAACAAAACGAAGAATTAAAAAGAGCCGGATTAAAAATTACTCTGCCGCGCATTAAAATTTTGGCTATTTTACAAAATCCAAATAACCAACACATCAGCGCTGAAGATGTTTATAAAATTTTACTTGAGCAACAAGAAGAAATTGGTTTAGCAACCGTTTACCGCGTATTAAACCAATTTGATGATGCTGGTATTGTAACTCGTCACCACTTCGAAGGCGGCAAGTCGGTATTTGAATTAAGTCATAAAAAACACCATGATCATTTAGTTTGTCTAAACTGTGGCAAAGTAATTGAATTTGAAGATGATATTATTGAACAACGCCAAGAAGATATTGCAAAGTCACACAAAGTTAAACTGACTAATCATAGTTTATACTTATACGGTGAATGTGAAGATGAAGTGGCTTGTGAAGCGTATCGTAAATCACAATTTTAAATAGCTAATTTTTATAAGCCAATTTTCATAAGCTAAATAGCAAAATATTCAGCCCTAGTTATTAAGTTAGCTAGGGCTTTTTAATATTTGTTTCTTTTTGCAAATCACCTTTAATACATAAAACCTATCGTAGTCATATAATCAATCAATTTTTCAGATGCCGCTATCTCAACTATTATAACTCTGACAGTAGTTATCTAATAACGAGAGGAATTAACAATGAAAAAGAAACTAACCACCAGTGCTGGTTGTCCTGTTTCAGATAATCAAAACATTATGACCGCGGGAAAAAATGGCCCTCAATTACTTCAAGATGTCTGGTTTTTAGAAAAATTAGCTCACTTTGACCGTGAAGTCATCCCCGAAAGACGTATGCATGCAAAAGGGTCAGGAGCTTACGGAACATTTACTGTAACCCATGATATTAGCAAATATACTCGAGCAAAAATATTTTCTGAAATTGGTAAGAAAACAGATTTTTTTGCCCGCTTTACCACTGTTGCTGGCGAACGAGGTGCTGCTGATGCCGAACGTGACATTAGAGGTTTTGCCTTAAAATTTTATACAGAAGAAGGGAATTGGGATTTGGTAGGCAACAATACGCCAGTTTTCTTTTTGCGTGATCCTTTAAAATTTCCTGACTTAAACCATGCGGTAAAACGTGATCCTCGCACCAATATGCGCAGCGCACAGAATAATTGGGATTTTTGGACCTCATTACCTGAAGCTTTACATCAAATTACAATAGTAATGAGTGAACGAGGAATTCCAGCAAGTTATCGCCACATGGATGGCTTTGGCAGCCATACTTTTAGTTTAATAAATGATGACAATGAACGCACGTGGGTAAAGTTTCACTTTAAATCAAACCAAGGCATTAAAAACTTAACTGATGCCCAAGCAAATAAGCTCATTGGTGAAGATAGAGAAAGTCATCAGGCAGACTTATTTAATGCACTTGAAGCTGGCGAAAAACCTTCCTGGCAATTAAAAATTCAAGTGATGAGCGATGAACAAGCGCAAAACTCGCCCTATAACCCATTCGACTTAACAAAAGTGTGGCCACATGCAGATTACCCGTTATTAGATGTTGGCACTTTAGAGTTAAATAAAAATCCGGAGAACTTTTTTGCTGAAGTTGAACAATCAGCATTTAACCCTGCAAATGTGGTACCTGGTATTAGTTTTTCGCCTGATAAAATGCTGCAAGGACGATTGTTTTCATATGGTGATGCTCAACGTTATCGTCTAGGTGTCAATCATCACTCTATTCCTGTTAATGCCCCGCGATGCCCAGTACATAGTTATCACCGTGATGGTGCCATGCGTGTTGATAGTAATTTTGGTAGAACTATAGGTTATGAACCCAATAGCCAGGGTGAATGGCAAGAACAACCTGATTTTTCTGAACCACCACTAAATTTATCAGGTGCTGCCATGCGCTGGGATCATCGTGAAGATGATGATTATTACTCACAGCCGGGCGCATTATTCAATTTGATGAATGAACAGCAGAAACAAGCACTGTTTGACAATACTGCCGAATCAATTGGCGGTGCTTCTAGTGATATTCAAAAACGTCATATTCGTCATTGTCTAAAAGCAGCACAAGCATATGGTGAAGGTATAGCCAAAGCACTTGGAATTTCATTAACAGAGCTTTAATTAGTATTATAAAGCAACGGCTCAAATAATAAAAAGGTGCTCAAGTCGAGCACCTTTTAGAGTTTTATTAAAATATAAATAAAAGGAAAATTCGGCACCAAATCACTGATATATAATATTACAATGCTTAATCCAACCAGCTTTATGCTCTTCTTTAGGTGACTTAGGTCTATGAGTCCAATGCACTAAACCGCCAAATCGATTCCATTGATAGACACCATAAAACTCAACAGTATCTCCTACCTTTAAGCCATGAATTCGTTGGCAAACATCAATATTATGCACGACTAAAACCGATTTATTATTTTTTAACTTAACGGTAAATTTTTGATGACGACTGCCTTTATTATCGTCAGCAAATATTTTATCTACAGTACCTTTACCTTTTAAATATTTGATGGTCATTTTAACACTCTACATTTGGACACAATGGCTTGGTAGAATTAGCTATGCTGAAACTGTTTATAAAATAATAATTTAGCGTCCTTATTTACGTTCTATAATACGGAACACTGGAAGTAACTTTATTATTTCCAATTAAATAAATCACCATCTATAAAGCAATTGCTAAAGCCATACAGATAAAAGCCTAAGCGTTATATACAGCACAGCGAATGTCAGCAAAATAAAAATAATTATAGATAATGCAAATAAGCTTTTGGCTAATTTATAGCGAAGCTTGCTGAACCAACCTTTACTTAGCACTTTTTCATTTGGTGCGTTAACTGATAAGCCAAGTAATGCGCTAAATAGTAAACTCCACAACGCCAACAATAAACTAGGCAATGCATATTGGTCTTGCAGCGTAATGGAAGAAAATAGAAATAAGTAAATAACTGCACAAAAACAAAGTAAAACAGAAAAATTTAGTAGCGGCTTTAAAAATAATAATTTGTTAGCTACTTGCCGTAATGTCATGTAAAACATCCCTTAAATCAAAAGTACTTTTAAAAAGATTAGCCTATTAGTTATTGTCGAATAACGATCGCAACATGTCAGTTTTATTGCCGTTATTTCAAAGGCTTCCCTCAATATAACTTTACCGATTTAGCTAGCTGTAATCAAAAGTAAATTACGGTTAAATCAATGGTGGCGTGAGAGTGTTCTTACATGAAGGATATAAGGTAGGTGTAGAAATTTATCTATTGTCCTTTTTATCTATTGCCCTATAGATAAGTGCTAGTGACGAAAAATTATTGCATCAATTATAATGCAATAAGCACTATAGATAAGAATGAGACCACCGAAATAACGTACAAAAGAAAGCAACCAGTCTCTCGGCTTAAATGCTAAGTTAAGACTGGCTAAACATTCAGGTAATGAAAGTAAAATAAGTAAGATGCCGGTCAGCACCATAACAATATATTTCCCCCAATAAATTATATCCATATAATCTCCTCATGCCCTATTTGACAAAGGCATATCGACCGCCCCTATATATAAAAATAGTTAATTAAATCTAATTTGCAATAATTACGCATAGTCACCTAAGTAAATAAGAGCTGTTTTTGAGAGCTATTTAAGTAAAAATTTACTGAAGCTATAAGTTAATTAAGCATATTTTATGCAAGTCGAATGCGTAGGAATTGATACAACTTACTGCCAAATGTGTTCACCAGCAAGCCTAACATCACGATACAAATTCCCCAAATTTGTTGCGCCGACATACTTTCATCAAGCAAGATGACCGCAGATACCATACCAACAACTGGAACCGCTAATGTCAGTGGTGCAACTTGCCCTGCTGGATAATGAGTCAGTAAATAACTCCATAAGCTATAGCCAATAATTGATGCTGCAATCGCCAGGTAAAATAACACCACAAAGCTAAGCC
>OLII01000812.1_pt1 | contig 11491 bp, 11 predicted proteins | sample 1609481 | NCBI WGS metagenome assembly OLII01 (sample SAMN05416859, study PRJEB24817) | seawater metagenome | isolation source: Sea water | place: Canada:Atlantic | collected 2013-11
CGAGATCTAGTACGGTCTCGTGGGCTCGGAGATGTGTATAAGAGACAGCCACCGCCCTGCTTGGCAGCGACGGTCAGCTCACGAATCCACTTGGTGAAGATCTTGCCTCTCTTGGCATCCTGGCGCTCTTTGCGGTGCTTGATGTTCGCCCACTTGGAATGACCCGCCATAACTGACTCCAGAAATCCTTGAAACAAAACCACGCCCCCGCCAGAAGAAAACCTGGCGTGGGCAATCAATTCGGTATGCCGTAACGCAAAGGCGCATCCAAGTGGATGCGCCCCGGGCCCGCTTACTCAGCCTTGGGCTGTTCGCGCAGACGGATGTGCAGCTCACGCAGTGCCTTGGCATCGACCAGGCCTGGGGCCTGGGTCATGACGCACGCAGCACTCTGGGTTTTCGGGAAGGCGATCACTTCACGAATCGACTGGGCGCCGGTCATCAGCATCACCAGGCGGTCCAGACCGAAGGCCAGGCCACCGTGCGGCGGTGCACCGAACTTCAGCGCGTCGAGCAGGAAGCCGAACTTCTCTTCCTGTTCCGCCGCCTCGATGCCCAACAGGCGGAACACCGCCTGCTGCATCTCTTTGCGGTGGATACGGATCGAACCGCCACCCAGTTCGGTGCCGTTGAGCACCATGTCATAGGCGCGCGACAGCGCGGTGGCCGGGTTGGCCTCCAGCTCTTCAGGGGAGCATTTTGGCGCGGTGAACGGGTGGTGCAGCGCCGTGAAGCTGCCGTCGTCGTTCTCTTCGAACATCGGGAAGTCGACAACCCACATCGGTGCCCATTCGCAGGTCAGCAGGTTGAAGTCGTTGCCGACCTTGATGCGCAGCGCGCCCAGGGCTTCGCTGACGATCTTGGACTTGTCGGCACCGAAGAACACGATGTCGCCATCGACCGCGCCCACGCGATCGAGGATCACGTTCAGGTTGGCCTCGGGGATGTTCTTGACGATTGGCGACTGCAGGCCCTCGACGCCCTTGGCGCGCTCGTTGACCTTGATGTACGCCAGGCCCTTGGCACCGTAGATGCCGACGAACTTGGTGTACTCGTCGATACGGCTGCGCGGCATGCTCGCCCCGCCCGGTACACGCAGTGCGGCAACGCGGCATTTCGGGTCGTTGGCCGGGCCGCTGAACACCTTGAAGTCGACCGCTTGCAGCTGGTCGGCCACATCCACCAGTTCCAGCGGGTTGCGCAGGTCAGGCTTGTCCGAACCGTAGCGGCGCATGGCCTCTTCGAAGGTCATGTGCGGGAATTCGCCGAACTCCAGGTCCAGGACTTCCTTGAACAGTTTGCGGATCATGCTTTCGGTCAGGCCCATGATCTCGGTCTCGTCCAGGAAGCTGGTCTCGATATCGATCTGGGTGAATTCCGGCTGGCGGTCGGCGCGCAGGTCTTCGTCGCGGAAGCACTTGGCGATCTGGTAGTAGCGATCGAAACCGGCCACCATCAGCAGTTGCTTGAACAGCTGGGGCGATTGCGGCAGGGCAAAGAAGCTGCCAGCGTGGGTACGGCTTGGCACCAGGTAGTCACGCGCGCCTTCCGGGGTAGCGCGGGTCAGGATCGGCGTCTCGACGTCGAGGAAGCCGTTTTCGTCAAGGAAGCGACGGATGCTGGTGGTGATGCGCGAGCGCAGACGCAGCTTCTCGGCCATCTCCGGACGACGCAGGTCGATGAAGCGATAGCGCAGGCGGGTCTCTTCACCCACGTCGGAGTACTCGTTGAGCGGGAACGGCGGGGTTTCCGCTTCGTTCAGCACTTCGAGCTCGTAGCCCAGCACTTCGATGGCGCCCGAGGCCATGTTGGCGTTGACTGCGCCTGCAGGGCGCGGACGCACCTTGCCGGTGATCTTCACCACGTACTCGCTGCGCACGCGGTCGGCGGCGGCAAAGCTTTCTGCGCGGTCCGGGTCGAACACGACCTGAGCCATGCCTTCGCGATCACGGATGTCGAGGAAGATCACCCCGCCGTGGTCGCGACGACGATGGACCCAGCCGCAAAGGGTAATTTCCTGACCTTCCAGGCTCTCGTTCAGTTGGCCGCAATAGTGGCTGCGCATCATGATGGTGGTTTCGCTTCTCGTCATTCGTGAATTCGGGTGTGGACCTTGCCGGCCCCAGGGGGCCCATAGTGCAAGACCCTGGCAGTACAGTTCAACTCAGTCGGCCTTGTCGGCGCCCGCCAGGTTCTTTTTGGTGCCGGTCTTGAAGTCGGTTTCATACCAGCCGGTGCCGCCCAGGCGGAAGCCCGGGGCAGAAATCAGCTTCTTCAGGGCAGGTGCCTGGCAGGCCGGGCAATCGGTCAGCGGCGCTGCGCTGATCTTCTGCAGAACTTCCATCTGGTGGCTGCAGGAACCGCATTGATAGTCGTACAGGGGCATTGGCGTATCTCGTTGACCACTGCGCGGGCCGCGCCACGCAGCAAAAAGCGGGATTATATATGGTTAACCGGGGCTGTGCAGCCCGCCCGCCGTGCCAGCGCACGAATGGTTCAGGGCTTGGCGCCGCCCCTCAGCACGTAGACCACGCAGATCACCCGCACCAGGCCGCTGAAATTCTTGACGCCGCCGTGGCGAAGGTGGACTTCGCGGTCCACATGGGACAGCACCGCATTGACCGTACACCGGTTGGCGGCGGCAATGCGCTCGAGGATTTTCCAGTAGACCTCTTCCAGGCGCAAGCAGGTGGCGAAGCCGTTGAGTCGCACCGAACGCGACAGCGGGCGCGCCAGGCCCATATTGAAATCTGCCTGAAAAGGATCACCAGGGGCCATACGAAGTTGCTCGGCGGTGCATGCACGTTCATTCACGACTCGCGACATATTCATCCCACGCATTGACTGACAGGAAGTTCATCACCGGGATACTTGCTATCCAGGTACCTGCCTATGAAGCGCTGTTCATCGTATTGCAACCAGCAGACCGCGAGCCTGCGCAGCGTAGGAATAACCTTTTAGTTGAGTTCATGTACCACACCTGCTGAAACTGTTCCACGCCGGCCGCAGCACGCAGCAAGTACCCATTAAAAAAGCCCGATTCCTCTAAGGAAGAATCGGGCTTGCGTCTTTCAACAGGCGCCTTTACAGGCGCCGAACACTCACTTGGCCAACAGCGAGCGCAGCATCCAGGCAGTCTTTTCATGGGCCTGCATGCGCTGGGTCAACAGGTCGGCGGTCGGCTCGTCGCTGACCTTGTCCAGCAACGGGAACAGGCTGCGCGCGGTACGCACCACAGCTTCCTGGCCATCGACCAGTTGCTTGATCATCTCTTCGGCCGCCGGCACACCTGGCTCCTCCTTGATCGAGGACAACTTGGCGTAGGTGGAATAAGTACCCGGCGCCGGGAAGCCCAGTGCACGAATTCGCTCGGCGATGGCATCGACTGCCAGGGCCAGTTCGTTGTACTGGCCTTCGAACATCAAGTGCAGTGTATTGAACATCGGCCCGGTCACGTTCCAGTGGAAGTTATGGGTCTTCAAGTACAGTACATATGTATCCGATAACAGATGCGACAAGCCGTCAACAATGGACTTGCGATCTTCTTCACTGATACCAATATCAATTGCCATGTACATTTCCTTCCTGTGATGTCAGTTCAACATGCTGGAAGCACTGTACCAAGAGTTGCGCGTGCCTGCAGCTCCGATTGCCGGTCTGGCGTGCGACACAGGGCTGCAGCCGCGCGGCCCGTTTGGCCCGCTGATTTGAGAAGCACCCGGCTTTGCTGTTAAATAGGCACCGTGCCGTCATTGCGCATTTTTTGTGCAATGGCGCATAGGCTGCAGCCACGCTTTGGCGCCTCATCGGTAACCGCGCACCGTGGGTTCAGCTCTTCCTGTGATATGCCTGAATAAAATGTGAGCCAAACCACCATGTTCAAGATCGTTCACCTGTTGACGGGCGCAGCTGCCTTGCTGCTGTCCCTGATTCCTAGCCTGAGGGGCGAAGCTGTCCCTTTCCTGCAACAACCCGATGCCATCTACCTGGCGCTGTTCGGGCTGCTCAACCTGATCCTGGTGCCTGTGCTGCCAATGCACTACCGCGGCGCGCGCCAGTACCTGCAACACACTGCCAGCGCGCTGCTGGTGCTTGCAGTGGTATTGCAAGCGGTCACTGTGCTGCTGCGCCCGGAGCTGGGCAATGTCGCGGCCATGGTCTGCGCTCTGCTGGCCGTGCTGCTGCATCTGGTGGCGGGCCTGGCCAAGGTTGGCCGTGCGCGCAGCCAGGCACCTGCCTACGACATGAGCAACCGCGACACGGGTACCGTGAAGTGGTTCAACACGTCCAAGGGCTTTGGATTCATTTCGCGGGATTCCGGCGATGACATCTTCGTGCACTTCCGGGCCATTCGTGGCGAGGGTCACCGGGTGCTGGTGGAGGGTCAGCGCGTGGAGTTTTCGGTGATGAACCGGGACAAGGGCCTGCAGGCCGAGGATGTGATTGCGGCACCGCGTCGCTGATCCTCGCGTGAAGAACCGCGACGGCCACTCGGCCGATCGCGGTTTTTTTACGCCTACTCACCCGCCCTGTTCTGCTGTCGATCTGCACTGAGCCTTTAGGCCCGCTGCGCGAGGCGCATGCATCAATAGTGCGGGGGCGGCGCTTCTTCCTCGTTGGACTCGTACTGCCCCACCATCCCCTCATAACGCTTGAGCAGCGCGCCCATCTGCAGCTGCAGCCGTTCAACCACCCGCTGCTGCTCCACCAGCACATCGTTCAGCGCCAGCAGCGTATCGTCCTGAAATGCCAGACGACTCTCCAACTCGGTTACCCGTGCTTCCAGGGTCATGATTCAAGCCTCGATCGGTTGAAGATAATCACCAAGCTCACGCTCGACGATGCGGCGCACATGAGCCAGCGCCTCGGCTGTATAAACCAGCGCCGGCACGCGCCCCCACACCGGGCCAGGCCATGCCACATCGCTCTGGCGTCGCACGATCACATGCATGTGCAACTGGCTCACGACGTTGCCCAGGGTCGCGACATTCATCTTGTCGGCATCGAACAGCCCGTCGAGCAACTTGGCCAGCAACGTGGTCTCTTGCCAGAGTTGCTGCTGCGCCTCTTCATCAAGTTCGAATACTTCGCTGACAGCAGGACGCCGCGGCACCAGAATGAACCACGGATAGTTAGCATCCTTACTAAGTAACAAGCGACAAAGAGGTAAGTCCCCCAACGCAATCGTGTCTTGTTGCAAACGTGAATCAAGAGCAAACACAGAACAATCTCCTCGCACCTTTCAATCCCGATACCTGCACCCGGCAGGTGATTGACGCAAGGATACTCCCGATTGGAGTCACAGGCATGAGTACATGGCGCTCCATCCCGGGGCAGGCAGACCACACTGCACGCAGGAGGTCCGCTCACGCCGGTAACAAAACGCTACTTTTCGCACCAAAATAGCGCCTCGCGAACACAATCAGCACCGCCTCCTACCGAAAACTACTCACTTGTCCTACAAGCCGGTAACGTTTTGACTTCAAAGTCGATTTTTTGCTTATTCCGCGACGGCATCGACCCTCAAACCAAAAGATCTGTACACCCCCGGTTTTCGGGCACCACGCGCCCTTTGGCCGACGAAATGTGAAAATTTCATCAACGCACCGCGCAATTGAGCACGCTTGTTGCATTCATCTCTGCCCAACGTCGGCATGGCGCCTGCATAAGCAAGCCAAGTGCGACAAATAACAACAGCTGCAAGGGCAACCAGGGAGTTTTGGCATCAAAGGCTTGGCGTGATTGCGCTGCCTTTGCTGCTCTGCGAAACAGCGCTGTAGTTGAACGCACCGGTCATGCCGGGGCGTAATTTGCGACAGGGATTTAACCGTTTGCGACGGGACCATAAAGTTAATGAAAGGTTCCTTTCGCAAGTATCGCCAACGACAGTCAGCGTGATATACATTTCGCCGACTCAAAAAAGAAAGAGCCGCCCCATAAAAAAACCAGGGGGCAAGGCCGTAATCTTCCAAAACCAAAGGAGCAAATCACGATGCGCGTGATGAAGTGGAGCATAATCGCCCTGGCCGTAGCGGCAGGCACCTCGCAGCTGGCCATGGCGTCTTCTCAGGATGAATCCAAGGGGTTTGTAGAAGACAGCAGCTTGAACGTCAAACTTCGCAACCTGTACTTCAGCCGTGACTACCGCAACGTCCCCAACACCGAGCAGAGCCGCGCTGCAGAGTGGGGCCAAGGCTTCATCGGCACCTTCGAGTCGGGCTTCACCCAAGGCACCATCGGCGTCGGCGTCGACGCAATCGGCATGCTGGGTCTGAAACTGGACGGCGGCAAGGGCACTGCCGGCACCGGCCTGTTCCCGACCGGCTCCGACGAACGCTCGCAGGACGACTACTCCAAAGGCGGCGCAGCCATCAAGTTCCGGATTTCCGACACCGTCCTGAAAGTGGGTGACCAGTTCACCTCGCTGCCAGTGCTGGCCACCGACGACAGCCGCTTGCTGCCTGAAATGGCCCAGGGCGCGTTGATCACCAGCAACGAAATCAAGGGGCTGACGCTCAACGCCGGTCGCTTCACCAGCATCACCGCACAAGACCAGACCAACCGTGACGGCGGCATCCACCTGACCAAGGCCGACGTACTGGGCGGCACCTACGCGTTCAGCGACGAGCTCAGCACCAGCCTCTACTACTCCAAGGTCGAAGACTACTGGCGCAAATACTACGCCAACGTGAACTGGAGCCTGCCGATCAACGACGAGCAGGGCCTGGTGTTCGACTTCAACTTCTACAACACCAAGAGCACCGGCGCCGCGCTGGAAAAAGCCTACGACGGCGACAAGATCGACAGCCGTGCATTCAGCCTGTCCGCCGCCTACACCATCGGCGCGCACACCTTCACCCTGGCGCACCAGCGCATCAGCGGCGACGGCGGCTACGCCTACGGCGTCGACGGCGGCGGTACCGTGTTCCTGGCCAACTCGGTGGCACGTTCGGACTTCAACTCCGAAGACGAGAAATCCTGGCAGGCTCGCTACGACATCAACATGGCCACCTTCGGCGTACCGGGCCTGAGCTTCATGACCCGCTACATCCGTGGTACCGATGCCAACGTTTCCTCCGGCAACAACGGCAAAGAGTGGGAACGCGACATCGAAGCCAAGTACGTACTGCAGGAAGGCCCGGCCAAAGACCTGAGCTTCCGCGTTCGCCAGGCCACCTACCGCTCCAGCGATGCGGTGTACAACAACTCGTCGCCTTCGATCGACGAACTGCGCCTGATCGTCGAGTACCCGCTGAGCATCCTGTAAGCCTTCCGGCTCACGGACCCCAGCTCGAAAAAGCCCGGCCCTGCCGGGCTTTTTCTTTTGTGTTGATGCACTTGGCGCAGTTTCCCGCGCCACCATCCTATACGTCACCGAATCGCCCCCGTACAATGCGGGGTCATTTCAGTTAAGCAACCGACAACGGCCTACCATGCGCACCAGTCAATATTTGCTCGCCACACAGAAAGAAACCCCTTCCGACGCGGTCGTCATCAGCCACCAGCTCATGCTGCGTGCCGGCATGATCCGCAAGCTCGCATCCGGCCTTTATACCTGGCTGCCGATGGGCCTTCGCGTGATGCGCAAGGTCGAAGCCGTGGTACGCGAGGAAATGAACGCCGCAGGCGCCCTGGAAGTGCTGATGCCGGCCATTCAGCCCGCTGAACTGTGGCAGGAGTCCGGCCGCTGGGAGCAGTACGGCCCCGAGCTGCTTCGCTTGAAGGACCGCCATGGTCGCGAGTTCTGCGTGGGGCCTACCCACGAAGAGGTCATCACCGATCTCGCGCGCAACGAGCTGAGCAGCTATAAACAGCTGCCACTGAACATGTACCAGATCCAGACCAAGTTCCGCGACGAGATCCGTCCGCGCTTCGGCCTGATGCGCGGTCGCGAGTTCATCATGAAGGATGCCTACTCCTTCCATGCCGACCAGGCGTCCCTGCAACAAACCTATGACCGCATGCACCAGGCGTACTGCAATGTGTTCACCCGCCTGGGCCTGGATTTCCGCCCCGTGCAGGCCGACACCGGCTCGATCGGTGGCAGCTGGTCCCACGAATTCCACGTGCTGGCCGAGTCCGGTGAAGACGACGTGATCTTCAGCGACAGCTCCGACTACGCCGCCAACATCGAGAAGGCCGAAGCGATCCCGCGGGAAACCGTGCGCCCTGCCCCCACCGAGGAGCTGCGCCTGGTCGATACCCCGGACGCGAAAACCATCGCCGCCCTGGTCGAAAACTACGGCGTGCCGATCGAGCGCACCGTCAAGACCCTGATCGTGCATGCCGCCGAAGAAGGCAAGCTGATTGCCCTGATCGTCCGTGGCGACCACGAACTCAACGAAATCAAGGCTGCCAACCTGCCACAGGTGGCCAGCCCGCTGGTGATGGCCAGCGACGCCGAACTGCGCGACGCCATCGGCGCCGGCGCCGGCTCCCTGGGCCCGCTGAACCTGCCGCTGCCGTGCATCATCGACCGTTCCGTGGCCTTCATGAGCGACTTCGGCATCGGTGCCAACATCGACGACAAGCACTACTTCGGCGTGAACTGGGAGCGCGACCTGCCCGTACCGGAAATCGCCGACCTGCGCAACGTGGTAGCCGGCGACCCGAGCCCGGACGGCAAGGGTACGCTGATGATCAAGCGCGGCATCGAAGTCGGGCACATCTTCCAGCTGGGCACCAAGTACAGTGAAGCACTCAAGTGCCAGGTGCTGGGCGAGAACGGCAAGCCGGTGACCCTGGCCATGGGCTGCTATGGCATTGGTGTTTCGCGCGTGGTCGCCGCTGCCATCGAGCAGAACTACGACGACAAGGGCATCATCTGGAGCGATAGCCTCGCGCCATTCCAGATCGCCCTGGTACCGCTGCGCTACGAAACCGCCGAAGTGCGCGAAGCCACCGACAAGCTCTACGCCGAGCTGACCGCCGCCGGTTTCGAAGTGCTGCTGGACGACCGTGACAAGAAAACCAGCCCGGGGATCAAGTTCGCCGACATGGAACTGATCGGCATCCCGCACCGCATCGTGGTCAGCGACCGGGGCCTGGCCGAAGGCAACCTGGAATACAAGTACCGCAAGGACAGCGAGGCCCAGGCCTTGCCCGTGGCCGAGGTGCTGTCGTTCCTGCAAGCCCGTATTCGTCGCTGATAGCCAACACAAGAGTAGCCATGTTCAAGCGAATCACCTTCGGAGGCGCCGCCCTGTGCGGCGCCGTGCTGCTCAGCGGCTGCGCCAACCAGATGTCCCAGCGCAGCGAGCATGAGGAGCGGATCGAGCGCAAGCTGCTCGAGCACAGCCTGCAGATCGATGTCGGAGAGCCCAAGGTACTCGAGCTGCCGCAACGGCGCGTGCGCGTTCACGAACAGAAGAACTTCGAAGTCACCGAATTCGAAGTGACCCGTCGTTATGATCGCTACACGCCCTACCAACCCTGGCGCGAAATCTACGAGATCCCGCTGGGCGCAGTGGCCGTGGTTGCCGGTATCGGCGCCAATGTGGTCAACGTGTTCGCACTGGGCAACCTGCCCGACAGCGTGACCCATGACTGGCTCAGCTATGGCGTGGCCGGGCTCAACCCGTTCATGAACGTGCAGTCCAACGGCCGCGCACAACAGAACCTGGCCAGTATCAGCGAAGTGCAGAAGGACAAACGCCAGGAGTACACCAGCCTGCCGTGGGGCGAACGCCCGGTCGAGGTCAAGGCTGGCAAGCTCACCCACGAGCTGACCACCGACCGCAATGGTGTGTTGCGCCTGAACCTGCTCGACAGCCCGTTCACCGAACAGAACCTGACCCAGGTGGGCACCTTGCACCTGGCCGTGGCCGATGAAGAAAACAACGTGCGTGCCGACGCCAGCCTGCTGCTCAGCCCAACGCTGCGCGGCAAACTGGTCGAAGCCCATGAGCTGATCTACGACGACCTTGAAGACGACGAGGTGAGCGAGTGGGTGCACCGGGTCAAGCGCTTGTCCGAACTCGGCCTGGAAGAGGAAGCCAGCGAGCTGGAACAGAGCCTGATCGAGCTGACCCGCAATGATCCGGAGCTGCAACAGGAGTTTCTCAAGGCGCTGACCAGGGATGCCGGCCGCCTGGTGGCAGACCCCGGCGCGAAGTAGCTCCAGCACCATGAACGCCAGGCATCGACCACGATGCCTGGCGTTTCACTCGGGCGTGAACAGCTCCAGCTGAACATGCGCCCCACGCAAGTCGTGCAACCGCACGCCAATTCCCAGCAACCTGACCGGCTTGGCGCCACGCGCGAAAGCCTGGCTGAGCAGTTGCCGGTAGCTTTCAAGATCACGCCCCGCCCCCGCCTGCTCCAGGGTGGTCTGGGTGAAGTCATGGAACTTGACCTTGACGAACGGCTTGCCCGGCCGGTAACTGTCGTCGATCCGGGCCATGCGACCGCCCAGCGATTCCAGCAGTTCAGGCAGTTTTTCAAGGCAGCTGGCCAGGTCCGGCAGGTCGCTGTCGTAGGTGTTCTCGACGCTCACCGACTGGCGCCGGCTGTCGTTGTGCACCACCCGCTCGTCAATGCCGCGCGCCAGCCCGTAAAGACGCTCGCCGAAACTGCCGAACTCGCGGACCAGGGCCAGGCGGTCCCACTCGCGCAGATCCTTGCAATCGACAATGCCCAGGCGCCCCAGCTTGTCAGCCGTGACCTTGCCAACTCCATGCAGCTTGGTCACTGGCAAGCAGGCGACGAAGTCTTGCACCTGTGCCGGGGTAATCACGAACAAGCCGTTGGGTTTGCGCCAGTCACTGGCAATCTTGGCCAGGAACTTGTTGGGCGCCACCCCCGCCGATACCGTGATGTGCAGGCGCTGGGACACCCGCCGGCGAATGTCGTCGGCAATGCGCGTGGCACTGCCGGAAAACTTCGGGCTGTCGGATACGTCCAGATAGGCTTCATCCAGCGACAATGGCTCGATCAGCTCGGTGTACTCGCGGAAGATGTTGTGAATCTCCCGCGAGGCTTCCTTATAGGCATCCATGCGCGGCTTGACGATGGTCAGGTCGGGGCACAGCTTCAACGCGTGGTGCGACGACATCGCAGAGCGTACGCCAAAGGCCCGCGCTTCGTAGTTGCAGGTAGCAATCACCCCGCGCCGGTCGGCCGAGCCACCCACGGCCAGAGGCTTGCCGGCCAGCCGCGGGTCGTCGCGCATCTCGATGGCTGCGTAGAAACAGTCGCAATCGATGTGGATGATCTTGCGTTGGGACATGGATGACCGTTAACACCGTTGATTCGTACGCGCAGTATCTCACTCGTCACCACCGGCTGCACCCTGCACCCGTCACCCCGGGCAAATGCCCTGCAGCCCCCGCCTTAGCGCGCCCGCAGCCAGATCACAAACGCTAAGCAATTGAACAAAAAAGGATTTCTGGATTTTAGCGGTTGACACGTTCTGAGATATCTGTAGAATCCACTCCACAGACGCGGGATGGAGCAGTCTGGTAGCTCGTCGGGCTCATAACCCGAAGGTCGT
>OLII01000814.1_pt1 | contig 11475 bp, 12 predicted proteins | sample 1609481 | NCBI WGS metagenome assembly OLII01 (sample SAMN05416859, study PRJEB24817) | seawater metagenome | isolation source: Sea water | place: Canada:Atlantic | collected 2013-11
AGATCGTCGGCAGCGTCAGATGTGTATAAGAGACAGCTATTGTACCAATTCGGATCTGATGCCTCACCTAAAATCTCCCATGTTTTTCCCTGGTCTTTGCTGTATTGAACATACATGTAGTCCCAGTCTTTCTCAATGTCGAAAGCCATTTTAAAACTTAGTATTGGATTCGTAATTAGGGTTAAGTCGTAACAACTTGTGTAGAGGTGGCTCGTCGTGTTGTCGGGATGATTGCCTGAAAGCGAAGTTATGTAGGCGTTATTTCCACTTGCCGCTTGGTTTAACAGTTGTTTTGATGGAGTTCCTCGCTGCCACATTGTAGCAGCAGATCCTGAGGTTTCAACGATTAATCCATCAGTCGTCGTTTCGAAGGAATTGGTTGTGGTTGGAGTTGTGCTTAGTTCATTTATTGTAAAACTATTAGACCTGATATTGTTTGAGTTGTATAGATCATTACTAGTGGTTACTTCAATTTCTAGAACATGATTTCCGGGTGAAGCGCTAAATGAAGGAATTGCAATCTGTGTGCTTTCTTCTGAAGTTAAAGATCCGGTCCAATTATAGATACGATTGTCTCCTCCATCAATATTGTATTTGACGGCAATGGATGTTACTGTATTCGCTCCTTGATTTTTAATAGTTAGCGTTGGGGCTATCATTCCACAGCCTATAGACTCATTGATTGGTGAGTCTAGGGAAACTAATTTTATATCCTCTGAAGGGAGTGATTTTGTAATGTCCGCAACAAATACGCCGCGGCCATATGTTGCTACAAATAGTTTTGAGTCTTTTTCGTTAATTTCTAAATCTCGAACTGCTACATTTGGAAGCCCATTGTCAAACGTTTGCCATTCGTTCAATGTGTCATCCGTAAAATACACTCCAAGCGCTGTTCCTAAATAGACTCTATTGTCTTTGTGGGAACCATGATGTCTCAAGATCAATTTTGATTCGAAAGGTAAATTACTATTCATATTTGTAAACGTTGGTGTGCTTTCTAAAAGATTCGTTGTTTTATACACGCCTCCATTTACGACAATCCATGCCACATTACTATCGTTATTGCTTACTTCTATGGCGTTAATAGTACCTGAAGAGAATGTCAGTTGCGTAAATGTTTCCCCTTGGTCTGTACTTTTATATAGTGAAGTTCCTTCAGACATGTAGATGTTTTTGTCGTTGTTGGAATCTATCTCAATGTGGTCGATATCATCAGAAAAGAATTGATTCGAGATTTTAGACCAGTTTTTACTCGATGGATCAAGCTTATAAAGATCTTTGTATCCTGCATAGAGTTCTCCTCTGCTGTTCGCAACCAATGGAGTTACCCATTCACCGCCACTATCGTTGTTTCCTGTCTCTTGATTAGGGGCTCCAATACCACTTTTTCTGGTAAGACCTCCATCTGTGGTTTCATACAAAGAGCCTCCGTATTGAATAAAGCCAAAATAGTTGTTAGGATCTAATGTGTTTACAGCACAGTCCATGCCGTCTGCCCCGAAATAATTGTTCCATTGATTGTCTTTAAATGCATAGCCTCCATTGTCTTGAAGTCCTCCTACAATATTTCCAGAGTCTTGCTGAGCCACGGATATTTTGTAAAATTGACTAATCGCTAAATTTTCTGTTAAATCAGTAAAATTTAATCCATGATCTGTTGAAACATAAACACCTCCATCAGTTCCTGCAAAAAACTTGCCATTTATAAAACTTAAAAAATGAATATCAGCATGCGTGTATGAGGCAGAATTTGGGGAGCTCCAATTGTTTATTTTATAGAAATTATTACCTCCATCATTAGACCTCCAGATGTTTAATACACCAATATAAACTCTATTAGGGTCGGTGTCTGAGGCAGTAATGGCTAGGTCATACCAAGATTGAGACCCCTCAAAGATGTCGTCAGATTCAGTTGTTTTCACCCAAGAAGCTCCACTATTTGTTGATTTATAAACGCCGTTGAATCCGTTTTTTTCAGAGGAGCCATTGTAGCTTACAAAGTAGACGAAATTTGGATTTGCCGGGGTTACGGCAATTGCAATTCTTCTTGAACTGTTTAAACTTGAAACAGTAGAAGCGCTAAATGTATTTCCTCCATCCATAGAACGATACATCGTTGATCCTGAAGCGGCATACCAGATGCTGTTATTTCCGGGTTTCATTTTTAAATCTATGATGTTTGCAATTAAAGTTCTCGTCCAGCTGTTGCCCCCGTCTCTAGATTTGAAAACTCCTTGACTGGTGGCAACCATAATTGTATTTGGGTTGCTTGTGTCAATGTAAATATCGTTCATAGAATTCGGACTGCCAATCATGCTTCCTGTGTTGTTCCATGTGATTCCTCCATCTGTAGTTTTCATAACGCCAATGGCATATGAATCTCCGGCATCATCGTCTCCAGTGGCAATGTAAATTGTTTTTGGGTCTGTCGGGTGAATTGCAATTCCCGAAACACCAATTTGAGGTAAATAATCTGTTAATGGTTCCCAGTTGATTCCCGCATCTACAGATTTCCAAATTCCACCAGCAGGAGCTCCTACATAGTATGTGCTTGAATTGCTAGGGTCTACAGCAACAACGTTAACTCGACCTTGTCCAGCAGACCAAGAGGCAGTATTGGTATGAGAGTAAGGACCTAAGGAAGTCCAGTTACTCGTATCGTTCGTATTGTTCTGGTTTGAGTTGTTTAAGGTGTTTTTTTGTCTCCATGCACTCCATAGTTCACTGGCTGGAGCTATAGTTCCATCGGTTTTGGTGTAATGGCTCCAATGGTATTTCCAACGTTCAAATGGTTTGAGCCCACTTCCTTTTTTATCGCGATCTATGGTGTTGAAAAAACGTTCTGCGGATTCAGATATTTCGTTTAAGGTCAATTTCCCTTTCTTCTTTAGCTCGCTCTTTTTCATCCAGGGAGCATTGTTTTGAAACGCTTGGGAAGATGCGATAAGAGGGAGAATTAATAAGAAGGTTAAGATTGTTTTATACATGCGATTTTAATTAGGGTCTTTCTTCTTTTTTTCTGAGCTCTATTCTTTTTCTTGTATTATCTGTTCTTTTTTTCGTGCTATTTTGTATTTCTTTTTCAACGTTGAGTTGCGAGTAGACGGTATTTATTTTAGAGTTGGTAGCAGAGAAAGCTTCCATTATTTTATCAACTTGTTGGTGTATTTCATTCGCGGTAATGGCAGGGATGAGTGTCATGTCTTTGAGTCGTAACGCTTCGTTTTCCAAGACGTTTATTCTAGTCCTAAAAGAAGGGTTTATAAGCTCTTTAGGTCGAATGCTATCTTTCATTTTCTTTACGCTTTTCGTTAATTGAATTGCGTTGTTCAGAGCTTCATTTGCTGAGATAGAAGTGAATTTTTTCAGATTTTCTTCAACAATAGTGTATTCTTTCCAAGCATCAATGGTTTGTTTGGAACTCTGTTCTAATGCTGTTTTAATCGTGTGTTTTTGAAGTCTGTTTATTTCTGGTTTCTCTTTTCGTTGTACCTCTTTCTTCTCTGATTTTTTGCAAGATATTAGTGCTATTAAAAGTAAAAGGACAAACGTATTTCTCATGAGTGTGATTAAAAGTCTAAAAATACATATTTATTGCTGTATCTTCACTAAATATGACAGGAATATGTAATAATTGTTACTGTAATTTGCTGAACAGATTACTTAAATTGTGTACTTTTGTGACACTAATTCTTGGACTAGAGTGAAATGAATAAATCTATTTTAATAATTGGCGCATGTGGTCAAATAGGAACAGAGTTAACACAAAAGTTGAGAACTCTTTATGGGAACGATGCTGTGATTGCATCGGATATCAGAGAAGGTACTGGTGATATGATGGCTTCAGGGCACTTCGAAATTTTAGATGCAACAGACAAAGAAGCTATTTTAGAAATTGTGAAGCGTTACAAGGTTACTCAAGTTTATCTTATGGCTGCTATGCTGTCGGCAACAGCAGAGCAGTTTCCTGGTAAAGCATGGGATCTAAACATGACCTCTTTGTTGGCTGTATTGGATCTTGCAAAAGAAAAGCATATCAAGCAGGTCTATTGGCCAAGTTCTATCGCATCTTTTGGTCCGAGTTCTCCAAAAATTAATACCCCTCAAAAAACGGTCATGGAACCCACTACGGTATATGGAATATCGAAGCTTGCGGGAGAGCATTGGTGTAATTATTATCATGAAAAGTACGGTGTTGATGTACGAAGTCTTCGATATCCTGGGATTATAAGTTGGAAAACAAAGCCCGGAGGTGGTACTACTGATTATGCAGTAGATATTTATTTTAAGGCAATAGAGACGGGGTCTTATGAGTGCTTTTTGTCAGAAGGTACCCGTTTGCCGATGATGTATATGCAAGATGCTGTGAATGCAACAGTGCAAATTATGGAGGCAGATGAGCGTGCTATCAAAACAAGAACCTCTTATAACTTAGCAGGTATGAGTTTTACGCCAAAAGAAATTGCAGAAGAAATTAAGAGGTATTATCCAGATTTTAACATGTCTTATTGTACAGACTTTCGACAAGCAATTGCAGATAGTTGGCCGCAAGTAATTGATGACTCTGAAGCAAGAGAGGATTGGGGATGGAAGCATGAATTTGATTTGAATTTGATGACTATTGATATGCTTGATAGCCTAAAGTAAGCAATGTCTTAATGAAAAAAACAGATAAGGAACCTGACTAGTATTAGTTGGGTTTTTTCTTTAAAAATCGGTGCATTTAGTGCCTTGTAAGTTTTTGTTTTTTTAACGTCCAAATACAGAGCTGAATGACATGATGAATACGATTATAAAAGATAGTTTAAAAAATAGTGTTTCTTATCCTGTGTATCGAAAGCAAGTGAGTGCTTTGTTGATAGAAGGAAAGTCAACAGGGGGAAGTCAGTCGGATGCATTGCTTCACTACAGTATGTTGAATGACAGGCGCATGGGGCGTTTGGATAAAAAGGTGACATTATTGGATACTACAATTGAAGCCCTTAAAAAAACTACTAAAAAACGAACTTGGCTCTTAATAACTGAAGGTTGGTGTGGTGACGCTGCACAAATTACCCCTATACTTCATAAAATGACCCTAGAATCAGAGATGTTAGAGTTAAAGGTTGTGCTAAGAGATGAAAATGATGTATTAATGCGACAATTTTTAACGAACGGTTCTAGGTCTATTCCTAAATTAATTGTGTTAAATGAACATGATGAGGTGCTTTCATCTTGGGGGCCACGCCCATCTATTGCCTCAAAAATGGTGCAAGATTATAAAGAGCAATACGGAAGTTTAGATGACAATTTTAAAAGAGACTTGCAATTGTGGTATGCCAAAAATAAAGGTGAAAATATTCAGGAAGATCTTGTGAATCTTATAGATTGACCTTGAGAATGTTCTTGGATCTTCTTTGCTGTAATTTCTATGTAGGCCCTTTTTAGTCTATATTTGCGGCTTTAAATACGAGATATGATTGTAGATTACGATACACTTCCTGAAAACTCAAAAGTTTGGATTTATCCATCCAATAGGAAGTTTTACGATACAGAACTTGAGGGATTGCATCAAAAGATTGCTTCGTTCTTAGAAAGTTGGAAAGCAGGTGAAGCATCTTTTCAGGTTTCGTACAAGTTGCTATACAATCGTTTTATTGTGTTCTTTGCATCTAATGGAAGTGAACCGCTATTGAATCAAGATATTGATGCCTCAGTGTTGTTTATCTTGCAATTGCAAGAGCAGTATGCTATTGAGTTGTTAGATAAAATGAATGTTTGTTTTAAGCAAGGAACGTACGTGCAATACAAAGAGTTAAAAGATTTTAAAAAGCTGATAAAAAATAGAGCCGTAACCGGTAAGACACTTGTTTTTGATAACTTGGTAACAACAAAAGAAGAGTTCGAAAATTATTGGGAAGTGCCCATTACAGAAAGCTGGTATCAGCGGTTTTTAAAATAACTCAAATCCAACACTCAAAGAAACACTGTCTAGATTTCCATTTTTAAAATTGTCAATTCGTTTCCGGTGAAAATCTAAACGAAATACCATGTTTAAGCGTTGTTCGCCACTTCCTTTTAGTCCAATTCCAAATCCATGGTATTTCCCTTTTTCAAAATTAGAAGAAGGACTCCACAGATTCCCATAACTACCATTTGCAAAGAAGATAAAGTCGTCTCCATGAATAAGGTTGTATTGCAGGTTTACATAAGAAGGAATTGCTTGTTTTTTTAAACGTGTGTGAAAATCCAAGCCAAAATTAATACTGGCCTCTATGTGTTTATTAAATCGATGTCCAAAACCAGTTCTAATAAATACAGCAGAGAAATCTAACATATGCTCGCCATCATCAGGCTCAAATAAAACATAGTTCTCATTCAATGCAAAAGTTAGGTGTACGTTTGTTGCGAAGAAAGCGCCTTTTTCTTTTTTTTGAGCATTTGCTAGAAGACTGCAGAAAAGAAGTATTGAAAGGAGTATCTTTTTCATTGCATAGTGTGTTTTATGCTCCAATTGTATCAAAAACTATTCCGTTTCTAGTGATTGTATAAATTTTTCGATCGAAACTGCTTTTTCTACAGCGAATTCTCCAATTTTTGTTCGTCGTAATGCTGATAAATGTGCGCCACTGTCTAGCGCTTTTCCAAAGTCAAATGCCAATGATCGAATATAGGTTCCTTTGCTACAAACAACTCTAAAATTGATGTTGTTTCCATCAATATGAGTAATGTCAAATTTATTGATCGTGATCTCCCTCGTTGGGATGTCCACAGTTTCTCCTTTTCTCGCTATTTCATATAGGCGTTTTCCGTCTTTTTTTAATGCAGAGAAAATAGGAGGTCTTTGTTCTAAGGTTCCAATAAATTGCTTTGTTGTTTGATGAATGAGTGCATCCGTTATGTGCGATGTTGCAAAGGTCTCGTTGATGTCAGACTCTAAGTCATAACTGGGAGTTGTTGCCCCTAGTGTAAAAGTACCCGTGTATTCTTTTATTTGCCCTTGGTATTCGTGAATGTTTTTCGTTTGTTTCCCTGTGCAAATAATTAACAAGCCAGTAGCCAATGGGTCTAAAGTACCGGCGTGACCTACTTTTATTTTTTTAATATCAAAGCATTTTCTAATGTGCCATCTTATTTTGTTGACTGCTTGAAAAGAAGTCCACTCTAGAGGTTTGTCGATCAGTAAAATTTGTCCAGCCTTGTAATCTTCTCCCGTCATCATATTTGTCTTGTTTTAAAGCATGAGTTCATGCAAGGTTTATCAATGTTCTTGCGGGTAGTACTTAGTACAGTAACGCATATCCTATTGCAACAAACCCAACAATTGCGCAATAGGCGGCAAAGTAAGAAAGTTTGCTTTTCTTTACCAGTGAAATCATCCATGTACATGCTAATAATCCCGAGATAAACGCTGCAAAAAAACCGGCAGTTAACGGGATAATTTCAGTACTAGAGAAATTAATGTCTCCACTCATTAAGTCTTTCGCTACTTTTCCTATGATTAAAGGGACCACCATTAAAAATGAAAATCGCGCAGCTTTTGTTCTGTCTACTCCAAGTAATACCGATGTAGAGATGGTTGCTCCCGATCTTGAGATGCCTGGCAGCATAGCAATTGCTTGAGAAAGACCAATAATGATTGCGTTTGTAAAAGATACTTTTTTGGCTGTTTTTTTAGCCTTATCTGCGAGTAATAATAAAACAGCTGTGACTAAAAGCATTGCGCCCACTAAAAGTATATTTCCTCCAAAAAACGACTCTAATTGCTCTTCAAAAGCCAATCCGACAATCACAGCAGGTAGCATAGAAGCAATGATTTTTAGAGAGAATTGAGTTTGCTCATTCCAGGTAAACTGAAATAACCCTTGAAATATTTCAAGAATTTCTTTTCTGAAAATAACGACTGTACTCAAGGCTGTCGCAAAGTGTAAAACAACCGTGAAGGTTAAACTTTCCTCTGGCAAAGAGGTGTCTCCTACTATTGTTTTTGCCAACTCCAAATGCCCGCTTGATGATACAGGTAAAAATTCAGTAAATCCTTGGATGAGTCCAAGAACAATGGCTTCAATACTATTCATTGTTTATTTTTTAGGATTTGCTAAAATAGCATAAATTTCTATTCCTAATCCAATAATTACGAGTGTTGGAGCCAAACGGATTCTTTGCCAGTTGTAAATTTCTGGGTTAAATACATTAGGGTCATCGCTTCCTCCGCCTGCCATTAACATAAAGCCTGTGGCAATAAAAGCAATTCCAATGAGCATAATATTATAATTTCGCTTGCCAAAAATAAATGCTGGTTTTTGATTCTTATTTGGTGTGTTCATGGTTAATAATATAATTCGTCTGTTTTTAAGTTTAAAAAGCGTTGTGTTGCTAAATAGGTGCTTCCCCAGGTAATGAAAAGGGCTGTTATTAAAATACCGCCAAATAACTGACCAAGTAATAAATAATCACTTAACAACTGCAATGCAGGTAGGTATTTGTTGGTGTAATAAATAACTCCTGCTAATCCTATAAATGCAAGAAATGACCCCGCTATTCCTAGCTTTATACCTTGTCGTATAAAAGGCTTTCTTATGAAGCCTTTTGTGGCTCCAACCATTTGCATGGTTTTAATATTAAAACGCTTTGAATACACAGAAAGTCTTAAAGAACTATTGATTAGCAATATTGAAACTAATCCGAAAAATGCACTAATTATAAAAAGCCAAATACTTATTTTCTGGATGCTCTTAGTTAAAAATTGAATCAAAGGCTTGTCATATGAAACTTCTAGTACAAAGGTGTTTTTTTGAAAACGCTTTTCTATAGTTGTCATTTTATCGGGTCTTACAAATGCTGCTTTTAAGTAGATGTCAATACTGTTCTTTAGAGGGTTTTCTCCTAAAAATTTGATAAAGTCTTCTCCTAAATCTTTTCTATGCGCTTTTGCAGCTTCTTGTTTTGAAATGTATACTGCCTTTTTTGTGAATTTTTCTGCGATTAAAGAACTCCTTAGGTTGTCTATGTTTTCTTTTGTTAATCCATCTTTTAAGAAAAGTGTCATTGCTGTTTTCTCCTTAAAATGATTTGCAACACTTGTAGATTTGAGCAAAATCAATCCTAATACACCTACCATAAATAAGACCAACGAAATACTTACAATAACAGAAAAGTAAGAAGATCTCAACCTTCGTTTTTGATAGTTGTCAAAAGATGTAGACATAACTTTGATTTTGTTTGATTGCACGCAAGATAGCAAATAGTGCAGAGTAACGCTGTCTGTTGGCAGTATTTTAACTATTCAATTTCTTGACAGAGCTCTATGAGAACACCATTCGTGCTTTTTGGGTGCAAAAAGGCAACTAATTTATTGTCTGCGCCTAATTTTGGAACTTCATTTAAAACAGTAAATCCTTCTTTTTTTAGTCGTGAAATTTCTTTTCGTATGTCCGATACTGCGAAGGCAATATGATGAATTCCTTCTCCTTTTTTGGCAATGAATTTTGCGATTGGACTCTCAGGGTTGGTCGCTTGGAGTAATTCTATTTTATTTGGGCCTACGTCAAAAAAAGAAGTCTTTACACCTTCACTTTCTACTTCTTCTGTTTTGTAATGTGCTTTACCAAAAAGTGCAGAAAACACAGCATTCGACGCCTCTAAGTTTTTCACTGCAATACCAATATGTTCAATTTTTTCCATCCGTTCATTTTCTATCAATCAAAAATAAACATTCTTTTGGGAATTATGCTTAAATTTGCAGCATGGAACAAACAAACAGACAGAAAAAGATTGCAGGTGTTATTCAGAAAGATCTCGTAGATGTTTTACAGAAAGCTGCTCAAGATGGTATGAAGGGAATTATTATATCGGTTTCTAAAGTCACTGTTACAACAGATTTGAGCATTGCAAAGGTATATTTAAGTGTTTTTCCTTCAGAAAAAAGAGATGAATTGGTTGCCGGAATCCAGTCCAATACCGCCTTAATTAGGCATGAATTGGCGAAGCGTACAAGAAATCAATTGCGAAGAATGCCAGAGTTGTCTTTCTTTGGAGATGATTCTTTAGACTATATAGAGGATATTGATAAATCTTTGAGAGGTGAAGATGCCAATCCAATTCAAAATCCAGACATGTTGCCAAGACGTCAAAAACGTTAATTTACTTGTTTCTCCAGTTTATTTACAGTTAGTTTGTAATGATTTGATACACAATCTGTGAATTTTCCTTTTTACATAGCCCAACGTTATTTATTCGCAAAAAGCGGAAATAATACAATTAATATCATTACAATAATTGCCTCTTTTGGAGTTGTTGTAGGGTCTTTAGCGTTGTTTATTATCCTTTCAGGTTTTTCAGGTTTTAAGAGTTTTACAAATGATATGTTGGACTATTCGGATCCAGATATTAAAATTACTGCAACCGAAGGGAAGTCATTTTTAGTAACGCCTGTGTTGGTACATTTACTGAAAGAGCATTCAGATATAGCTTCAGCGGCACATGTTGTAGAAGAACGAGCTTTTTTGCAATACAAACAGCGAGATCACATTGCTTATGTGAAGGGCGTTAGTGATAATTATATGTCTATAACACGCGTAGATTCTACCTTAAGTGTTGGGCAGTGGTTAGATCCAGATTATATTAATACTGGCGTGGTTGGGTATGGTATCGCAGATAAGTTGTCGTTAAGTGCGTTTAATTTTGGTGAGCCTTTGCGGATTCGTGTTCCTAAACCGGGCAAAGGGTTGGTATTCAGTGAGTCGGCTGCATTCAATACTGAAAATGTCCAAATTACAGGAGTGTATACAGGTTTAGAAGAGTTTGCTAATAAATATGTATTTGTAAATTTAGGACTTGCACAGCGATTATTGAATTACACTAAAAATCAAGTAACTTCGCTTGAGTTAAGGCTCAAGGAGAATGCGGATCCTGTTGCTTTTGCAAAGGAATTTCAAAACAATATTGGCGCTGCATATCAAGTAAGAACCAAACTTCAGTTTAATGCGATTACTTATAAAGTTTTGAATACGGAGCGATTTATATCCTATCTTATTTTTACCTTAATTATTATCATTGCTTTGTTCAACGTTATCGGTGCCATTATTATGATGATTATTGATAAAAAACAAAACGTAACAACCTTGTATAGTTTAGGAGCAAGCATCAAAGAAATTAAAAGAATCTTTGTGCTTCAAGGTTTTTTGCTCACGCTTTTTGGACTGGCTGTTGGGTTGGTGATCGGTACACTACTCGTGCTGCTTCAAAAAGAATTTGAGTTCTTTATGATTACCCCAAGCATTCCATATCCTGTAGAATTTCGATTCTTTAATTTGTTCAGTGTTGCGCTAACAATAGCCACCTTAGGATTTATTGCTGCAAAAATAGCAAGTAGCAGAATCTCTATCAATTTTATTGAGAAATAGCTTATCTAAAATCAGGTACGACCATGTCCCCAAATTTCTCCTGCACTTCGTTAAAGGCGGCGAAGACATCTTCTGGGCTGTCTCTTATACA
>OLII01000815.1_pt1 | contig 11464 bp, 10 predicted proteins | sample 1609481 | NCBI WGS metagenome assembly OLII01 (sample SAMN05416859, study PRJEB24817) | seawater metagenome | isolation source: Sea water | place: Canada:Atlantic | collected 2013-11
CGATCTGCGCGATGGCCTGGGCCACCACCTGGTCACCGGCGCGGGCCTGGCCGTCGGCGTCGGTGGCGGCCTCGGACGCCTGCTCGGCATTGCGCGCCACTTCCTGCACGGTGGCCGCCATTTCGTGCATGGCGGTGGCCACCTGGTCGGTCTCGACCTTCTGGCTGTTGACCCCGGCGTTGGTCTGCTCGGTGACCGCCGACAGCTCTTCGGCCGCGCTGGCGATCTGGGTCACGCCGTCACGGATGCCGCCGATCAGGTCGCGCAGGGTTTCGCCCATGCGCTGGATGCCTTGTTGCAGCACGCCCAGTTCGTCACGGCGGGTGACGCGCAGGGTGTGGGTCAGGTCGCCGGTGGCGATCTTCTCGACCACTTCCAGGGTTTCGCGCAGCGGGCGGGTGATCTGGCGGGTGATGATGATCGCCGCCAGCACGCCGAACAGCAGCGCCGCCAGGGTGCTTGCCAGTTGCCAGGTACGCGCCTGGGCACTTTCGAGGTCGCGACGTTGCAGCTGGATGGCGTACAGCTCATCGCTCAGGCGCACGATGTCGTAGCCCTGGGTGGTCATTTCCTTGCGCGCCTCGCCGATCGCCGTGTTGGCGGCCTTGAAGCTGCGCACCGCTTCGGCGTAGTGCAGGGTGGCGGCCTCGAGCGGTCGGGCACGAGCATCGGTGGCGGCCAGCTGGCGGGTTTCGGCCAGGGTGGCGTCGAGCTGGCGGGCGGCGACCTGTTCGGTTTCCGGGGTGAGGTCGGCGATGTAGCCGCGCACCTCGAAGCGGGCCAGCAGCAGGTGCTGGCGTACGGTGGTCAGGCGCTTGAGATGTTCCAGGCGCTCGCTGTCACTCTGGCCAGAGGACAGGCTGTCGGCCAGCAGGGTTTCCATCAGGGCACCGGCCTCATTGGCGGTAACGCCCATGCTGCGGCGCGCTTCGCCACCCTGCTTGTAGGCGCTGCGCATCTTGGCCAGGGACACCTCGTAGGCGGCGACCACCTGCGCCTGTTCGCGCAGCAGCTTGACGTTCTCCGGGCTCTTGAAGGTGTTCAGCAGGTTCTGCTGGCGGGCCTTGAAGGTATCCAGCTTGGCCTGGACATTCTGCGCGAGCTTGTCGTCACCGTCGGCAATCATGTACTGCAGGCGGGCGATGCGCAGTTCGGTGAGCTCGTTGTTGAGCTGGGTGATGTCGCTCATCCAGTTGCTGCGGTCGATCAGACCGCCCAGGCTGGTCCAGCCGGTCAGGGCCAACAGGCCGGTCAGCAGCAGCACCAGGCCGAAGCCCAGGGCGAGTTTCAGGTTGACGCTGATATTGGCAAACCAGCTGTTCATGCGATCCCTCCAGGATTCTGTGCGCTCTTTGATCTAAATCGCTGGAGGTTGTTTTTCTTGGAGGCCAGCTGACGTGAGCTGCCTTTATCGGCGGGATGTTGCAGAGCTGAAACGCTTTTTCTCCAATTCCGACGAAAACCATCAACAAAATGTTTAGGGTGTTTGCGCCAGGCCGCAAACACCCCATTACAGGCGTCAGAGTCTGCTGGCGCCAAAGGTGTCGCACTGGTTGAGGTCGCCCTTGGCGAAGCCGGTCTTGAACCAGCGCACGCGCTGCGCGGAAGTGCCGTGGGTGAACGAGTCGGGCACCACGCGGCCTTTGCTCTGCTGCTGCAGGCGGTCATCGCCGATCGCGTTGGCGGCGTTCAGGGCCTCTTCGATATCGCCCGGCTCCAGCCAGTTATGGCGTTGCTGTGCCTGGTAGGCCCACACGCCGGCCAGGCAGTCGGCCTGCAGTTCCTGACGTACCAGCAGGCCGTTGTCGCCTTGCAGGCGCTGGCCGCTGCGACGGGCCTGGTCGATCCTGGCTGACACCCCCAGCAGGGTCTGCACATGGTGGCCGACCTCGTGGGCGATCACGTAGGCCTGGGCAAAGTCGCCCGCTGCCGCGAAGCGGGTTTCCATCTCCTTGAAGAAGCTCATGTCCAGGTACACCTGCTGGTCGGCCGGGCAATAGAACGGGCCGGTCGCCGACGAGGCAAAGCCACAGGCGGAGTTGACCTGACCGCTGAACAGCTTGAGGGTCGGGTCCTTGTACTGGCGCCCGGCCTGGGCAAACAGGGCGCGCCAGGTGTCCTCGGTGTCGCCCAGGATGCTGGCGACGAACTCGGCCTGTTCGTCGCCGGCCGGTGGTGCCTTGCGCTCGCCGGTGCTTGCCGGCGCGCTCTGTTCGCTCATCTGCCCGCTCAGTTGGCCAAGGATCTGCATCGGGTCCTGCCCGGTCAGCAGGCCGATCCCCACGATCAGTACCACCGCCGTCAGGCTCAGGCCCTTGCCGCCCAGGCGCATGCCACCACCACCGCCGCCTTCACCGCGAGCGTCGACCACGTTGTCGCTGCGCCTGCCTTTTCGCCAGAGCATGAGCGTTCTCCCAAGCTTGAAATATGAAGATAAAGATTAGTCCACCCGGCCCGGCGGCGTCAGCGCTTTGGACATAACCATACGGTTATGGGTTCAAGGATTCTTTTCAATGTTCGCCGGTGCATGCCTCGGCCACACTGCCCATCACTCCTGCCCGTACAGGCCTCCAAAAATCCAATAAGAGGAGAACGGCATGTCTGCACAAGACACCAGTCGTTTCGTTATCCGTGATCGGAACTGGCATCCGAAAGCCCTTACCCCCGACTACAAGACCTCCGTCGCGCGCTCGCCTCGCCAGGCGCTGGTGAGCATTCCACAGTCCGTCAGCGAAAGCACTGGGCCGGATTTCTCCCACCTGAAATTTGCCGAGCACGACAATGACCTGCTGCTGAACTTCAACCACGGCGGCCTGCCCATCGGCGAGCGCATCATTGTGGCCGGGCGCGTGTGCGACCAGTACGGCAAGCCGATCCCGCACACCCTGGTCGAAATGTGGCAGGCCAATGCCGGCGGCCGCTATCGCCACAAGAACGATCGCTATCTGGCGCCGCTGGACCCCAACTTCGGGGGTGTGGGGCGTGCGCTGACCGACAGCGAGGGCTACTACAGTTTCCGTACCATCAAGCCGGGCCCGTACCCGTGGCGCAACGGCCCCAACGACTGGCGCCCGGCGCATATCCACGTGTCGATCAGCGGCCCGTCGATTGCCACTCGTCTGATCACCCAGCTGTACTTCGAAGGCGACCCGCTGATCCCGATGTGCCCGATCGTCAAGTCGATCGCCAACCCGGACGCGGTACAGAGCCTGATCGCCCGGCTCGACATGGCCAATGCCAACCCCATGGACTGCCTGGCCTACCGCTTCGACATCGTTCTGCGCGGCCAGCGCAAGACCCACTTCGAAAACCGCTGAGGAGCCCCGCCATGCCTATCGAACTGCTGCCGGAAACCCCATCGCAGACCGCCGGCCCCTACGTGCACATCGGCCTGGCCCTGGAAGCGGCCGGCAACCCGACCCGTGACCAGGAAATCTGGAACCGCATGGCGCGCAGCGATGCGCCCGGCGAGCACATCCTGCTGATCGGTCACGTCTACGACGGCAACGGCCACCTGGTGCGCGACTCGTTCCTGGAGTTCTGGCAGGCCGACGCTGCCGGGCAGTACCACAGCGAATTCAACCTGGAACAACCGTTCAACAGCTTCGGACGCACCGCCACCACCTTCGATGCCGGTGAATGGACGCTGCAGACGGTCAAGCCCGGTGTGGTCGCCAATGCCGCCGGCGTGCCGATGGCACCGCATATCAATGTCAGCCTGTTCGCCCGCGGCATCAACATCCATCTGCACACGCGGCTGTACTTCGACGACGAGGGCCAGGCCAATGCCAAGTGCCCGGTGCTCAACCTGATCGAACAGCCACAACGCCGCGAGACCTTGGTCGCGCGGCGCTGCGAAGTGGATGGCAAGCTGGCCTACCGTTTCGATATTCGCATCCAGGGTGAAGGCGAAACGGTGTTCTTCGATTTCTGAGGCCGCCTAGCGGGGCACCGGGTTCAGGTCGAAGTGGTTGCGCTGGTACTGGAACAGCAGGCAAGGCTCCTTCTTGGCGGTCATCTTGCAACCGCTCTCATGTTCCAGCCCGGCCGGCAACTGGTAGTACGAACCGGCCGGGTACTCGGTCTCGACCAGCTTGCCGTTCTTGTCCTTGATGCGGGCGTAGAACACGCCGCTCAGCACCACGGTCGGCAACGTCTCGGTGTGGGTGTGGTAGCCATTGTTCACACCGGGACGGAAACTGACGAAGGCCTCGTAGGCACCATTGCCCAGGATGTCGCCCTGCACGTTGGCGTAGGTGACGTTGTTGTTGGTGCCCGGTACCACTTTCCAGGTCAGCGCATTTTTCGGCAGGGAGATGAGTGGGGCGGTGCAGTAGCAGACCGCAGCCACGGCGGTAGTGGCGCAAGCTGCCAGCAGCAAGCCGGCGGCGGTAACTCGAAGTGCTTTCATGGTTGAAACCCTCTGATGAACAATCGAAAGAAGGTTAATCAAACAACGAACGCACAAATACGGCAGAAGCAGCCCAGAACCTGTGTGCTTCTTGCACAGATCACATCTTGATTTCCCATCGTGGTTCAGTGTAGTACGCCCGCGCATACTCGACCAATGCCCGAACCTTGGGTGCCAGATAGCGGCTTTGGGGGAACATCGCGTACACGTGCCGGGAGGGCTGCTGCCATTCGGGCAGCACCTGTACCAGGCGCCCGTCGAGCAGGGCGTCATGCACGATGAAGCGGTCGAAGCTGGCGATACCCAGGCCGGCAATGGCCGCCGCACGCAACGCCATCGGCGAGTTGGCGCTCAGCCGGCTGGGCATTGCCACGTCCAGGCGCTGCCCGTCGGGCCCCTGCAGGCTCAGCCGTTGCGGCTGGGCCAGGCGGTTGTAGCCGAGCAACGCATGCTCGCCCAGGGTGTGCGGTTCGATGGGGGCCGGCCAGCGCTGCAGGTACGCGGGGGCGGCTACCAGCACGACTTCGCTGACGGCCAGTTGCCGGGCCACCAGGTTGGAGTCGGGCAGGTGGGTAGTCACCCGCAGGCACACATCGACCCCTTCTTCGAGCATGTCCACAAAGCGGTCGGTGCAGATGAGCTCCACCTGCAACTGGTCGAAGCGCTCGACGAAGTCCGGTAGCCAGCGCCCCAGCTCCAGTTCACCGAATGCCGTGGCCACGCTCAGGCGCAGGGTGCCTGTGGGTTGCTGCTGGTGTTCGGAAATCTCCAGGCTCATGGCTTCGAGCTGCTCCAGCACCTGCACGCAATGGCGGTAGCACAGTGCGCCGGCTTCGGTGACATGCAGTCGCCGCGTGGTGCGGCTGAGCAACTGGGTGCCGAGGTGGCGCTCCAGGTTCTTGACCTGGCGCGACAGTACGGTGTGCGATTGCCCGGTCAGGGCGGCAGCGGCGCTGAAACCACCACTCTCTACCACGCGGCGAAACGCCTGCATCGCGCTGATCTGGTCCATGGTCGGCTGGCTTTCATGAAGGAGTCGGGTCGCCAGTCTAGCAGCAGCCGGCGCGCCTACTCGTAGGCACTGACCCCGGCAATGTGCCGCCCGGCGATGTAGCCGAAGGTGGTCGCCGGCCCCAGATTGATCCCGCCCGCCGGGTAATGCCCGCCCATGATGCTGAGCATGTCGCTGCCGGCGGCATACAGGCCGGCAATCGGCTGCTGCTGTGCGTCCAGTACCTGGGCGTGGGCATTGGTCCTGAGCCCGGCAAAGGTGCCGAAGCAGCCCGGCTCCACCTTCACCGCATAGAACGGCCCCTGCTCGATGGGCGCCACGCACGGGTTGGGCCGGTGCAGCGCATCGCCCTGCTTGCGGTTGTAAGGCGTGCTGCCACGGCCGAACTGCGGGTCTTCGCCGTGGCGCGCATGGCGGTTGTAGTCGCTGAGCGTGGCACTCAGGCCCTGGGGGTCGATGCCGCAGGCGATGGCCAGCGCCTCGATGCTGTCGCCGCACTTGAGGTAGCCGCTGCGAATGAAGGGCGCCACCGGCAGTGGGAAGGGCCGGGAGATGCCCAGGCCGTAGCGGCGCTGGAAGGCGTGGCTGCAGATCAGCCACGAGGCCACCTGCTCGCCGGGCGCGCTGGCGACCATTGCGCTCACGTAGTCGTAGTAGCCGTTGGCTTCGTTGACGAAGCGCTTGCCGTTGGCCAGCACACCGATGATGCCGGGCTTGGCACGTTCGATGATGTGCGGGAAATGGCCGAAGCTGCCGTCCTTGTACGGCACTTTCGACACCGGGGCCCAGGCCACCGGGCTTGCCAGGTCGTCGACCACGTGTGCGCCCACGCTCTCGCCCAGGCGCAGGCCATCGCCGCTGGCGCCCAGCGGCGGCAAGGCCAGGTGCTCATGCCCGGTGGGGGTACGCGGGAACAGCGCCTTGCGCCGCTCGATATCGTTGGGGAAGCCGCCGGCTGCCAGCACCACGGCCTTGCGCGCATGAATGCTCACGTCGCCGTTGGCCGTCTGCACCACCGCCCCCGTCACCCGGCCAGCGTTGTGCAGCAGGCGCTGCGCCGGGGCCGATGCCCACAGCAGCACGCCGAGGTCTTCGGCCGACTTGGCCAGACGCGCGATCAGGGCCACGCCGTTGACCAGCTGCATCGCCCGGCCGTAGCGTGCGAGGTCGAGCAGATGGCGTGCCAGGCGCTTGCCCACATGCAGCAGCGAGCGCCACGAACGGGTCAGGGTGAGAAAGGCGGTAAGGTCCTTGCCGGCCATGATCGGCATGCCCATGAATGAGGTTTCGCGCATCGTGCGGCGCAGTTGCCTGAGCAGCTTGCCGACCTTGCGCCCGTCATACGGTGCGGCGATCACCGAGCGCCCGCCCGTGCCGGCCCCGGGCGTGTCGCCATGGATATCGGCAATGCCGTTGCCGTCGGCGAACTGCAGGGCGGTATGGCGTTCGAAGAACGACACCATGTGGGGCGCCGCCTCCAGGAACGCATCGATCATCGCCGGTTCGAAGCGTTCGCCCAGTTCGTGTTGCAGGTAGGTGCGCGGCAGCGAACGGTCCTCGACGATGCCGGCGCGCTGTGCCAGCGGGTTGCACGGTACCCACATCCAGCCGCCGGACCAGGCCGTGGCGCCGCCGAACACCGGGTCCTTTTCGACCACGATGACCTTCTGCCCGTGAAAGGCGGCGGTCACCGCGGCGCTCAGGCCGGCAGCGCCGGAGCCGATGACCAGGACATCGCAGTCCACCGGGCGGGAGGTAGGGGTGTGGGCAGTCATGCTGGGTCCTCGCAGTGCGCGCAATTATTATTTTGGAACGAAGTTCCATATTCTATGATTGCACGTCGGCTGCCAAGGCCGTCGCCTGCAAAGTTGGGCGAAGATCGAACAGTGGTTTGCGCTTTGCCCGGCGCTCTTTAGAATCGGCGAAATTTTCAGGGACCGTGACCATGGCCGGCAGTCAGATCGAACGTGCTTTCAGCCTTCTCGAAAGCCTCACCAGCGAGCCGCGCGGGCTGCCGATGCAGACCCTGGCCGAGCAGCTGGACATCCCCAAGAGCGCGACCCATCGCATGCTCGCCGAGCTCATGCGCCTGGGCTACGTGCGCCAGAACCCGGAAAACAGCCGGTACCTGCTGAGCACCAAGCTGGTGGGCATGGGTTTTCGCTACCTGGCCCAGAGCGGTGCCGACATCGTCCAGCCGATTCTCGACCAGTTGGCCGCGCAGACCGGCGAGCTGGTGCGGCTGGGGATCATCGACGGCGAGCGCCAGGTGTGGATCGCCAAGGCCCAGGGCGCCCGCTCCGGCCTGCGCTACGACCCGGACATGGGGCGTGAGGCGCCGCTTTTCTACAGCGCCTCGGGGCATGCCTGGCTGGCCAGCCTGAGCGATGCCCAGGCGTTGCTGCTGGTGGAGCGCCAGGGCGTGGGCCGGCGCGAGGACTTCGGGCCGAACGCGCCGGCTTCCAATGCCCAGCTGCTGGAACGCCTGCGCATGGCGCGGGAACTGGGCTATGCGTGGGTGGTGGAGAGTTCGGCGCTGGGTACGTCGGCGTTGGCGGCGGTGGTACGTCACCCGCAGGATGGGCATGTGGTCGGGGTGTTGAGCGTGGCCGGGCCGACCGCGCGCCTGAACGAGGCGCGCCTGCACGAGCTGGCGCCGGCGTTGCTGGCGGCGGCGGCCGAGCTGTCGGCGGCCAGCCCGGCGTCGGAGCTGTTTGTCTAGACGCTTCGCTGGCAAGCCAGCGAAGCGGCCATCAGGTAAACCAAGGCAGTTTTGTGGAGCGCAAAGCTGTTTTTTTTGTACTTGCATTGAAATTGGAACTAAGTTCTAAATAATGCAAATACAACAACGCACCCGAGACTCCTCCATGAACCCACGTGTCATGTCCCTGGCCGCCCTCACTGTCCTTGAGCTGTCCCCACCCCGGATGGTCGAAGTCGCCGCCCGGGCCGGCTACAGCCATGTCGGCCTGCGCCTCGAGCCGGCCACCCCCGAAGAACACCACTTCCCGCTGGCAAGCGACGCCGGCCTGCGCCGGCAGACAGCCGAGCGCCTGCGCGACACCGGCATCCGGGTGCTCGATGTGGAGATTCTGCGGCTCAAGCCCGACACCCTGGTCGCCAACTTCGAGGCCCTGCTCGCGGTGGGCGCCGACTTCGGTGCCAGCGAGCTGCTGGTTGCCGGCAACGACCCGGATGAACAGCGCCTGACAGACAACTTCGCGGCGCTGTGCGACCTGGCCGCGCCGTATGGGCTGCACCCGCACCTGGAGTTCATGCCGTGGACCGATGCCAAGGACCTGACCCAGGCCACCCGCATCGTCGAAAACGCCGGGCGCGCCAACGGCTGCGTGCTGGTCGATGCCTTCCACTTCGATCGCTCGGCGTCGCGCCTGGAAGACCTGCGCCGCCTGCCGGCCTCGCGCATCCGCTACGCGCAACTGTGCGACGTGGCGGGCCCGCGCCCCGACGACATGGCCGAGATCCTGCGTCAGGCGCGTAACGAGCGACGTTTTCCGGGGGATGGGGAGTGCGACCTGAACGGGTTGCTGCACAGCTTGCCGGCCGACCTGCCGCTGAGCCTGGAGATCCCCACGCGCCAGTTGCTGGAGCAGGGGGTGAGTGCGCTGCAGCGCGCGCAGTGGGCGCTGGAGAAGGCCCGCAAGGTAATGAACGCCGGCTCCCTGTAGGAGCCAGCGTTGCTGGCGAAGGGCTGCATTGCAGACCGGGCTTACGCCTCGACTGTCGGGATCCTGCGCGGTGCCATGAAATACATCCACAGCAGCGCGATGAAATACATCGCCGGAATCATGGTGAACAGCACGGTGTAGTTGTTGTTGGTGCTGGTCAGCACATGCCCCACGATCTGGGTCATGAACATCCCCCCGGTGGCCGCGCACATGCCGCCAAAGCCGAACACGGTGCTCATCATGTGCTTGGGCGTGTAGTCCATCACCAGGCTCCAGATGTTGGCGGTCCAGGCCTGGTGCGCGGCAATCGCCAGGGAGATGGCCAGTACCGCCACCCACAGGCTGCTGGCGCCTGCGGCGAAGATCACCCCGACGATGGTGGTGGCGAACAGCAGCATCGACAGCAGCCGCGCCTTCACCGGCGCCATGCCGCGGCCGATCATGAACGAGGACAGGATCCCGCCACCCACGCTGCCGAAGTCGGCACTGAGGTAGATCACGATCAGCGGGATGCCCATCTGCGTGACGCTGATGCCCAGGTTGTACTGCTGGTTCAGAAACGGCGGCAGCCAGTACAGGTAGAACCAGAACACCGGCGCGGTGATCGAGTAGGCCAGGGCAAAGGCCCAGGTGCCACGCATGCGCAGGATACGGGTGAACGGCACGGCCGCCTGTTCAGGCTCGACCTCGCTCTGGATGTACGCCAGTTCCGCCTTGCTCACGCTCGGGTGGTTTTCCGGGTTGAAGTACTTCAGGCCCCAGAACGTGGCCCACACCAGGCCCAGCGCGCCCATGGCCATGAACGCCGCCTGCCAGCCCCACACGGTGAGGATCAGCGGCAGCAGCATCGGGGTGAACATGGCGCCGACGTTGGTGCCGGCGTTGAAGATGCCGGTGGCCACCGCCCGCTCGCCCGCCGGGAACCACAGCCGGGTGGTCTTCACGCAGGCCGGGTAGTTGGCCGCTTCGGTCAGGCCGAGGATGAAGCGACAGACCATGAAGCCCACCGCCGAGGTGGCCAGGCCGTGGGCGCCAGTGGCCAGGCTCCACAGCAGCACCGCGCAGAAGAACACGCGCTTGACGCCGATGCGGTCGATCAGCCGGCCCTGCAGCACGAAGCCGATGGCGTAGCCCACCTGGAACCAGAAGTTGATGTTGGCGTAGTCCATCGCCGTCCAGCTCATTTCCTTGGCCAGGATCGGCTGCATCACGCCCAGTGCGGCGCGGTCGATGTAGTTCAGGGTGGTGGCGAAGAATACCAGCGCCAGCATCACCCAGCGGGTCTTGCCGACGCCCATGGCGCCACGGATCTTGTCGCCGATGCCGGCGTGCGGGGTACTGGCCGATGGCTGGGCCAGGGGAGTGCTTTGGCTGTGGATCATGTGGTGATTACCCGTATTTTTATGTTTATGGGTCAAGCCAGGATGACACGCGGTACACCAGTCGACTACGGCAGGTTCGTCGGTGCTTTTGGCAAGATGCTCATCTGCCTGGTGGTAAGAAATGGTGCGCATTGGTCAAAAAAGGGTCAATTGATCTGGGCGGGTACTGGGCGATAATCGCACACAAAACTAACCAGTTCGTACCTTTTGATTGAGCTAGGATAAACCCCAGCCAATAATTCGTGCAGCTGGGCACTGCCTGCCCGTTGGAGCCTGAAGATGCAGCGTTCGATTGCCACCGTGTCCCTGAGCGGCACCTTGCCGGAAAAACTCGAAGCCATTGCCGCCGCCGGATTCGACGGCGTGGAGATCTTCGAAAACGACCTTCTCTACTACGACGGCAGCCCCCGCGAGATTCGCCAGCGCTGCACCGACCTGGGGCTGGACATCACCCTTTTCCAGCCGTTTCGCGATTTCGAGGGCTGCCCGCGCGGGCGCCTGGCGCGCAACCTGGAGCGCGCCGAGCGCAAGTTCGAACTGATGCAGGAACTGGGCACCGACCTGGTGCTGGTGTGCAGCAACGTGTCGGCCGACGCGCTGGGCGGCCAGCAACTGCTGGTCGACGACCTGAGCCTGCTGGCCGAGCGGGCCGCCGCCCACGGTGTGCGCATCGGCTACGAGGCGCTGGCCTGGGGGCGGCACGTGAACACCTGGCAGCAGGTGTGGGACATCGTGCGCCAGGCCGATCACGCCAACCTGGGCATGATCCTCGACAGCTTCCACACCCTGTCGCTCAAGGGCGACCCCAGCGCCATCGCGCAGGTGCCGGGGGACAAGATCTTCTTCGTGCAGATGGCCGATGCGCCGATCCTGGCCATGGATGTGCTGGAGTGGAGCCGGCATTTTCGCTGCTTCCCGGGGCTGTCTCTTATACACATCTCCGAGCCCACGAGACCGTACTAGATCTCGT
>OLII01000816.1_pt1 | contig 11451 bp, 7 predicted proteins | sample 1609481 | NCBI WGS metagenome assembly OLII01 (sample SAMN05416859, study PRJEB24817) | seawater metagenome | isolation source: Sea water | place: Canada:Atlantic | collected 2013-11
AAAAAAGATTTTATCATTAAGTTTGATATTGAAATTTACAGAATGAAGCAAAGTGGCGAGCTAGATCGAATCGTTGCTCGTTTTGTGGGCAGTGAAATGCTTGAGTGAGCAAAAAAGTAAAACTTAATCTTTAAATAATTGCTCATCTGAGTAGTGTAATTGTAACTGATTTCGCTCGGCTTTTCTTAAGCCCTTCACCACTAACGTGTAAGAGTGATCAATCATGCGTTCAATTTCAGAAGTAGGGATTGTGCTGTTTAATATAATGGTATTCCAGTGTTTTTTATTCATATGGTAACCAGGAATTACTGCTTCAAAAACATCTCTTAATTCTTGAGCGTGTATTGGATCGCATTTCAAATTCATTTGTGGGCTTTTGTCTGGATTTTTTCCTCCGGTAGGGGAGAGTAGGGCAAACATCTTACCCATGACTTTAAATACCAAAACATCAGGGTCGAAAGGGTAGCAAAGTTCGGCTTCGGGTTTGTTCTTCAGGTATTCCTGTGCGTGATTAAAATCCATGGCTAAATCCTTGAGCTTAATTGCTACCTTATTATTGCTGCGTAAGTTTACTCTAGCAATTCTGATAGGGCAGATTGTTTTAAAACAGGTCCGTCGATTATCTCTATTAGAAATAGCTATTGCAATGCTTCCATGCTGGTGGTTGAAGAGGGCACGGGTAATACTGACTTATCAGCTATTGTAATTTTTGAGCAAGAATTTGGCTTAGATAGATGAAAGATTACTTTGCCTTTTAATTCGAGTTTGCCAGCATTGTCGTGAACAACTGCTGCATAAATCGTCCGGGTCAATTAAATAGTGCCTACAGCAGGATTTGCGTTTAATCATTAATTGAGATTGTTGTGAGTGGATATCAATGAGTTTTAGCTCACTTAAAAATAGCCCCTTACGGTTAACTAATCCTAATGCTTGGCACCATTGTTCCGCCATTAGAATAAGAGTTTGATCATTAAATAAAGGGGTTATATTTTTGAATGCCAGTAAAGCATGCATGATGGTGTCTGCGATTAACCCGTAGCTATTGGCTTTGTTTAATGGCATTAACTTATTAATAGATTCGTATAGCTCATCTACCAAGTTTTTTAGTCCCTGTGTCATGAGTTGAAAGGTCGTTGCTGGATTTTGAAACTTATCATTATTATTAATGCTCGTTTCAATGCTATATCCATAGACAGAAGCTTGTTCCACACGTTGCTGAAGTGTCGCTAAATTGAATGATTGCTCCATCATATGAACAGAATACAAGCTTAAATAGATAGGCTGCCAAATGATTAATGTCCAAACCCGAGTAGCCCAATATTCATGTCCAGCTTTAGGCTGAGCCTTGCGGTAATGGTTAAGTAACACCTCTATTGTTGCTTGATGATTAAGTTGGGTGAAATAATGGGTACTAGGGTTCTTTAAGAAAATTAAACTTGGATGAAATAGTTGCGAATCCTCTAACAGCCAAGCCCCCCCTTGGGGGGCGTCGGCATTTTTAGTGGAGACTATTATTGACGAACTTTTCACTATTTGGCTCATACTATGCCGTTTCAGTTTCTTGTGAGTGCTTAGACTTGCCCAAATTGGAACTCTCTTTAGTGCTATTGATACGATACGAAGCGATTGGGTTAGGCAGGGTACCTGCAAACTTAAGGTTATTGCTTGGGTCTCCTAAATCAATCATTTGCTGGTTGTTGCCCAGTTGCAGTCGGTTTAAGCAAGAATGCATGAATTCATCAGCAAATAAATCATGTTTATCAAATCGTGCTTGTAAATGTGGGTGATTGTTTTGGTATTGATGAATGCATTCAGCCACTAATTTCCAAAAGCTATCTTCTTTAAAATCACAGTGAGAATATAGGATGTCGCTTAGGTACCTAAAGAAACAATCAAATACATCGGTAAATATGGAAAGCACCTCTATTTCTTCCGGCATTTTAATGGAGATACGTTGGACATTCTCTGGTAGCGCTTGCTCGGAGTTAAGAAGACAAATCTCTTCCCCAATGTCTTTCATGAGCATTTTAATGGGGGTGTTATTTTCCATGATCATTATGAGGTTTTCACCATGGGGCATAAACACTAATTCATGCTGATAAAAGCAGTGTAATAATGGGCTTAGGTAGGCATCAAAATACTGAGCTAGCCATTGTTCTATGGTTAATTGTGAGCTTTTAATGAGTTCGTGCACTAAGGCGCTGCCCTGTGGGTCAACATGTAATAAAGACGCCATGGTCATCAGTCGTTGATTGGGTTCTAAGCGCTCAATTGGGTTTTCTCTCCATAGTGCAGCTAGCATTTTTTTGTATGGGCTATCTTTTACCAGTTCGTTTTCGTAATAAGGGTTGCTGTAACCCACGGCGGCCACTTCCCTTAAAATGTCAAAACCTTTTGTTTGTAAGTAACCATCCGACTTAACCAGCTTGTATAGCCAGTCGTTTATTTCTGGGGTGGTGCGCATATAGTAAGAAGATAATCCGCGCATGAATCCCATATTTAAAATAGATAAAGCCGTTTTTACGTAGCGCTTTTTAGGTTGGCTAACATTGAAAAAAGTTCGAATGGACTGCTGTGCAAAATAAGCGTCATCTCCATAACCTAGGCAGACTAAATCTTGTGAAGCGATATCTGGCGCGTAAACAATGCACAGTTTATTAAACCATTGCCATGGGTGAGCAGGTATCAGTATGTAATTCTCTGGGTTTAAACCTTTCTCGATTAACGTATTCTTAAAGCTGTCGCGGGTGCAGGCATCTAATTCTTGAGAAAATAGTGTTTCGTAATCAAGATCAAAACTGCTAGAGAACTGAGCTCTGCTTTTGTGTGCCGCTAACCAAATAAGTGTAATAGGGGTAGCCGATTCAGGGGCGTAAGCGCGAAAATCATCGCCACCAAAACCGATGCGGCCATTGTTGGCAATAAACGAAGGGTGACCTTCATTCATTGCCGTTTCGACATCTTGAAAATCCGCATGGCACAGCTGTTGGGATGTTAATCCTTGTTTATTATGTTTATAGGCGCTACTGCATAAGGTGCTGGTAATTTCTTCCAAATAGGTGGGAAGTTTATCAGCGTCAATATTGAGTTTGTCTTGAAATTCAATGGTAAATCGTATGGCATCCAGTTTTTGAGGTTTACCATGTGCTAGCTTTTCAATTGAATGAATGTCTATATGCCATTGGTTAAGCTGTAAAAGCTGTGCACGAAACTGATATTCAATATTTTCATCCGTGGTCTTTAACGAAAAGTGCTGCCAAATTTCTTCTGCTTTTATAAGCTTCGGGCTAAGGATGCGCTCATGACTGAATTCAGATAGCTGTTTAGACAATAACAATTTATTTACAGTGGCCCATGTGCCTTGATCGATAGATTCAACGGCTAAATCGGGTTGGCTTATTAGGCTAACCTTTTTATTTCGGTCATATATATCGTGATGAGCATGATGCGCTGAATTTTTAATAAGACAATTTCGCTTAACTGCACTATTAAATTGTAATTGTGTACAGCTGGCCAAGTAAGCTTGTTTGTGTGGCAAGGTGACTTTGTCATGGTGAAAGAAACCCAGTTGCTTATTAAGGCGATGGATTTTTTCATTTTCATGATCGGGTTCAACCACTATTCGTTTGGCTTTTAGCTCTTCAAAGATAAAGTGCATAATGCATTGGAAAACTCCGTAGCTAAATCCTGCTACGGGTTTAATTACAGGTGCCATTAATATATGCATGCCCATATCACCGTATTCAAGAGACATGTATTGACTAATATCTTCATGTTCTGGTTGATAGGCCTCCAATAAAAATGCAGCTTCTCCATTCAAATAGCCCATGAATATTTGAGTGTGGCCTGTTTCAATCATCTCACCATACGCTTGGGTGACTTGTTGCAGGGAATTGTCCTGCATGCCCCAATATTTAGCGTAAGGCTGTGTTACCCATTGGTGAAGAATAGGTGCGTGATAGGCTAAGTTAAACGTTTTTAATGTGAAAGCGCCAATGCCTTCAATTTCTTTTGTAAATGCTGTGTTTGTCATGTTGTTAAAAATTCCTGTGTCTTGTCACGAAACGATTAATCGGTTTAAGTTTTGATGACCTAGTTAATGGTTTGCGGTTCACTATTAGTTTCGTTAACTTCTCTTTTAGAATCGGCTGCACTTTTAAAGGCCCAGCTGAATAAAATGGCGCTTAATACGAAGCCGGCCATGGCCATAAAGAAGGGTTGGCTTGGGCTTAGGTGCTCGGTTATAAAACCTATGGCGAAGGAGGCCGCAATAACCCCAATATTTTGGTATACATGTATTTTGCTATAGTCTGATGCATAGTCTTCAGGGCGGCTGACATTAAACAAAATTAGGTCTAATCGCACCGTTACCTGATAAAGGGCGTAGCCAAATAGGCAGCGTCCAAAAATCACTAGCCAAGCTTCTTGCGTGCCTTGAAGAAGTAGGCCTAAAAATCCAATCACCAAGGCTTGGTTAATAATTTTCACATTGGAATAATTTGACGGACGAAGATGGGTCCAGGCCAAACACACAAGTGCAATTCCAGCCGGAATCGCATAAACAATGGCGCTCATTAGGGCATTATTCCAAGCACTAATGGCTTGCCAATAAACCGTGAAGAAAGGCGAAATTAAGTGAGCGCTAAAATAGAACACCAGAGAAATTAGCCCTAACTTAACGAGAAACCCTTTATTACCACTGCTTGTGTCCGGTTCGTTATGAACAGGCTCTTCTGGAGCTTGTGCTTTGAAGGACACTTTCAATTTCATGATTAAGTAAATGCAAACCATCACTTGAAAAGCATCTGATGCCGGCATAATAAGAAACATATCCTTTGGATTGAATCCTTGTAAAACAATGCCCCCTAATAATGCGCCGCCAATGCCACCAAAATGCACAAGAACAGAAAATAATCCGGCTATGCTCAGTTGTTTGTCTTTTTCTTCTAATCTCATGACAAACGGGTAGACCAATAGAAGGCTAGATTTAAAGGCCAACATTAACAGGCTGGCAATCCAAAACTCCACCAATGATGTGGTGTAGTAGCAGTACATCCCTAAACACCCGGCGATAATTTGGGTCATTACCCAGAGGTGCAACTCGTTTACCTGTTTAGCAAGGCTTGCCCATAAGGGGAAGGCCAGCATCACCGTGAAGCAGCAAGCGGCAATGTAAAAGCCCACATGCTCGCTGCTGTGCATATCAAATGCACTGGAGAAAAACTGCGGGTAAAAGGGCAATAACATAGTGTCAGTCATGACCGCCACTATGGTGAGTAAAATGAGGCAGTGTTTTAACGTCATCAGATAGCGGGCTCCGTTATAGGTGTGTAAGCCTGCTTGCTAATGGCGTTAACCTTTCCTTTAGTTTGATCAGTCGGTGCTGAAAACTGTTGAAAGGCAATGCGCTTTTCAATGGGGTAGTACTCATACCCTAATAAATCACGAATAATGCAACTGTTTCGGTAGCAAGCCATGCCTAGGTCGGGTGTGACAAAACCATGACTATGCAATTCAGCATTTTGAACAAAAATTTCATTGCCATTTTTATCAATACTGTAATTTCTATTTACGTCAAAACGGCCCTTGTTATCCCACTTTAAGCGCTCAGAAATCGGTAATAAAAAGTCGGGGATCTTGCTTGAATAGCCAGTGGCCAAAACCATGGCCTGCGTGCTTAATGAATACCCCTGTTGTTGCTCTTGCTGGAAAAAGGATAAATTTAAATTTCCATTATCACTTTTATTCACATCGGTTAGGGCGCTGTTGCTGAAAATATTGGTTTCAAAATCATTGTCTAGGCGTTTGATGTACAGTAAATCGTAAATATCATTTATTAAAGAGGCGTTAATACCCTTGTAGAGATTTTTTTGTTGTGAAATAAGTTGGTCTTTTTGAGCGCTGGGTAAGTCATAGAAATAGTCAACGTATTCAGGCGATGTCATTTCCAATGTGAGCTTGCTGTATTCTAAAGGAAAGAAGCGAGGTGAGCGTGTTACCCAGTTTAATTGGTAACCGTGTACTTCAATTTCCTGCAATAGGTCATAATATATTTCCGCGGCACTTTGACCACCACCTATGATGGTGATGCTTTGTTGTTTTTGAAGCTCTGTTTTTTGGTTAAGGTAATTTGAAGAATGTATTACCGTGTCTCCTAGGTCACGACAAAATTCAGGTACATGGGGAGCCGGGCCCGTTCCCAATATAAGCTTTTTACAAAATACTTCTTGGCGACTGGCTTGTTCGTTTTGTGTTGTTTCATAAATTACACGATATAATTGTTTTTCTTGATCAAATTGAATTTCACTAACATGATGGTTAAAGCGAATATTACTGACCTGTTCACAAGCCCACTGGCAGTATTGATTATATTCACTACGCATTAAAAAGAAGCTTTCACGAATGTAAAATGAATATAGGCGGCCCTGCTTTTTAATGTAATTTAAAAAACTTAACGGATGACTTGGGTCGGCCAGTGTTACAAGGTCTGACATGAAAGGGGTTTGCAAGTGAACACCTTCCAGCATCATGCCTGGGTGCCAATCAAATTTATCTTTTTGCTCAAGGACTAGGCCATTTAAATCTTTAATGTTATCGGTTAGGCAGGCAAGGCTTAAATTAAAAGGGCCAAGTCCAACGGCTATAAAATCGTAAGTAGTATTTGACATTATTGTGTTCCTTCCAGCATTTCTTGAGTGTGTTTTGCACTTTGAATTTTTAGATACTCCAGCCCGTGATGTTTAATGAGCTTAAGTACCTCTTGAATATCACTGAGGCTGGTCTGGGGGTTTAGTAGGGTGAATTTTAGATAGGAGTGGTCATATACTTTTGTGCCAGCAATAACGGCTTCACCGGATCGAAAAATAGTTTTACGTATGTATTGGTTGCTTTCATCAATTAATGCATCGGTGATAGTGAGCCCCTCTAATTCGGGATAAGAAGGGTTAAAGCGAAACACTAGGGTGCTTAACTCTGGTTGGTGAATGACATCTATATCTGGGTCTAGAGAAAACAGTACATGACTAGATCGAGCCAATGCACATACTTGATCAAATACTTTGCCAATTTTTTCAAGCCCCATAATGCGTAAGGTTAACCACAATTTAAGAGCATCAAAACGGCGAGTGGTTTGTAAGCTTTTGCACACAAGGTTAGGAGTGCCTTCTTGCTGAGCGCTAAGGGGGTTTAAATATTCAGCGTGATGAGTCACGTACTGTAAATGCTGTTTATCTTTAACAATAAATGCGCTGGAACTAACCGGTTGGAAAAAAGATTTGTGGTAATCCAGCGTTACGGAATTAGCTCGTTCAATACCTGAAAGTAAATGGCGACGTGTATTAGAAGCCACTAATCCGCAGCCATAGGCGGCATCGGCGTGCATCCATAAGTTTTCTTGTTGGCATATGTCGGCAATTTGATGAAGAGGGTCGATGCTGCCAAAATCGGTGGTGCCAGCGGTGGCAATCACCGCAATGGGGATGTAGCCATTATTTTTAGCTCGCTTAATGGCTTTTTTTAATGCCTCAGGTTTCATTTTAAATTTGTGGTCACAATCAACGGTCACCACCGAGTTGTAACCTAAACCCAGTAAGGCAGCTGATTTTTGAACGCTAAAATGGCTCATTTCTGACGTAAATATTCTAAATTTAGTGGCCTGTTCAGGTAGACCATTCAGTTTAATGGAATGATTATCTAAGTGAGTTTCGCAGTAATGATCACGTGCCAAAAGCAGCGCCATGAGGTTGGATTGAGAACCGCCAGACGTAAAAATACCATCGGCCATTTCGCCCATTTCAAGTTGCTGGCAACTCCAATCGATTATCTTTTGTTCTATTAATGTGCCACCAGCACTTTGATCCCAAGTATCTAGGGATGAATTAATGGAGGTTAAAATGAGTTCGGCGAGTATAGCTGGGTAAACAACAGGGCAATTTAAATGGGCAAGGTATTTTTTATTATGAAAATACACAGCGTCTTTCAAATAAAGTTTGTTCACCTCTTCAAGGGCTGAGGCAACATCATTTAACGGCGCGTTTAGGTCCACATGTTCAAATTCTAATGCCAGTTCGTGAGGCAGTATGCCTGTAAAAGGCTTTTCATTATTGGCGATGCTAGTTTGAATTAGCTCTAGGCCACTTAAAATGCTGGCTTCATATTCCTGCAGATTGTCTTCATTAAAAATGAAGTTATGTTCTTCGCTATTGTTTGCGTGTTTACTGGTGTGAAAATCTAAATATTCTAAAACTTCCATGCTGCCCATGGCGTTCCCCTTAACTGTGAGTAATTTTTACGGGGCGCAATGTGCCCACTTATTATTTTCGTTAATGCTAATGAGAATAATTAACATTTGCAATAGGTAATTATAATCATTAAGATGTAGCGCAAATAAACACAGGGAAGGACCTACTTTTTGAGGTCTGCCCATGTTTACCAATTGAATGTTGATGCTTAGGCGTTGGCGTAGTTGAAATGGATGCGAGTATGTTGGTGATGGTTAGGCAGCAGTGGCTGGAAGCTCGAAGTATGGTTAAACGTCTTGATGTTCAATCAAAAGTGGCGGGGACCGGGTTGTGTTTACTACTTTCTATTCCACAGCTCGGAATTGCTGATGAGATTACTAGCGTTGAGCAAGAGCAAGCTGTGGAGCTGGGAAAAATAACAGTCAAAGATGGACAGATTGAACAAAACTTATCTGAAGTTGGGTTTAATGTAGATAAAATCAATACAGAGGAGTTTCTAAATTCCAGCAAGGATATTAATCAACTTATAAACTCATCACCGGGTGTCATAATTCGTGAAAACGGTGGACTGGGCTCCAAGTTCAAGCTGTCGCTAAATGGGCTGTCAGAAAATCAGGTTCGCTATTTTATAGATGGTATTCCCATGGAGAGTTTTGGGTCAGCACTTACTTTAGACAACTTCCCCGTTAATCTCATTAAAAGCATTGAAATTTATAAAGGAGTTGTCCCAGTTTCATTGGGTGCCGATGCATTGGGTGGCGCCATCAATATTACCACGCCCGCATTAGACGAAGACTTTATTGATGTGGCGTATTCTACAGGCTCATTTAATACGCAGCGCGCATCTTTGTTTTCTCACAGCTCAGATGATCAAGGGCGTTTCCTACGCATATCTTCTTTTTATAATTCATCTGATAACGACTACTACATGGATGAAGTTCTTTCTACAGATGAAAATGGCAACGTGACCGGGACCGAGCGTGTAAAACGTTTCCATGATGAATACTGGTCTGGGATGTTTAGTGTTAAAAGTGGTATAGCCAATACTGATTTAGCCGACGAATTATCATTTAACGTCACTTATGCGGAGAACCGTAATAACGAACAACACCCTGATACATCTATTAATAATGTCTATGGTGGCCTTCATACTCGTAATAACACGTTATTAGCATCGGTCACGTATAAAGAGACATATGGAAATTTAAAACTAAAAAGCTATTTATTGGCAGGTGAAATTACTGAAACCCTTTATGATACCGAATCGCGAGATTATGAGTGGGATGGCAGCTATAGCGATATAGGAGGAAACCAAGGGGAATTGGATAACCTATCTATTTTTGAGCGAAAAGATGAAGTTATTAGAAGTAATATCTCATTAGACTATGCAGTTAACGATACAGATTTGTTAAGTGCAAATCTTTCCATAAATGATTTGAGTAGATCAGGCCATGATGAAATAGATGAATTTAATGACTTGTTTTCTGATACCAATGAAATGACTAAAGTTGTGTTGGGAGGGGCGTATCAGTCAAATAGTACTAATGAAAAGCTGTCCATTAACACATTTGCAAAGCTATATTGGTTTGATGCCAAAATTAATACTAATCCTTTTGACGATAATGTTGATGAGGTTTTGAAATTTAAATCTAGTGAATTTGAAACGGGTTATGGGGCAACAGCGAATTATGTATTGTCCTCTAATGCTCAAGTAAAAGCCTCATATGAAAAAGCTTTTCGTTTACCTGAAGCAGATGAAATATTAGGAAGCAGCACTTATATAACCCCTAACCCTGAGCTGGTTCCAGAAGAGAGCCAAAATATAAACCTAGGGGTTTCCTTAGCCAATACCCTAAACGACATTTACTTTAATTCCGAAATTAATGCATTTTACCGCGAGGCCGATGACTTCATTAAATATAACAATGATGGCGGTATTAAGGGGCAATATGAAAACCTAGGTTCGGTACGAATCCAAGGCTTAGAAACATCTCTTTCGTTATTAACCAGTGATTTTTACTCTTTAAGTGTTAATGCCACTTACCAAGATATGACCGATCAAACTCGAATCACTAGCGATGGCACAGTGAATGATTTGTATGGTGATCGCTTAACCAATGAGCCCTATTTGTTTGCCAATCTTCGTGGTGGGGCCAAGTTTAATACACCTAGTTACAACGAAATCAATGTTTATTGGACAACTAATTATGTACACAGTTATTTCTTGTTGCCAGAAAGCCTAGGTGATCCAAGTAGTAAAGCTAATATCCCAAGTCAATTAACCCATGATGTTGATATTGATTATTCATTCGCAACAGGAAAATACAATGTGGCGTTAACAATAAATAATCTCTTCGATGAAGCTGTTTTTGACAATTTTAATATTCAAAAACCGGGTCGTGCATTTTACCTTAAATTTAGATACTTCAATTAACCTAACCTAAAAAAGGAAAAAAAATGAATAAGCTTAGTGTGGTTTCACTTCTTTCAGCATCAATTATGTTGGCGGCCTGTGGTAGTGACAGTGATAGCCCAGGGGTTCCCGGTATTAGTTACGGGTTTAAATCGTCGGCAGGTTCCGATGGAAATGAGGCTGAATACCTAGTGACTCAAGAAAGTATTATGGAGGGCACGTTATCAGCACAAGGAAGAGGGGACGAACAATTAAGTTGGAACTTTTTTTATAATGTAGGTGATACATTATTTGTAACCGGTTATGGGGATTTTAATACCAGATCTTATGCAGTGGATAGCAATAATGACGTTTCGGAATTAAGTACGTTTCTATTTGATAAACCCTTGGTTATGTTTGGCTCTGTTGGTGAAGAAACATTCCTAGCTACTGATTCACCAAGTGATGGTCATACTAGCCGCCTGTTATATACAGTGAATGCTGAAACAGGACTGGTTAGTAGCAAAACTGAATACAGTATTCATGATGTGGATACAGGTGTGCCCGGTGAAGGTACCATGGGTTGGGCAACAGCTCTTGTAGTACGTGACGACAAAATGTTTGTGCCGTTCCATAAACTAGATGACTTGGGTTATTACTCCACACCGGATGCTGATACAGCTTATGTTGCCGTATACGACTATCCACTGGAAGATGGTGCCGAGCCTTTGAAGGTGATTAGTGATACCCGTACTAGCCATATTGGGGTGAATGGTATGACGACGAGTTTAATTACAACCGATAGTGGTGATATTTATT
>OLII01000818.1_pt1 | contig 11422 bp, 14 predicted proteins | sample 1609481 | NCBI WGS metagenome assembly OLII01 (sample SAMN05416859, study PRJEB24817) | seawater metagenome | isolation source: Sea water | place: Canada:Atlantic | collected 2013-11
CTAGTACGGTCTCGTGGGCTCGGAGATGTGTATAAGAGCCAGAGCCACAAAAAAGCACCCCGAAGGGTGCTTTTTTATTGCCCGGCTGAAACTCAGCGCTTCAGCGAGGCCGGCAGGTGCGGCTGGATCGCCGTCAACACCGCCTTGAAGCACTTGATGTTGCCGGCAACGATGTGGCCCTTCTCGAGGAAGTCATGACCACCGGTGAAGTCGCTCACCAGGCCGCCCGCTTCCTGGATCAGCAGTGCGCCTGCCGCCATGTCCCACTCGCTCAGGCCCGACTCCCAGAACGCATCGAAGCGGCCGGCGGCCACATAGGCCAGGTCCAGGCTCGCGGCGCCGGCGCGGCGGATGCCGGCGGTCTGGCCGACCAGGGCACGGAACATGCCCAGGTAGTTGTCCAGGCCATCCATCTGGTTGTCACGGAACGGGAAGCCGGTACCCAGCAGGGCGCCGTCCAGGCTGGTGCGACCGCTGACGCGCAGGCGGCGACCATTGAGCTGGGCGCCACGGCCACGGCTGGCGGTGAATTCTTCCTGGCGTACCGGGTCGAGGACCACGGCGTGTTCCAGGCGGCCGCGGTACTTGCACGCGATGCTCACGGCAAAGTGAGGGACGCCACGCAGGAAGTTGGTGGTACCGTCGAGCGGGTCGATGACCCACAGGTAGTCCTTGCCTTCTTCGCCGTTGCCAGCATGCAGGCCGGTTTCTTCACCGTAGATGGAGTGGTTCGGGTACGCCTTGCGCAGGGCGTCGACGATGACTTTTTCCGCCGCGCGGTCGACTTCGGAGACGTAATCCTTGGCGTCTTTCTCATCTACCTTGATGGTATCCAGGCGCTCGATGGAGCGGAAAATCAATTCACTGGCGCTGCGGGCGGCGCGCAGCGCGATATTCAGCATGGGCTGCATGGACGTTTCACCTGGGTCGTTAAAGAAAGCCGAACATTCTAGCAGAAAACTTTGAACGAAGAAGGGCGACATTTGCTTTCATAGCGTAATGCCGGTCGCTTCTGTAAGATTTGCTCCCTTCCTTCCGTGTCTGTGAGCCGTGCCCGTGCTGCCAAGAATTCGTGTCGTCCTGGTCAATACCAGTCACCCCGGCAATATCGGCGGGGCTGCGCGCGCCATGAAGAACATGGGCCTGTCGCGCCTGGTGCTGGTCGAGCCGAACGACTTTCCTTCCCACGAGGCCAGTGCCCGTGCCTCCGGCGCCGATGACGTGCTGGCGGGTGCCGAGGTGGTGGCCACGCTCGAGGATGCGCTGGTGGGCTGCACCCTGGTGGTGGGCACCAGTGCCCGCGACCGGCGCATCCCGTGGCCCCTGCTCGATCCGCGCGAATGCGGCGCCAAGGTCGTCGAGCAGGCAGGCGAGGGTGCCGAGGTGGCGCTGGTGTTCGGCCGTGAACATGCCGGCCTGACCAACGACGAGCTGCAGCGATGTCATTATCACGTGCATATCCCGTCCAACCCGGATTTCAGTTCGCTGAATCTGGCGGCTGCGGTCCAGGTCCTGGCCTATGAAGTGCGCATGGCCTGGCTGGCAGCCGACGGGCAGGCGTCGAAAGTCGAGAAGGTCGAAGTGGCCTCGGTGCGCAGCGCAGAGCTGGCGACCATGGACGAAATGGAGCTGTTCTACCAGCACCTGGAGTCCGCGCTGGTGGACATCGGCTTTCTCGACCCGACCAAGCCCAAGCACCTGATGCCGCGTTTGCGTCGCCTGTACGGGCGCAGCGCGGTGAGTCGATCGGAAATAAGCATTTTGCGCGGCATCCTCACCGAAACCCAGAAAGCGGCCCGGGGCGATGCGCACAAGCGGAAGGATCAGTAAATGTTCGAGCGTCTGCGTGAAGATATCCAAAGCGTTTTCCACCGTGACCCGGCGGCGCGCAATGCCTTTGAAGTGCTGACCTGCTACCCGGGCATGCATGCGATCTGGCTGCACCGCGCGGCGCATGCCCTGTGGGTACGGGACTGGAAGTGGCTGGCGCGGCTGGTGTCCAACTTCGGTCGCTGGATGACCGGCATCGAGATTCACCCCGGTGCAAAGGTAGGCCGGCGCTTCTTCATCGACCACGGCATGGGCATCGTGATCGGCGAAACCGCCGAGATCGGCGATGACGTGACCCTGTACCAGGGCGTGACCCTGGGCGGCACCAGCTGGAACAAGGGCAAGCGCCACCCGACCCTGGAGGACGGCGTGGTGGTGGGGGCCGGCGCCAAGGTGCTGGGCCCGTTCACCGTGGGCGCGGGGGCCAAGATCGGCTCCAATGCGGTGGTCACCAAGGCGGTGCCGGCCGGCGCCACGGCGGTGGGCATCCCGGGGCGTATCATCGTCAAGTCCGACGCCGAGCAGGAGGCCCGGCGCAAGGCCATGGCCGAGAAGATCGGCTTCGACGCCTACGGCGTGAGCGAAGACATGCCCGACCCGGTGGCCCGCGCCATCGGCCAGTTGCTCGACCACCTGCAAGCGGTGGACGGGCGCCTGGAGGACATGTGCGGTGCGCTCAAGAACCTGGGTAGCGACTACTGCGCCAAGGAACTGCCGGCCCTGCGTGACGAAGACTTCGCGGACGTGAAGGCCGACGCCCGCAGCGACGCGTCGACGCATTGACAGAATGGCGTGCGCTGGCGCGCCCGACTTTGCTACACTCTGCGCCGCCTCTCAGGCGCAATCCCGACTAAAGCAGTAGGTCTTATAGTTGACTTAAATGCTCGGGAATCGCATACTCGCACACATCCCGTAACTCCCGTGGTACCAAATAGCCATGCGACTGACTACAAAAGGCCGATACGCCGTGACTGCCATGCTTGACCTGGCGTTGCACGCGCAAAACGGGCCGGTGTCCCTGGCCGACATTTCCGAGCGCCAAGGCATCTCCCTTTCCTATCTGGAGCAGCTGTTTGCCAAGCTGCGTCGCAGCAGTCTGGTTTCCAGTGTGCGCGGTCCAGGCGGCGGCTACCAGCTGTCGCGCGTGATGGAAAGCATCCAGGTAGCCCAGGTGATCGATGCGGTCAACGAATCGGTCGACGCTACACGCTGCCAGGGCCTGGGTGATTGCCATGCTGGCGATACCTGCCTGACCCACCACTTGTGGTGTGATCTCAGCCAGCAGATTCACGAATTTCTGAGCGGTATCAGCCTGGCTGACCTTGTTACTCGCCGTGAGGTGCAAGAAGTCGCCCAGCGTCAGGACCTGCGCCGCATGGCGGGCCGGACACCGCATCTGGACAAGATTGAGACATCCGCCGTCGAATGACCGTTTCGACTGTGCGATGAGCCCGCCTGATAGGAGATATTCAATGAAGTTGCCGATCTACCTCGATTACTCCGCGACCACCCCGGTCGACCCACGTGTCGCCCAGAAGATGAGCGATTGCCTGCTGGTCGACGGGAACTTCGGTAACCCGGCCTCGCGGTCCCACGTCTTTGGCTGGAAAGCCGAAGAAGCGGTCGAGAACGCTCGCCGTCAGGTCGCCGACCTGGTCAACGCCGACCCGCGGGAAATTGTCTGGACCAGTGGCGCCACCGAGTCCGACAACCTGGCAATCAAGGGCGTCGCGCACTTCTACGGCACCAAGGGCAAGCACCTGATCACCTCCAAGATCGAGCACAAGGCCGTTCTGGACAGCACCCGTCAGCTGGAACGTGAAGGCTTCGAAGTCACCTACATCGAGCCGGGCGCCGATGGCCTGATCACCCCGGCCATGGTCGAGGCAGCCCTGCGTGAAGACACCATCCTGGTGTCGATCATGCACGTGAACAATGAAATCGGCACCATCAACGACATCGCCGCCATTGGCGAGCTGACCCGCTCGCGTGGCGTCATGTTCCACGTCGATGCCGCGCAGTCCACCGGCAAGGTCGAGATCGACCTGCAGAAGCTGAAGGTCGACCTGATGTCGTTCTCGGCGCACAAGACCTACGGCCCCAAAGGCATCGGCGCGCTGTACGTCAGCCGCAAGCCGCGCGTGCGTCTTGAAGCCACCATGCACGGCGGCGGTCACGAGCGCGGCATGCGTTCGGGCACCCTGGCTACCCACCAGATCGTCGGCATGGGCGAAGCCTTCGCCATCGCCAAGGAGCTGATGGCCAGCGAGAACCTGCGTATCAAGGCGCTGAGCGACCGCTTCTACAAGCAGGTCGAGAACCTTGAAGAGCTGTACATCAACGGCAGCATGACCGCGCGTATTCCGCACAACCTGAACTTGAGCTTCAACTACGTCGAAGGCGAGTCGCTGATCATGGCCCTCAAGGACCTGGCAGTGTCTTCGGGTTCGGCGTGCACCTCGGCATCGCTCGAGCCGTCCTACGTGCTGCGCGCCCTGGGCCGCAACGACGAACTGGCGCACAGCTCGATCCGCTTCACCTTCGGTCGCTTCACCACCGAAGAAGAAATCGACTACGCCGCGCAGAAGGTCTGCGAGGCCGTGACCAAGCTGCGCGAATTGTCGCCGCTGTGGGATATGTACAAAGACGGCGTCGACATCTCCAAGATCGAGTGGGCTGCGCACTAAGTAGTCGCCAGCAAGAGCGGCTCTCTGATGAGGAAGGAATAGCACCATGGCTTACAGTGAAAAGGTCATCGACCACTACGAAAACCCACGCAACGTCGGCAAGATGAATGCCGAGGACCCGGATGTCGGTACCGGCATGGTCGGCGCGCCTGCGTGCGGCGACGTGATGCGCCTGCAGATCAAGGTCAACGAGCAGGGCGTCATCGAAGATGCCAAGTTCAAGACCTACGGCTGTGGTTCGGCCATCGCTTCCAGCTCCCTCGCTACCGAGTGGATGAAGGGCAAGACCCTGGACGAAGCCGAAACCATCAAGAACACCCAGCTGGCCGAAGAACTGGCGTTGCCGCCGGTGAAGATCCACTGCTCGGTACTCGCCGAGGACGCCATCAAGGCGGCCGTGCGCGATTACAAGCAGAAGAAAGGTTTGCTCTAAGTTCGCCTGTTGCAGGTAAGGAGTCTCGATGGCTATCAGCATGACAGAAGCCGCCGCCAACCACGTGCGGCGCTCCCTCGAAGGACGCGGCAAGGGTGACGGCATTCGCCTGGGCGTTCGCACCACCGGCTGCTCGGGCCTGGCCTACGTGCTGGAGTTCGTCGACGCGCCGGACAGCGAGGACCAGGTGTTCGAAAGTCACGGCGTCAAGGTGATCATCGACCCGAAAAGCCTGGTGTACCTGGACGGAACCGAACTGGATTTCGTCAAGGAAGGGTTGAACGAAGGCTTCAAGTTCAACAATCCCAACGTGCGCGGTGAGTGTGGCTGCGGCGAAAGCTTCAACGTCTGAGGCTGCGCGTGGGTACTCCTTGTCATTTCGCCCTGTTTGACCTGCAGCCGGGCTTTCGCCTGGACCTCGACAAGCTGGCCGCGCGCTATCGCGAGCTGGCCCGCGAGGTTCACCCGGACCGCTTCGCCGATGCCCCCGAGCGTGAACAGCGCCTGGCGCTGGAGCGCTCGGCCGGCCTCAACGACGCCTACCAGACCCTCAGGAGTGCGCCCAAGCGGGCGCGCTACCTGTTGGCGATGGGGGGCCACGAAGTGCCGCAGGAAGTCACTGTCCACGACCCCGAGTTCCTCTTCCAGCAGATGCAATGGCGAGAAGAGCTCGAAGACCTGCAGGACAGTGCCGACCTCGATGGCGTGGGCGCGTTCAAGCGCCGCCTGAAGGTCGCCCAGGAAGCACTCAACGAGGACTTCGCCGCCTGCTGGGAGGATGCTGCGCAGCGTGAACAGGCCGAGCGCCTGATGCGCCGCATGCAGTTCCTCGACAAGCTCGCCTATGAAGTGCGCCAGCTGGAAGAGCGCCTCGACGATTAACCCGGTGGCGCCGTTGGCGACACCCCTGGTATCAGATAAGCATGGCCCTACTGCAGATCGCCGAACCCGGTCAGACGCCACAGCCCCATCAGCGCCGCCTGGCCGTGGGCATTGACCTTGGCACCACCAATTCGCTGGTCGCTGCATTGCGCAGTGGCATTTCCGAACCGCTGCCAGACGCCGAGGGCCGGGTCATCCTGCCGTCGGCGGTGCGCTATCACGCCAACCATGTCGACGTGGGCTACAGTGCCCGTGACGCGGCCTCCAGCGACCCGCTGAACACCGTGCTGTCGGTCAAGCGCCTGATGGGGCGCGGCCTGGCCGACGTCAAGCAACTGGGCGAGCAACTGCCCTACCGCTTTGTCGGCGGCGAGTCGCACATGCCGTTCATCGACACGGTGCAGGGCCCGAAAAGCCCGGTGGAAGTCTCGGCCGACATTCTCAAGGTGCTGCGCCAGCGCGCCGAAGCCACCCTGGGTGGCGAGCTGGTCGGCGCGGTGATCACCGTGCCGGCGTACTTCGACGACGCTCAGCGCCAGGCCACCAAGGACGCTGCGCGCCTGGCCGGGCTGAACGTGCTGCGCCTGCTCAACGAACCGACCGCTGCGGCTGTGGCCTATGGCCTGGACCAGAACGCCGAAGGCGTGGTGGCCATCTATGACCTGGGCGGCGGCACCTTCGACATTTCCATCCTGCGCCTGACCGGCGGTGTGTTCGAAGTGATGGCCACCGGCGGCGACAGCGCCCTGGGCGGCGATGACTTCGACCATGCGGTGGCCGGCTGGATCATCGAGCAGGCGGGCCTGTCTGCCGACCTCGACCCCGGCACCCAGCGTCAACTGCTGCAAGCTGCCTGTGCGGCCAAGGAAGCGTTGACCAACAGCGATGTCGTGTCCGTGAGCCATGGCGCCTGGCAGGGCGAGCTGACCCGTGCCGGCTTCGACGCGCTGATCGAACCGATGGTGGCGCGCAGCCTCAAGGCCTGTCGCCGCGCCGTGCGCGACAGTGGCATCGAGCTGGATGAAGTCGAAGCCGTGGTCATGGTCGGTGGTTCCACTCGCGTGCCGCGTGTGCGCGAGGCGGTGGGCGCGCTGTTCGGGCGTACCCCGCTGACCGAGATCGACCCCGATCAGGTGGTGGCCATCGGCGCCGCGATCCAGGCCGATACCCTGGCCGGCAACAAGCGCGACGGCGGCGAACTGCTGCTGCTCGACGTGATTCCGCTGTCCCTGGGGCTGGAAACAATGGGCGGGTTGATGGAGAAGGTGATCCCGCGCAACACCACCATCCCGGTTGCCCGTGCCCAGGAATTCACCACGTACAAGGATGGCCAGTCGGCCATGATGATCCACGTGCTGCAGGGTGAGCGTGAGCTGATCAGCGACTGCCGCTCCCTGGCGCGCTTCGAACTGCGCGGCATTCCGGCCATGGTGGCCGGTGCGGCGAAGATTCGCGTCACCTTCCAGGTCGACGCCGACGGCCTGCTCAGCGTTTCGGCGCGCGAGCTGGGCTCGGGTGTGGAATCGAGCATTCAGGTCAAGCCGTCCTACGGCCTGACCGACGGCGAGATCACTCGCATGCTCAAGGACTCCTTCGAGCATGCCGGCTATGACAAGGTGGCGCGCCAGTTGCGCGAGCACCAGGTCGACGCCGAGCGTCTGCTCGAAGCGGTGCAGGGCGCGCTGGACGCCGATGGCGAGCGCCTGCTGGACGCCGAAGAGCGCCTGGCGATCGAACAACAGATGCAAGACTTGCGTGATTTGATGAACGGTACCGATGGCGCCGCCATCGAGCAGCAGACCAAGCGTCTGTCGCAAGTGACCGATGCCTTTGCCGCCCGTCGCCTTGATTCGACGGTAAAAGCCGCTTTGGCCGGGCGCAACCTGAATGAGATCGAGGAGTAACTGATGCCGCAGGTGATTTTTCTGCCCCACGAGAAGTTCTGTCCGGACGGAATGGTGGTGGAGGCCGAAACCGGTAAGTCCATCCTTGAAGTGGCCCATGACAACCACATCGAGATCGAAAGCGCCTGCGGCGGCGTCTGCGCCTGCACCACGTGCCACTGCGTGATCCGCGAGGGTTTCAACTCGCTGAACGAGGCCGACGAGTTGGAAGAGGACTACCTCGACCGCGCCTGGGGCCTGGAGCCCACGTCGCGCCTGACCTGCCAGGCCAAGGTCGGCACCGAGGACGTGACCGTCGAGATCCCGAAATACTCGCTCAACCACGCCGCCGAAGCGCCGCACTGACCGTTGGAGTCATCATGAGCCTGAAATGGGTTGATGTACTTGAAATTGCAATTCAGCTTGCCGAAAGCAAGCCGCAAGTCGATCCTCGCTACGTGAATTTCGTCGAACTGAGCCGCTGGGTGCAGGCCCTGCCCGACTTCAGCGACGATCCGAACCGTGGCGGAGAGAAGGTGCTTGAAGCCATTCAGGCCGCCTGGATCGAAGAAGCCGACTGAGCGCACTCGGCAGGTTAGGCAATCCCCCGGAACCCGCGTATAATTCGCGGGTTTAATTTTTCGCTTCACTTACTGTTTCTGGAGTTACACCATGGCTGTTCAACGTACTTTCTCCATCATCAAGCCTGACGCCGTTGCCAAGAACGTGATCGGCGAGATCACCACCCGTTTCGAAAAAGCCGGCCTGCGCGTCGTTGCCTCGAAACTCAAGCAACTGTCCAAAGCCGAAGCCGAAGGCTTCTACGCCGAGCACAAAGAGCGCGGCTTCTTCGGTGACCTGGTTGCCTTCATGATCTCCGGCCCGGTCGTTGTACAGGTTCTGGAAGGCGAAAACGCCATCGCTCTGAACCGTGAGCTGATGGGCGCCACCAACCCTAAAGAAGCTGCTGCCGGTACCATCCGTGCCGACTTCGCCGAGTCGATCGACGCCAACGCCGTTCACGGTTCGGACTCCGAAGCCGCTGCTGCTCGCGAAATCTCGTACTTCTTCGCAGCTACCGAGGTAACCGCTCGCTAAGCGACAGCTTACGAGTGAGGGTGAATCCATGACGACATCGACTGGTAAAACTAACCTGTTGGGCCTGACCCAGCCGGAAATGGAAAAATTCTTCGAGTCCATCGGGGAGAAGCGTTTCCGTGCCGGCCAGGTAATGAAATGGATTCACCACTTTGGCGTCGATGATTTCGACGCCATGACGAATGTCGGCAAGGCCCTGCGCGAGAAGCTCAAGGCCGTTGCCGAGATTCGCGGCCCCGAAGTGGTCAGCGAGGACATCTCCAGCGACGGCACCCGCAAGTGGGTGGTGCGCGTGGCGTCCGGCAGCTGCGTCGAGACCGTGTACATCCCCCAGGGCAAGCGTGGCACCCTGTGTGTCTCGTCCCAGGCCGGTTGCGCCCTGGACTGCAGTTTCTGCTCCACCGGCAAGCAAGGATTCAACAGCAACCTCACCGCCGCCGAAGTGATCGGCCAGGTGTGGATTGCCAACAAGTCGTTCGGCAGCATTCCCGCCACCATCGACCGCGCCATCACCAACGTGGTGATGATGGGCATGGGTGAGCCGCTGCTCAACTTCGACAACGTGGTCGCCGCCATGCACCTGATGATGGACGACCTGGGCTACGGCATTTCCAAGCGCCGTGTGACCCTGTCCACCTCCGGCGTGGTGCCGATGATCGACCAGCTGGCCAAGCACATCGACGTGTCCCTGGCGCTGTCGCTGCACGCACCCAACGACGCCCTGCGCAACGAGCTGGTACCGATCAACAAGAAGTACCCGCTCAAGATGCTGCTCGAGTCGTGCATGCGCTACATGGCCGAACTCGGCGAGAAGCGTGTGCTGACCATCGAGTACACCCTGCTCAAGGACGTCAACGACAAGCTCGAGCACGCGGTCGAGATGGTCGAGCTGCTCAAGAACATCCCGTGCAAGATCAACCTGATTCCGTTCAACCCGTTCCCGCACTCCGGCTACGAGCGTCCGAGCAACAACGCGATCCGCCGCTTCCAGGACCACCTGCACCAGGCCGGCTACAACGTTACCGTGCGCACCACCCGTGGCGAGGACATCGACGCGGCCTGTGGTCAGCTGGTGGGGCAGGTGATGGACCGCACGCGCCGCAGTGAGCGCTATATCGCGGTACGGCAGCTCAATGCCGACGCCGATATGCCGCAAACCGGCGCGGCGGGCAACTGAGGCCGACATGGGCCTGCGCGCCGCGCTGCCAACCCTGTTGCTGACGCTGCTTGCCGGCTGCGTCGGCAGCGGCAGTTCCGACCCGCTGCAAAGCGGCAAGGGGCGCGAAGAGGCACGCCAGGCCTATGTGCAACTGGGCCTGGGTTATTTGCAACAAGGTTTGACCGAACGCGCCAAGGTGCCGCTGAAAAAGGCCCTTGAACTGGACGCTCGCGACCCGGCAGCCAATGCCGCGCTGGCCCTGGTGTTCCAGCGCGAGGACGAGCCGGCGCTGGCCGAGGGGTATTACCGCAAGGCCCTGGCTGCCAACCCCGACGACCCCCGTATTCGCAACAATTTCGGCAGTTTCCTGTATGCACAGGGGCGCTATGCCCAGGCGCAGCAGATGTTTCGCCAAGCGGCGGCCGATACCCTGTATCCTGAACGCTCCCGGGTTTTCGAGAACCTTGGCCTGACCGCCATCAAGCTGGGTCAGCGCGAGCAGGCGCGTGAACACCTGCAAAAGGCTTTACGGCTCAACCAGCAGCAACCGCGCGCGTTGCTCGAAATGGCTGAGTTGTCTTACGAAGACAGGCATTATGTGCCGGCGCGCGACTACTACGATCGTTTCAGCCAGCTGAGCGATCACGGCCCCCGCAGCCTGCTGCTGGGTTCGCGCCTGGCAACTGTATTCGAAGAACCTGACAAGGCCGCCGAACTGGGCGTGCAATTACAACGACTTTATCCCGGTACGCCGGAATATCAGCAATACCTGTCGGAGCAATGATGAAAGCGGCGCATCCCGAAGTAGCAGCAGCGACTCGCCAGAATCCCGGTGAGACCTTGCGTCAGGCCCGTGAAAGCAAGGGCTTGTCGCAGGCCGAAGTGGCCCGCAAGCTCAACCTGACCGTGAGTTCCCTGAACAACCTTGAAACCGGCGCGTTCGACAAGCTGCCAGGGCATACCTTCGCCCGCGGCTATATCCGTGCCTACGCCAAGCTGTTCGAGATGGACCAGGCCGAACTGGTGCTGGCCTTCGACCAGGCCACTGGCAGCAATTCCCAGGGCAGCGACGTGCATGCGCTGGGGCGTATCGAAGAGCCGGTACGCCTGTCGCACAACATCCTGCGCATCGTCAGCCTGTTGCTGCTGATCCTGGTGATCGGCGGTGGCTTCTTCTGGTGGCAGGACCAGACCAGCCTGCGCGGCAAGGACCTGGCCAGCCTGGCCATGGAACACGTCGAGGTCGAGAGCGCCGACGGTACCACCCAGATCCACCCGCTGGACGAGCCTGAAGACCAGGCCGTGGCCGAAAGCCAGGAAGCGCCGGCTGCCAGCGCACCGGCCGAGCAGGCCCAGCCTGCCACCGACGAGGCTGCCGCACAGGCCCCGGCCGCCAGCAACCCGGCGCCAGCTGCGCCTGCCGCACCCGTAGCCCCGGCTCCCGTAGCGC
>OLII01000821.1_pt1 | contig 11379 bp, 10 predicted proteins | sample 1609481 | NCBI WGS metagenome assembly OLII01 (sample SAMN05416859, study PRJEB24817) | seawater metagenome | isolation source: Sea water | place: Canada:Atlantic | collected 2013-11
CGAGATCTAGTACGGTCTCGTGGGCTCGGAGATGTGTATAAGAGACAGGGCTGTAGAAATGCCGGTACGCCTGCGCCTGGGTCGACAACGGCTGACGCGCGGCCAGCGGTTGCAGGCTGGCACGCAGGGAGTCGGGCTGGAATGACGCGGGCATGGAAGTTACCAACAACGGGGCAAAGGATTGACCTGTGATATTCATCTGTTGCGAACGGCGTGGCAAGCTGGGGGACTTTTTTGTTGCCTGTGCCGTCCCCTCGCCCGTAGGCGCCGGCCTTGCCGGCGAAAAGATACACCTCTTTCCAGAATTGGTACCCCCGATGCCCCGCCACCTGCTCACCGGCCTCACCCTGCTCCTCTGCGCCGCCGGCCTGTGGTGGGCCTACGACAGCTTCCAGGGCCGCTACCTGCGCCCCTTCGACAACCACACCGCACTGTTCGCCGGCGACACTCTGCGCCTGCCGGAAGACATCGCCGGCCCCGGCCCCGTCCGCCTGGTGCACTTCTGGGACCCGGCCTGCCCCTGCAACGTCGGCAACCAGCAGCACCTGGCCGAGCTGACCGAGCACTTCGCCGCCCAGGGCGTGGAGTTCTACGTGGTGCAAAAGCCCGGTACCCACGGCCAACTGCCCGCCACCCTCGGCGCGCTCAAGCCACTGGCCGATCTGCCCGGCGCCGAGCACCTGCCGGCAAGCCCTGCGGTAGCGATCTGGGACCGCAACGGCCAGCTCGCCTACTTCGGCCCCTACAGCGAGGGTGCCACGTGCAATTCGAGCAACAGCTTCATCGAGCCCATTCTGCTGGCCCTCACCCAGGGCCGCAGCGTGAACGCCACCCACACCCTGGCGGTGGGCTGCTATTGCCCCTGGGCCGGCTAGCGTACCCGTGCCGGATTGCCCATCGCTGTCGCCCCCGCCGGCACATCGCGGGTCACCACTGCGCCCGCGCCGATGATCGCATCATCACCAATGCTCACCCCTGGCAGAATCAGCGCACCGGCACCGATCCACACGTTGCTGCCGATGTTCACCGGGCGCCCGCTCTCCAGCCCCGAACGGCGGATGGCCGGATCGCGCGGATGGTCGGCGGTGAGGATCTGCACACCGGGGCCGATCTGGCAGTCATCGCCGATGTGCACCTGCACCACGTCGAGGATCACGCAGTTGAAGTTGACGAACACGTTGGCGCCCAGCGTGATGTTGTAGCCGTAGTCGCAATGAAACGGCGGCCGGATCACCGCGCCTGCCCCCACCTTGGCGAAGTGCTCGACCAGCAGGGCATAACGCTGCTCGTTGAGCAGTTCGGGGGAATGGTTATAGCGGTACATCCAGTGCTTGTTGGCGATCTGCTCGGCCTGCAGCTCGGGACAGCCGGCATGATAGAGCTGGCCGGCGAGCATTTTCTGCTTTTCACTGAGGTTCATCGGACCGTGGCTTCCTGGGATGGGTTAAGTTGCAGGGTCTATCCTGTGCCGAACATCTGACCGGCCAGGGCAAGGAACGATCCTCGCACAAGGAGCCCCGATGAAACGCAGCCTTACCCTTCTTGCGGTGCTCATCGCCGCCGTCGCCGGCGGCGGCTACTGGTATGCCCACAGCAAGTTGCCGCAACGCACCGGCAAAGTCACCGTGGCCGGCCTGCAGGCGCCGGTGAGCGTGCGCTACGACCAGCGCGGCGTACCGCACATCCAGGCGCAGAACGAAACCGACCTGTACCGCGCACTGGGCTACGTGCACGCCCAGGACCGCCTGTTCCAGATGGAAATCACCCGGCGCCTGGCCAATGGCGAACTGGCCGAGGTACTGGGCCCCAAGCTGGTGGAGACCGACACCCTATTCCGCAGCCTGCGCATTGCCGAGCAGGCGCGCAGCATGGTCGCCCGCCAGGACAGGCAATCCCCGGCCTGGCTGGCCCTGCAAGCCTACCTGGAGGGCGTGAACGCCTGGCAGGACTCGCACCCCAGGCCCGTGGAGTTCGATGTGCTGGGCATCACACCGCGCCCGTTCACTGCCGAGGACACCCTGAGCATCGCAGGGTTCATGGCCTACAGCTTCGCCGCCGCGTTTCGTACCGAGCCGCTGCTGACCTACGTGCGCGATCACCTGGGCAAGTACTACCTCAGCGACTTCGACCTGGGTTGGGACCCCGAAGGCGCGGTGCAGACCCCGCCACACCTGGCTGCCGCCGACTGGCGCAGGCTGGGCCGCATCGCCCAGGTCAGCCACCAGGCGCTGGGCGATGCGGGCCTGCCGCAATTCGAGGGCAGCAACGCCTGGGCCGTCAGCGGCAGGCTCACCGCCAGTGGCAAGCCGCTGCTGGCGGGTGACCCGCATATTCGCTTCTCGGTGCCGTCGGTGTGGTACGAGGCCGAACTGTCGGCGCCGGGCTTTCACCTGTACGGCTACCACCAGGCGCTGAACCCGTTCGCCTCGCTGGGACACAACCGCGAGTTCGGCTGGAGCCTGACCATGTTCCAGAACGACGACCTCGACCTGATCGCCGAGCAGGTCAACCCGGACAATCCCGAACAGGTGAAGATCCACGGCCAGTGGCACGACCTCACCTCCACCCAGCAGCAGGTCCGGATCAAGGGGGAAGACCCGCTCACCCTCACCCTGCGCCGCTCGCCGCACGGGCCGATCATCAACCCCGCCGTCAGTGGGCATGAAAACGGCACGCCGATCGCGATGTGGTGGGCATTCCTGGAAACCGAGAACCCGATCCTGGAGGCCTTCTACGACATCAACCGCGCCAACACCCTGGACAGGATGCGTGCGGCCGCCGCCAAGATCCACGCCCCCGGCCTCAACCTGGTATGGGCCAACGCACAGGGCGACATCGGCTGGTGGGCGGCAGCGCAGTTGCCGATCCGCCCGGACGGGGTAAACCCGGCGTTCATTCTCGACGGCAGCACGGCCCAGGCCGACAAGCTCGGCTTCTACCCGTTCAGCGCCAACCCGCAGCAGGAGAACCCCGCCGCGGGCTACATCGTCTCGGCCAACTTCCAGCCGGTGTCGCCCACCGGCATGGTCATCCCCGGCTACTACAACCCGCCGGACCGCGGCCTCCAGCTCAACAACAACCTGGCCTCGCCCGGCGTGAAGTGGGACCTGCACAACAGCCAGGCGTTGCAACTGGACACGGCCACCGCCTATGGCCCGCACCTGCTCACACCGCTGCTGTCGGTGCTGCGCCAGGTGGTCACCGACGTACACGAGCGCGAGCTGGTCGAGCAACTGGCCGCGTGGCGCGGCGACTACCCGGTGGAATCGACCAGCGCCACGCTGTTCAACCAGCTGCTGTACGAATTCGCCCGCGCCGCCACCCATGACGAGCTCGGTGACGAATGGTTCGAGACGCTGCTGTCGACGCGCATGGTGGATACCTTGCTGCCGCGCCTGGCCGCGGACGTGGATTCGCAGTGGTGGGCGCGCAAGGGCAGCAACGCGCACAGTGACCGCGAAACGGTGGTCAAGCTGGCCTGGGACAACACCCTGGCGCACCTGCGCACCACCCTGGGCAAGGACCCGGCGAACTGGCAGTGGGGCAAGGCGCACACCTTGACCCACGGGCACCCGCTGGGTGCGCAGAAGCCGCTGAACCTGCTGTTCAACGTGGGGCCATTCGCGGCGCCGGGCGCGCATGAGGTACCGAACAACCTGTCGTCCAGAATCGGCCCGGCACCGTGGCCGGTGACCTACGGGCCATCGACGCGGCGCGTGATCGATTTCGCCGATGCGGGGACGGCGCTGAGCATCAACCCGCTCGGGCAGAGCGGCGTGGTGTTCGACAGGCACTATGCCGATCAGGCGCAGGACTATATCGACGGCAGGTATCAGCGGGCGCTGATGGGGTTGGCGGGGGAGACCGAGGGGACGTTGCGGCTGGTGCCCTAGGGCTGCTGTGCAGCCCATCGCGGGTCACGCCCGCTCCCACAGGGGTCTGCGGTGTTCGCAAAACCTGTGGGGGCGGGCGTGACCCGTGATGGCTTTTTCAGATCAGGCCGAGACCTGCGCCGCAGTGGCGCGGCGCACGTCCGGCTGCTTCCACGAGTCCGCGGCGCTTTCTTCGATGGCTTGCTGGATCGCGCGCTTGCGGCGCTCTTCGGCACGGCGGCTGAAGTACCAGACCATGAAGGTCACCAGCGACACGCTGAGCAGGATCAGGCTGGCCACCGCGTTGATCTCCGGCTTCACGCCAAGGCGCACCGCCGAGAACACTTCCATCGGCAAGGTGGTCGAACCCGGCCCGGACACGAAGCTGGCCAGCACCAGGTCGTCCAGCGACAGTGCGAACGACATCATGCCGCCCGCCGCCAGCGACGGCGCGATCATCGGGATGGTGATCAGGAAGAACACCTTCCACGGCCGCGCGCCCAGGTCCATGGCCGCCTCTTCGATGGACAGGTCCAGCTCGCGCAGGCGGGCCGACACCACCACCGCCACATAGGCGGCGCAGAACGTGGTGTGAGCGATCCAGATGGTGACGATGCCGCGCTCCTGCGGCCAGCCGATCATCTGCGCCATGGCCACGAACAGCAGCAACAGCGACAGACCGGTGATCACCTCAGGCATTACCAGCGGTGCGGTGACCAGGCCACCGAACAGCGTGCGCCCCTTGAAGCGGGTCACACGGGTCAGTACGAACGCCGCCAGGGTACCCAGCGCCACCGCGGCCACCGCGGTGTAGCAGGCGATCTCCAGCGAGCGCATCACCGAGCCCATCAGCTGGGTGTTGTCGAGCAGGCCCACGTACCACTTCACCGACCAGCCCCCCCACACCGTCACCAGCTTGGAGGCGTTGAACGAGTAGATCACCAGGATCAACATGGGCAGGTAGATGAACAGCAGGCCTACCACCAACATCAGTTTGGAGAAACTGAAACGCTTCATGCCCTGCCCTCCATCTCTTTGGCCTGGCTGCGGTTGAACAGCAGGATGGGCACGATCAGGATTGCCAGCATCACCACCGCCAGGGCGGAAGCCACCGGCCAGTCACGGTTGTTGAAGAATTCCTGCCACAGCACCTTGCCGATCATCAGGGTTTCCGGGCCGCCCAGCAGCTCGGGGATCACGAACTCGCCCACCACCGGGATGAACACCAGCATGCAGCCGGCCACGATGCCGTTCTTGGACAGCGGCACGGTGATTTTCCAGAAGCTGTTGAAGGTGCTCGAACCCAGGTCGGACGCCGCTTCCAGCAGGCTCTGGTCGTGTTTGACCAGGTTGGCGTAGAGCGGCAGGATCATGAACGGCAGGTACGAATAGACCACGCCGATATACACCGCCAGGTTGGTGTTGAGGATCTGCAGCGGCTGATCGATCAGCCCCAGCCACATCAGGAAGGCATTGAGCAACCCGTTGTTGCTGAGGATGCCCATCCACGCATACACGCGGATCAGGATCGCCGTCCAGGTCGGCATCATGATCAGCAGCAGCAACACGGTCTGCATTTCCTTGCGCGCGTTGGCGATGGCGTAGGCCATCGGGTAGCCGATCGCCAGGCACAGGATCGTGCTGATCAGGGCCATCTTCAACGAGCCCAGGTAGGCCGCGATGTACAGCTCGTCCTCGGTCAACAGGCCATAGTTGGCCAGGTTGAGTACCAGCTGCACCTTGTCTTCGAGGTAGGTGAAGATCTCGGTGTACGGCGGGATCGCCACGTCGGCTTCGGCAAAGCTGATCTTCAGCACGATGAAGAACGGCAGCATGAAGAACAGGAACAGCCACAGGAACGGCACCCCGATCACCAGGTGACGCCCTTCGGGTATCAATCGCTGAAACGCTCGCTTGAGCTTGCGCGCTGTCATGACCGCAGGACCACGCCGCTGTCGTCTTCCCACCACACGTAGACCTGGTCATCCCAGGTCGGCCGGGTGCCCTGGCGCTCGGCGTTGGCGACGAACGACTGCACGATCTTGCCGCCTGGCAGCTCCACGTAGAACACCGAATGGCCACCCAGGTAGGCGATGTCGTGCACCTTGCCGTGGGACCAGTTGAACTCGAAGCTCGGCTGCTCGGTGGTCACCAGCAGTTTTTCCGGACGCAGCGCATAGGTGATGCGCTTGTCTTCGACCGAGGTGGTCACACCGTGGCCCACGTAGATCTTGCGCTCGAGCTCGGGGCTGGCGATCAGCGCGTGGCCCTCGGCGTCCTCGACCACTTCGCCTTCGAACAGGTTGACGTTGCCGATGAACTCGCACACCAGGCGGCTGGTGGGGGTTTCGTAGATATCGATGGGGCTGCCGATCTGGGCAATCCAGCCCAGGTGCATGATCGCGATGCGCTGGGCCATGGTCATGGCCTCTTCCTGGTCGTGGGTCACCATCACGCAGGTCACGCCCACGCGCTCGATGATCTCCACCAGTTCCAGCTGCATCTGCGAACGCAGTTTCTTGTCCAGCGCGCCCATCGGCTCATCGAGCAGCAGCAGCTTGGGCCGCTTGGCCAGCGAACGGGCCAGGGCCACACGCTGGCGCTGGCCACCGGAGAGCTGGTGCGGCTTGCGCTTGGCGTACTGGGTCATGTGCACCAGCTTGAGCATCTCGGCCACCCGCGCCTCGATCTCGTCCTTGCTCATGCGGTCCTGCTTGAGGCCGAAGGCGATGTTGTCGGCCACGCTCATGTGCGGGAACAGCGCGTAGGACTGGAACATCATGTTGATCGGCCGCTCGTAGGGCGGCATATCGGTGATGTCCACGCCATCGAGGAAGATCCGCCCTTCGGTCGGGCGCTCGAACCCCGCCAGCATGCGCAGCAAGGTGGACTTGCCCGAGCCGGAGCCACCGAGCAGCGCGAAGATCTCGCCCTTCTTGATCTCCAGGGACACATCGTCCACCGCTACGGTTTCGTCGAACTTCTTTGTAACCCGGTCGATCTTGACCAGCACCTGTTTAGGTTGCTGATCGCCTTCTAGGGCTTTCTTATAGGCACCGGAGGCAACTGCCATGTGTGAAACTCCCAACAAGATTTTGGTGCCCGCCCCTGCCGTGACGGGCCCTGGATAGTTACTTGCCCGACTTGATCTTGGTCCAGCTTCGGGTCATCAAACGTTGCACTTTGGGGGGTAACTCTGAGTTGACGTACAGCTTGTCCAGCACCTCTTGCGGTGGGTAAACCGCTGCGTCGGTTCGCACGCTCTGGTCCATGAGTTCGCCAGCCTTGGGGTTCGGGTTGGCGTAACCGACGTAATCGCTGACCTGGGCGATGACCTCAGGCTTGAGCAGATAGTTGATGAAGGCGTGGGCCTCTTTGACGTTCTTGGCGTCCTTGGGAATCGCCAGCATGTCGAACCAGAGGTTGCCGCCTTCCTTGGGGATCGCGTAGGCGATTTCCACGCCCTTGCCCGCCTCTTCGGCGCGGGACTTGGCCTGGAACACGTCGCCGGAGAAGCCGGCGGCCACGCAGATGTCGCCGTTGGCCAGGTCCGAGATGTACTTGGACGAGTGGAAGTAGGTCACGTAGGGCCGTATGGCCAGCAGCTTCTTCTCGGCGTCGGCGTAGTCCTTGGGGTTGGTGCTGTTGGGGTCGCGGCCCATGTAGTTGAGCACCGCCGGCAGCATCTCGTCGGCCGAGTCGAGGAACGCCACGCCGCACTTGGAGAGCTTCTTGATGTTTTCCGGCTCGAACAGCACGGCCCATGAATCGATGGTGTCGGTTCCCAGCGCGGCCTTGACCTTCTCGACGTTGTAGCCGATGCCATTGGTGCCCCACAGGTAGGGGACCGCGTACTGGTTGCCCGGGTCGTTCTTCTCCAGGCGCTTCATCAGGGCCGGGTCGAGATTGGAATAGTTGGGCAGCAGCGTCTTGTCGAGCTTCTGGAACGCGCCCGCCTTGATCTGCTTGCCGAGGAAATGGTTGGACGGCACCACCACGTCATAGCCGGTGCGACCGGCCAGCAGCTTGCCTTCCAGGGTTTCGTTGGAATCGAAGACGTCCTGCACCGGCTTGATGCCGGTCTCCTTTTCGAAGTCCGCAAGGGTGGTCTGGCCGATGTAGTCCGACCAGTTGTAGATATGCACCGTGGGCGCCGCCTGGACACTGATCGCCAGCGTCAGGCTCGCTGTGGCCAGGACGGCCTTGCGAAAATGTGAAGTAGACAAGTGGGAGGTCCTCTACAAAAGTGCCCGAGTCGTTTGGCAGATACGCCTGCGGTACCGGCAAACCGGCGCGCAACTTACCTTCGATACACCCATCGAGCAAAAAGAATTTGCCCTCGAGCCCCGTTCAGGCACTGTTTTTCAGTGCCTGACGGGAAAAACCGGATTTATTTGCCCGATTTGATCTTGGTCCAGCTGCGGGTGATCAGGCGCAGGGTGCCTGCATCCAGATCGCTGATCGCGTACAGGTGCTTCTTCACTTCATCCGACGGGTAGATGCTCGGGTCGCCGGAGATGTCCTTGTCCACCAGAGCGGTGGCTGCCTTGTTGCCGTTCGGGAAGCGCACGGCGTTGGTGATCTCGGCCATGACTTCCGGCTGCATCAGGAAGTCCATGAACTTGTAGGCTGCTTCGACATTGGTGGCGTCCTTGGGAATCGCGACCATGTCATAGAAGGTGCCGGCGCCTTCTTTCGGAATGCTGTAGGCCAGCTTGACCTTGTCGCCCGCTTCGTGGGCACGGGCCTTGGACTGCTCCAGGTCACCCGAGTAACCCACGGCCACGCAGATGTTGCCGTTGGCCAGGTCCGAGATGTACTTGGAGGAATGGAAGTACGCCACCGATGGGCGAATGCTCAGGAACAGGTCTTCGGCGGCCTTCAGGTCTGCCTTGTCCTTGCTGTTGGTCGGCTTGCCCAGGTAATGCAGGGCCGCCGGGATCATTTCGGTCGGTGCGTCGAGGAAACTCACGCCGCAGCTCTTGAGCTTGGCGATGTTTTCCGGCTTGAACACCACGTCCCACGAGTCGATCTTGTCGACGCCCAGCGCGGCCTTGACCTTCTCGGGGTTGTAGCCGATGCCGATGCTGCCCCACATGTACGGGAAGGCATGCTTGTTGCCCTGGTCGCTGGCATCGCCCACGGCCTTGAGCAGGTCTTCGTCGAGGTTCTTCCAGTTCGGCAGCTTGGACTTGTCCAGCTCCTGGTACACACCGGCCTTGATCTGCTTGGCCAGGAAGTTGTTGGACGGTACCACCACGTCGTAGCCCGACTTGCCGGCCAGCAGCTTGGCTTCCAGGGTTTCGTTGCTGTCGAACACGTCGTAGACCACCTTGATGCCCGACTGTTTCTCGAACTTGGCGATGGTGTCCGGCGCAATGTAGTCGGACCAGTTGTAGACGTGCAGCACCTTGTCGTCCGCCTGAACAGCACCGGCCATCAACCCCGCGAGGGTAGCGGCCAACAGCGTCTTGCCCATTTTCTTCATGCGTAATGCTCCAGAATTTTTTATAGAAACCATCTGTTCAGCGACCGACTCGTTCGGCGCAAGCGCTGGGCGACTGAAACAGTCGCTAGTCTGGCAAGATCCACGGCGCGGTTTCAACCAGAGTGCGCCGCAGATCGCCATTCAACCCAAGGCTGAGCCTAGCACCTGCTCACTTCAACGCTTCGAGCGTCAGGTCCAGGCATTTGCGTGCCTTTTCCACCAGCTCGTCGATCTCCTCGCAGGTGATGACCAGCGGCGGCGCGATGATCATGGTGTCGCCCACGGCGCGCATGATCAGCCCGTTGTCGAAGCAGAACTGGCGGCAGATCATGCCCACGCCCTTGCCCTCGTAACGGGTGCGGGTCGCCTTGTCCTTGACCAGTTCGATCGCGCCGAGCATGCCCAGGCCACGGACCTCGCCCACCAGCGGATGATCGTTCAGCTCACGCAGACGTTTCTGCAAATACGGTGCCGTTTCTGCCTGAACGCGCTCGATGATTTTCTCGTCGCGCAGGATCCGCAGGTTTTCCAGGGCCACTGCTGCCGCCACCGGGTGGCCGCTATAGGTGAAGCCGTGGTTGAAGTCGCCGCCTTCACTGAGCACGGCAGCCACTTCGTCACGCACGATCACGCCGCCCATGGGGATGTAGCCCGAAGTCAGGCCCTTGGCGATGGTCATCAGGTCGGGCTTGAGGCCGTAGTAGTCGGTACCGAACCACTGGCCGGTACGACCGAAACCGCAGATCACCTCATCGGCAATGAACAGGATTTCGTACTTGGCGAGGATTTCCTTGATCTTCGGCCAGTAGGTTTCTGGTGGGATGATCACCCCACCAGCACCCTGGATCGGCTCGGCGATAAAGGCGGCGACGTTGTCTTCGCCGACCTCGAGGATCTTCTTCTCCAGTTGCTCGGCGGCCCATACGCCGAACGCGTCCGGGGTCATGTCGCCGCCTTCGCCGAACCAGTACGGCTGCGCAATATGCACGATGCCCGGCAGCGTACCGCCCTGCTCGTGCATGCCGCTCATGCCGCCCAGGGCAGCGCCGGCCACGGTGGAGCCGTGATAGCCGTTGACCCGACCGATGATCACCTGCTTCTGCGGCTTGCCCTTGAGCGCCCAGTAATGGCGGACCATGCGCAGGTTGGTGTCGTTGCCTTCGGAGCCGGAGCCGGTGAAGAACACATGGCTCATGCCCGCAGGGGCCACCTCGGTGATCGCCCGGGCCAGCTCCAGCGCCGGCGGGTGGGCGGTCTGGAAGAACAGGTTGTAGTACGGCAGCTCGCGCATCTGGCTGGCTGCCGCCTCGGCCAGTTCTTCACGGCCGTAGCCGACGGCCACGCACCACAGCCCGGCCATGCCGTCGAGGATCTTGTTGCCCTCGCTGTCCCACAGGTGCACGCCCTTGGCCTTGGTGATGATCCGCGGGCCTTTTTCCTTCAGCTGCTTGTAGTCGCTGAACGGCGCCAGGTGATGATCACGACTCAGGTCTTGCCACTCGCGGGTTTGCGGGTTCTTGACGCTCATGTGCTTCTCCGATGACTGACGGCCGCGCTCCTGCGGCCCCGGGGTTTATCAGACCGCGAACAGCAGGAACTCGCGTTCCCAGGAGCTGATCACGCGTTTGAAATTTTCATGCTCGGCGCGTTTGGTGGCGACGTAGCCTGCGATGAATTTCTTGCCCAGGTACGGCTCCAGCGCGCTGCAGTTCTCCATGCGTTCAAGGGCGTCCTCGATGGTCAGCGGCAGGCGCAGGTTGCGCCGCTCGTAACCGCGACCCTTGACCGGCGCGCTGGGGTTGATGCCTTCGACCATGCCGATGTAGCCGCACAACAGGCTGGCGGCAATCGCCAGGTAAGGGTTGGCGTCGGCGCCGGGCAGGCGGTTTTCCACACGCCGGTTCTGCGGGCCGGCATCCGGCACGCGCAGGCCCACGGTGCGGTTCTCCTCGCCCCACTCCACGTTCACCCTGTCTCTTATACACATCTGACGCTGCCGACGATCTACTCTGTGTAGAT
>OLII01000822.1_pt1 | contig 11374 bp, 30 predicted proteins | sample 1609481 | NCBI WGS metagenome assembly OLII01 (sample SAMN05416859, study PRJEB24817) | seawater metagenome | isolation source: Sea water | place: Canada:Atlantic | collected 2013-11
ATATGAAAGGTTGGGCAAAAGTTAAAGATTTATTTTGGTATTCCGATAGTGAACCAAACGAGGTGCTTATTGCTTTTTGTCACGTTGTTGCTTTACCATCTTCAATGATAATGGAATTTCAAAACCCTAATCCCCTTTTCATCATAGGGGGTATGGGTGCGGGATTGTTTCAACTATGGGCAGTTCTATTTAAGGGTTGTTTAAAGTATCGTTTAATAGCGGTTCAGATAGCTTCTATTGTAGCAGTAATGACTGTTATAAATCTTTGTTTAGAGGGTTTAATGGAAGGTTCAAGAGTTGGTTGGATTATTATACTAATGTTTGCTTTTTGGAATACCATAAGAGTATTTAAAGAAAAAATAGACAGAGGGTAATGGAGCAATACACACAAATAATAATTACAATAATTGGAGTTTTAGGTTCAGCATCTATTTGGAAATATTTAGAAGCAAGATTAAAATCAAAGTCAGAGCAAAAGAAAGTTGAACTACAAAACGATGATGGAGTGCAGTACAGAGATGATTTAAAAAATAGAGTACGCAACCTTGAATCAATGTTAGCAAACTCAAGTGATGAAAAAGATACTTTAAGAACACAAGTATTAGATTTAGTTGCAGAAGTTAATGCGTTAAGAGTTGAAGTTGATTACTTGAAAAGAGAAAACGAACGTTTAAAAAACAAATAATGAAGTTGACAAAGAACTTTAGTAAATCAGAATTTGATTGTAGCTGCGGATGTGATATGCCTTTAGGTGTTTTACATAACGTTCAGAAGTTAGCTAACCAATTACAAATACTACGAAACGTTGTCGGTAGTCCAATTAAAATCAATAGTGGGTATAGATGTCCAAACTATAACGATAATGTCGTAAAAGGTGCTAAAAACAGCCAACACAAGCTTGGTAAAGCATCTGATATTGTTATAGAAGAGATGACACCACAAGAAACGTTTGAACTAATTGATTTGTTGATTAACGAAGGAGAATTATTACAAGGTGGTTTGTCCGCATATTCTACTTTCACACACTACGATATAAGAAAAACAAAAGCACGCTGGTAATGGAAATAAATTTAATTTTATTAGTACCTAATGCAATGATGTTAGGATGGCAATATTACGAACCAGATGATAACTTTAACTATTCAGAGGTTAATATATTTTTATTCTTTGGACAGTTACAAATAAGATGGAACAAAGATGAATAAGATTTTAAGTTGGTTTACTGGTGGTGTAGTTAAGGAAGTAGGTAAAGTAATTGATGGTTTATTTACGTCTGATGAGGAGCGTTTAAAAGCCAAAAACGAGGTGTTTAAGGTACTGCAAGAACAACAGTTAGAATTACAGAAGCTACAAACAGAAATTGTATTAGCAGAAGCAAATGGTAATTGGTTGCAGAGAAGTTGGCGACCTATCCTAATGTTAGCTTTTGGTTTTATTGTTATCTATGTAAAGTTTGTTGCACCATTATTTAGTTTACCTATTCCTCCATTAGAAAATGAATTTTGGAACTTACTACAATTAGGTATTGGTGGGTATGTAGTTGGTAGAAGTGCAGAGAAGATTGCTGGTAATATTACAGTAAATAAAAAATAATTATCTTTTGTTTTTTATTCCACATAAAAAGATATAAATTTGTAATTTATTAATTAGTTACTGTTTTACAGTAAAATATTATTATAAAAATAAATAAAGAAATTTAGCTATAATTAAATAAAGATAAGTGTTCGGAGTGCTATCTAAAAAAAAAGATATATATCTTCAACTTTATAGCTATATATATTTGTTTTTGTTTATAAGTAGAAGTATTTAACCATATATTTATTTGTATATTTGAACAAGGAAATATCTTAACTGTTTATCCTTTCATCTTATTTTGTTTTAGATTATTATCACTAAAGGTTCAGCTATATGTTGAACCTTTTTTTTGGCTTTAACAAAACTTTAACATTTCTTTAACAGTTTTATCTAAAGTACCTTTGTACATTTGTACCATAATCAAAAACAAATATTATGAGATTTACATACACCACAAAATCAGAAAATAAAGAAGTAGTAATAGGTTCAACGTATGATGGTAGAACCTTTGTAGATGTTTACCCAGAGTTTGGAAACATTACTTCTCATTCATATGAAACTTACGAGGAGGGATTAAAGAGGTTTAACTCTATTAAGAAGAGAGTAGAAAAGCAAATAATTTACTAAAAACAAATAATATGGAACAATCAAACTGCTGCGGTGCTGGAAACTGGTTAGAATCTGGCATATGCGAACAATGTAAAGAACACGCTGACTTTTCCGATTGGGAAGAAGAAGCAAACGAAAGAATGAAAATAATCGGACAAAATGGAAATACTGGAATACATTACACAAAAGAAAAAATCAAAGAACTATGGGAACAAATAAAAGTAATGAAAAGATAAATCAAGCAGCTTGGGATAAATTAAAGCTACAAATTGAATATCATATGCAGCAAGACCCAAACCTAACAGATGTTAAAATTAACTATCAATTAAAAGTTCCTACTTATGGAACAAGAAATTTTTTAAATTTAAAAGCAAGTTTGCAATAAAAAGTAGTATATTTATAAACCTAAAATGAAACAAATGGAAAATTTACAAAAAATTCAAGCAGAATTAAAAGCACCAAAGAACCAAAGAAATAATTTTGGTAAGTACAATTACAGAAGTTGTGAAGATATTCTTGAAGCAGTTAAACCGCTTTTAAAGAAGTATAATTGCACATTGACAATATCAGACGAAATCAAAGAACTTGGAAACATTTTATTTGTTGAATCTGTTGCTGTTATATCTGATGGAGAAAACCAAGTACACGCAAAAGCACAAGCTGGTATAGACCCAAATAGAAAAGGTATGGACATTGCACAATCTTTTGGAAGTAGTTCTTCTTATTCAAGAAAGTATGCTTTAAATGGCTTATTTTTGATTGATGATACAAAAGATGCTGATTCAACAAACACACACGGAAAAGCAACAAGCAAAGCATCAAATGATGATAAAGGTTGGTTAAACGAAAATACACCAGAATTTAAAAAAGTAAAAGCATATTTAAAAGGCGGTGGTAATTTAGCAAACGTTGAAGCTAAATACAAGATTTCAAAAAACACAAAAGAAGCATTAAATAAATAAATATATGAACGATATTCAAGTAATTAAAACTAAAGAAGACCATTACAGATTGCTTTTTAATGGAGTAGATGTAAGTGGAGAACAAGAAAGAAGTGTATTTAGGCACATACTTCAAACAATAGATAACGCAATAGACAATTAATATTAATAATTAAAACCAAAGTAAAATTATGAGTGCATTAATCAATTTATCAATTAACCTTGACTCTATGCCAAAGGAGAAATTCGTCAAAGGAAAAAAAGGAACGTATTACAACTTTACAGTATCTGTAAATGATGATACAAATACCTATGGGCAAAACGCATCAGTATTTGATTCTCAAAGCAAAGAGCAAAGAGAAGCAAAAGAACCAAAGAAATACATCGGAAACGGACAAGTAATTTGGACAGATGGAAAATGCGAAAAAGCAATTAGGCAAGAAGAGGCAAAATCAGTTGCATCAGACGATATGCCATTTTAATTAATTAAAACAAGGGGTGTTTAAAAGCATCCCTTTTTTATATTTATGTGGCACTACAAAGGTCAAATTATAAAAGATAGAACTGATTTACCAGCAGAAGCAATTGGGTTCGTTTACAAGATAAGAAATCTAAAAACAGACAAATTGTACATTGGTAAAAAGATACTCCTTAATAAGCGTACTAAACCACCGTTAAAAGGGTATAAAAGGAAGAGAGTTGAATATGTTGAAAGCAATTGGTTTAAATATACTGGAAGCAATATACACACAAAGATTTGGGGTGTTGAAGATTGTTACCGAGAAATAATGTACATTTGCTACAATCGAACAATGATGACATATTACGAAACTATGTTGCAGTTCAAAGAGAATGTTTTGGAAAGTGATAAATTCCTAAACGATAATATTCTTGGCAAATTTTATAAAACAAAAATACAGAAATATATAGATGATGAACAAAATAAACACAGCGGAGGATAAGGAAGCAACAAGGATGTTGATGCAGCAACTTGAAGAAGATTCAAGTATTGATGTTGAAGAAGTTATTAAATATCCACCAGTTGCAATTAGTTGTGGAATATATAAAGACAGAAATTTTGATGGTTCGTATTCAGAATATCCAGTTCCAATTGGTACAGATGGAAATTTCTCATTTATTCAAGCGTTTCCAAAAGTCGGTAAATCCTTCCTTACAAGTTTACTTGTATCCGCTTACCAAAGTGGTTCAAATAAATTTAGTGGTAAAATAAAAGGGCATCGAAGAGAAAGAAAGATAATTCATTTTGATACAGAACAAGGAAAGTTTCACGTTAGTAAATTAGCAAGAAGACCTTTAGTAATGAATGATTTGCAAAATGATGATAATTATCATATTTATGCAATGCGAGAAATGAGTTGGCAAAGTAAAATTGATTTTATTGAATATATTTTATTTGATAAATTTGAAAATGAAAAAATTGGTTTAATTTGCATCGATGGTTGTGCCGATTTGTGCAATAATGTAAACGATATGGAACAAGCCAACCTTGTTGCTGAAAAGCTATTGCAATGGTCTGGAAAACTAAATTGTCACATTACAACTATAATACATCAAAACTTTGGAAGCGATAAGCCAAGCGGAAATTTGGGTTCAGCACTTGAAAAAAAGGCGGAAACACAAATTAAATTAGAAAAGAACAACGCAAACAAAGGTTGGGTAACTGTTGAATGTAAAAGAAGCAGAAACAGACCATTTGAAACATTCAGCTTCAAGATAAATGATAACGAATTACCAGAATTTATAAACAACGATTATACTTTCTAACAAATGTGTTATATTTACAATATATGACCAACTGGAAAGAAAAAGATTTATTTGAATGGCTTTCAAAAAACCATTACAAAACATTAGTAAATAGTAAAAATCCAATATCAAGATGGGATTGCTACGATATTGAAACACAAAGCAGAATTGAATTAAAGTGCAGAAGAAAACATTACGATACATTAATTCTTGAGAAATCAAAATACGATGCTATTTTAAAAGAATCAAATAAAAACTTTGATATACCAATTTACATAAATAGTACACCAGAAGGAATCTATTTATTTAACCTAAACGACATTGAACAAAAGTGGTTTACAAAATCACTTCCAGCAACAACAGAATTTAAAAAACGTTTTTGGGTAAAAAAAGAGATAACAGAACTAAACATAAACAAAGCAAAAAAACTAAAATAAGATGAAAACAATTAAACTATTAAACGGAGAAGAATTTAAAGTAAAAGATATACTTGCTAAAATGGATGATGATTCATTTTACTATGGGTATCTTGGTAAAAATGCTTTGAGTAGTTCAATGTGTAAAAGTTTGATTGAATCGCCAGAAGCATATGTAAGGGAACTAAATAAACCAGCAAAGGCAAAAGAACCACAACCATTCAGAGATGGTAGGTTGATACACCTATTGGCTTTAGAACCACATAGGATTGAAGAGTTAACAATAATTGATAGCACAAAGGGAAGTAAAGCGTATAAATTAGCAGTTGAAGAAAAACCATCACAATCGGTTTACACAAGAGCAGAACTAAACAGATGCCAAGCAATTGCAGAAGCGGTATTGGAGAATAAAGAATACCAAGAACTTGTTAAAAACGCATCGTTTGAACTTCCAGCGGTTGGATATTATAATGGTTTACCATTCAGAGGAAAAGCGGATATGCTTCTTGCTGGTATTGTGTGCGATTTAAAAACAACAAGTGATATTGATACTTTTGAAGAAGCTGCTTTAATGTATGGGTATGATTTACAAGCTGCATTGTATTTAGAATTATTTGATTGCTTTGAATTTAAATATGCTGTTGTTGATAAGAAAACAAAAGAGGTTGGATTCTTTCAGTTTGATTATGAATTTATACAAGTTGGGTATGATAAGCTGAACAAAGCAACTGAAAACTATTACAAGTATTTAGAGAACAAAGAATTTTACGATTTAAACCTATAAAAATGAATGATAAGCAACAATGCAATCAATTGCACCGAATAGCGTACAGAAGTTGTTTGGATAACTACTTTACTTCTAAAGATAGAAATGATATTTATGAATATTGGTTGGAATTAGTTGAATCAAAAAGAACTTGCGAGGCGTTAGGTGTTCAGAAAGCATTGGAGTTTATTGAATTATGGGAAAATATAGATGGCAAAGATTAAGAAGAAACTAAAACCATTTAAGAACTGCGACAATAAAGCACAATCATATTGCTTTAATAAGGGTTTTGTGATAACTTTAGAACCAAATGGTGCAAACTATAAGGTAAAGTATCAATTAGGGCATAAGGCACAGTATTATATGCAAGGAAAGGAGTTTGATTTGCAAGAAGGGTATCAATCAATTTGGGATTTGTACACCAAGATTTACAACTACGATAAACAAAAATAAATTATGGAGATAGGAAAAATATATAGTTTAGATGTTAATGAACAAAAGATAATATCTTTGGTTTCTGAAATGAGGCAATTAAACAAAGAAAAAACTGGATGGAATGGTTCTGGTAGGGTTGCTGAAAAGGGAGGTGTTGACTTAAATATTTTAGGATTTGGTGCTGAATATATATATTGCAGAGAAAAAAATTTATTTCCAGATTTTGAAATAAAGAATACATCTAAAAAACAAAAGACAGATGACTATGATGCAACTTGGATGGGTATGACAGTTGATGTTAAAACTGCAAGAAAACAATATCCTTTAATGATTCCAAAATATAACAAATGCGATGTAGATTTATTTGCTTTTTTTGTTTGTGAAGAATATCCTAATTATCAATTTAAAGGTTATGCAACAAATGAAATGGTATTTCAAGAAAATAAATTAAGACAAACAAGAGTTATGGCTTATTGTTTAGAACAAAATGAATTAATAAACGAAACAGAATTAGTAACTAAATATATAATATGAGAGCAACACAAACACACTACGACAACGGTAAAGATTACGATGTAATCGATGTAATAAACGATTTTAACCTTAATTTCAGCAGAGGCAACATATTGAAATATATATGCAGAGCTGGTAAAAAGAAAGACGAACTGCAAGACCTTTTAAAAGCAAAGGACTATTTAGAAAGAGAAATTGAAAGATTAAGGGAAGCAAATTAGCTTCTCTTTTTTTTGCTTAAATAAAAATAAATGTAAATAAGTTTTTTTTATATGTAAATAAATATTAGATTTGCTTATCAATAATTTAAAAACTAATAAAATGAACAATTTAAGTAAAGCAGCAAGAATAGGAAAGCAAACAGAAAAGATTTGTATGATATCATTAATTATTATTGTAGGTTATTTCACTACAAGAACAGTTGTAAGTTTAATTTTTAATATTTAAGAGATGATAAAGAAGATATTAATAAAAGGCATTGAATTGTTTTTTAATTTTACAATGGTATTATTGGGAATGTTTTTAACATTTTGGTTGGCAGTAATGATAATAATAATGTTTAGATAATGGAAGAAAGATTTGAAAGAATACAGTATTTAATAGGTAATACAGAAAACACTTATTTAAAAAACGAATTAAAACTATTGAAGTTCGATATAGAATTAGAAATACAAAAAGCAAAATGCAATGGATAATAAACTAAAAAACATTATTAAGACAATTCAACCAGAATTTGAATCAGAAGATAGCTGGTACAATGAACAGCTTCCAAATGAAGTCAGCTTGTATTTAGATACTGACGAACATTTAATTGATTTACATTTAAAAGATGATGTGCTAAATACTAACATTTGGATTGAAGATGAAGAGTATGAAGTAACAGATGAAGATGCAAATTTTATTTACAAGCACTTGAATAAATTACTTGATAATGAAATTGAATTAACAAAGAGATATTACAACGAAGAGAAGTACGAACAAAATAGATATTAAAAATGAAGATATTAAATTTATATGCTTGTTTAGGTGGTAACCGATATAAGTGGAACGAAGTGAAAGAAGATATAGAGGTAACTGCGGTAGAATTAGACCCAGAAGCTGCGAGATTATACCAAGAACGTTTTCCAAATGATAAAGTAATAGTAGCAGATGCACACCAATATTTACTTGACCATTACAAAGAGTTTGATTTTATATGGAGTTCTCCTCCTTGTCCAAGCCACAGTAGAGCGAGGTATTGGAATAGCAGTAACTACGATACTAAAACACCTGGAATATACCCGGATATGAAACTTTACCAAGAGATACTTTTTTTACAACACTACTACAAGGGTAAATATGTAGTAGAAAATGTAATACCTTATTACGAACCTTTAATAGATGCTAAAAAAAAGGGGAGGCATTTATATTGGACAAACTTTAATTTACCAAATAATTTAAATGAAAGAAAGTTTCAGCTATGTGCTACAAAGAATGAGTTTTCAGAATTGTGTAAATTTCACGATTATGATTTTAGAAAATACAAAGGAGAACAAAGTAAAACAAAAATGGCAAGAAACCTTGTTGATTATGAAGCTGGTAAAACAATATTAGAAACTGCTTTAGGTATTATAAGAAAACAAGATATTAAACAAACAGAATTATTTTAAAAAATGGAATTAACAGAAAAACAAATTGAACAAGTAAGTGGTGCAATAATAACATCATTTGTAAACCTACACTTTTTAGAAGAAGCAAAAGCATCTGGACTATTTAGGCACAGAACAAAAAACAATGTAAAGAAAACAATCGATGACCTAATAGAAATTGAAACGAATTACTATCAGAAAGTCGAAGAGGTGGACGAAAAAGATTTAGGGGATAAATTAGTCGCAAATAAATTAGAGTTCGTTAAATGGCTTCTAAATGAGTTTGATTTTAATGACTTTACAAAGATTCAAGAAGTATGTATTGCTTACTCAAAAGATAAAGAACAATTGATTAAAACATCAAATAAAATATTAACAAGACACGGAGCAGAAATAATTGAATAGTATGAAACACAAATTACATTACAACGAAGAAATAGCAAATGAGTTATTAAATAACTTTATTAATTTAACTGGATTTGATTTACAAAGTAGAAAAAGAAGACCAGAAGATGCGTACATAAGATGTTTGTTTTATAAGATACTAAACGAACTAAACGAAATGAACGATAGAATGATAGCTGAATTTCTTCAATCAAAAGGAAGGTACACAAATAGGGTTTCAATCTATCAAGCACTAACAAAGGTTGAAACATACTATACAAGTTATAAAAGATTCAGAAGATTTTACGATGTATATTTTACAGACCAAAAAGAATTGGGTATTAAAAGGGAGAAGCGTGAAAAGAAAGCGTTTAAGAAAACTATTAAAGAAATTGATACAAGGCAAAAGAAAATAGGAATGGATGCTTTAGAAGTGTTTATTAGTAATATAGAATTTGAAAGAAGACCAGAGATATTGGAACTTGTAAAACTACGAGTTAAATCTTGGGAATGGAAAGCAAAAAATGAATATGAAGTAATTGAATGTTCTGGACAATTAGAAGGAACTTGGTAAAAATATAAATATGGAAGATATACAAACACTTGAAGAGTTTAAAAGAATGCAACACAAAGAAGTTCAACAAAGAAAGCACAACTATAAAATGAACCCAGTTACTGGATGGATTGATTCAAGACATTTAGAATCTGGTTACATTAGATACAAGCATAAGAAAAACTTATAGTAATTGATTTAACTATAAGAAAATAATATAGTATATTTTGTAAAATGTCCTTTTTCAATTGTAATATATATAATGAAATATTATACTTAAAAACAAAAATATTCATTTACAAAAATAATCAAACACATATAGTATAAATTTAATTAAATAAAGTGGTTTTGGGGTAGCTATACTCTGGAATCACTTTTTTTTGTTTATAACTTTTTTTAGTATTAGTTGTATATTTATACAATAAAATTATATATGTTAGAAAAGATTTATAAAGACCATAAAAAATGGATTAACACAGTTAAAAAGTTTGGTTGCACAAAACAACAAGCAGAAGATATTGTTGGAGAAATGTATATCAATATAGCTATAATGTTAAAGAGAGGTTTAGATATAACATACGGAGATGATGTAAATTATTTTTATATTTATAGAGCATTAAGAAATATTTATATAAATTTTAAACACAAACAAGTGAAACAACACAACGTTTCAATTGATTTAGTTCTTGATTTAGAATCTCAAGAATATATTGATTATGATTCAGCAGATGAAACACTATCAAAAGAATTAGAGAACTTACATTGGTACGATAAAAAAGTTTTTAATCTTATTCAAAATGAATATTCGATTACAGAACTATCAAACAAAACAAGCATTACATACCATTCTTTATATAACACATACAGAAAGACAAAAGCCAAATTAACCAAAAAGATTTTAGAGTAATGAAGTTAGGAGATTTAATTGAACGCATAACATATTTTACTGGTATCAAATGGATAGTTAAAAAGATATTTGGCGAAGATTGTGGTTGCGATGAAAGACAAGAAAACTTAAACGATATTGAATTATGGTAGAAGATAGATTGATATGGAACGGAGTAAAAGAAAGAACTACTTCAAAGATGAGTAACGAAGATTTTAAAACAATGTGTAGATTACACGCAAAATATTTCAACCATAAATATTCAGAACCTTGCACTTGTAATAAAACAAGATTAAGACAATGGATTGAACAATTAAACGACAAATTAATATAGTAGATATGAAGCAGAAAAAACACACAATAAACGAAAGGTTAGCACTTGTTGAAAAGGTAACTTATAAATTAGCTTTGGAAGTACAAGCTATTATTAAAGCAATTAACTTAACAAGAGAAGAAGATAAAAAGAAAACAGAATAAAATGCTTTGGTTTTATTGTAATATAATTAGTAAACTAATTTAAACTGATTTGAAAAATGGATAAAAGAGCAAACAATAAAGGAACAAAAGGAAACAAAGGTGGTAGACCATCAAAAGCAGAAGAGGTAAAAATGATTGAAAGATTATCTCCATTAGAACCAAAGGCATATGCAGCACTTGAAAAAGGTGTTGAAGAAGGAGATTTTAAATATGTGCAAATGTTCTACAACTATTATGCTGGTAAGCCAAAAGAAACAAAAGACATTTCAATAACATCTGAACAACCACTATTCGATTTATAGAATGTTTCAATCAACAACTGCAATAAAGAAGTTACACGCTCTTACAAAGCGTAAGAAGGTAATTCAAGGCGGTACATCAGCTGGTAAAACATTTGGTATACTGCCTATTCTTATTGACAGATGTA
>OLII01000823.1_pt1 | contig 11366 bp, 12 predicted proteins | sample 1609481 | NCBI WGS metagenome assembly OLII01 (sample SAMN05416859, study PRJEB24817) | seawater metagenome | isolation source: Sea water | place: Canada:Atlantic | collected 2013-11
GATCGTCGGCAGCGTCAGATGTGTATAAGAGACAGAATTAATGCCGTATGATAATTGAAAACTGCTGTTGATACTAAAAATATCATCATTCCTATTATGAAATGCAACCATTTATCTCGTGGTAATTTAAAACTTATTTTCATTTATTTTATAATTAATGTGATCCTATATTTCGTGAACTTGTTAATTTTTCTCCAGAACCATTATGAACTAATCCAAATACAGTATAATCATAGTCATAACCGTTACCAGTTACCGTTGGTGTTGGGTCTGTTGTTAACCATTTACCGCTTGTAGTTGAGCCGTCTGCTGTTGCTACTGGTAAAGTAGTTACAATTGAACTGTGACTCTCTATAATACCACCATCTAATCCTGTATTAGCTCCTGTATTTAATCTTGTTTGATGTGCTGAAAATGAGTTGTCGTCACCACTTGTAAAGTATATTGCCCATGTATCACAATCTAAACTTTTGTAGTAAAGGTTGTAATCCATTGTTATTGTTGCGTCACCACCTCCAGAATAACAATTACCTATTCCAGTACCCGATAAACTCGTATGATTAAAGAGTAATAAATACATATTATTAAACGCCTCAACCCAATTATTTAAACCGCCGGACTGCAATACAAGCCCATGACCGGTTGAACACTCATCCATTGGATAAGGTATATCTGTCTTATGTCTAGGACTTACAAAAACTGTATTGTTTCCAAACTTAATTGAGTCAGCACTACTACTATGAGCTACATTAGTTCCGCTTAATTGTACATGATTAACAATTATATTTTTAAAGACATTAAAAGCTAACATTGGTGCAACCGTTCCCCAATCAACTTGCCCACCTATATATCCATCCTCAACATTATTAAAGGCAAATACTACATTATCACCAAAAGTTAAGTTTGCCGAACGACCTCCTAAAGTAGCCTCTTGATATTGACCTCCTGACCAATTCTCTGTAAAGTCATTATATTTAGCAATTGAACCATCGTTTAATGTTAATGAAGAACCTATATTGAAATCACAGTATGTTATAACACTATTTGATCCTGAAACTATTCCAGCACTATTAAGACCTAAATCTCTAATTCTACTAAAATCATTAACTGTATATGCTACATTAGAAGTCAACACCACATTTAATAAAGTTGGGTCTGTTTCATCCCATAGTTTAACAAGTATTTCAGTTCCATCTACAAAATAAATACCTTTGTATGTGTTAAAATCTAGTATATCCGTAGACTCTCTTAGTGCATAAGTTTCTATATCTGGCATTCTAACACCCGATAAATTACCTATGTTTGGTATTACATCACTTCTATATACATTATTAGGTACATCGTCTATTGTCCACGCTCCATCGTATTCAATACCATTTGTTATAATCGGTTTCGTTCCTGTTCCGTATGATGTTACTGTATAGTAATCTTCTGCTGTTGTTGGACTGCCTAAAAGTTTAAGGCTGTTAGAGGTTGCTAAATCTTCTAAATAACTTACCTCTCCAGCTTTATATGCAAATTCTCCATCTATAGGATTAAAGTAATTAGATTGTAAGTCCGAAGGATATTTTAATGGCCCATCGATATATGTTACATCACCATCAATAGAATACAATGCATTATGTAAACCTGAAAAGTTAGTTGTATCTATTAAATCACTAACACTATTATCTATATAAATAGTTGTTCTGTCACCTATACCATATAAGTTAGATGTAGGCGCACTAAAGTTGCTAGTGTTAACCGTTAAATCCTTCATCTGTATTTTAGTACCGCTTGGATGATTACCACCAAAGACTAACCATTGTACATTCCTACTTTGTGAAGCGTTAGTACTTATTAATTTCTGATTATAATAATAGCTTGCTGTTTTTGCTATATTGTCAATTTCTATTCCAATCATTGCCCATTGTCCTCTTGCGACATATTCGCTAAGAAGCGTAGAACCTGGATTATTTTTGTACCATCTTAAAAAGTTGGTAGATTTATTTATCTGAATTTCAAAAGCCTCTTGACTTATAGAGCTTGTTTCAGTAGCCCACATAAACTGCTGGTAAGCATCTGGAGTTGTAGACCAATCCAATACATTAACATAAAACTGTACATATATTTTGTCATACACTTGCCCTAAATCATAATAGATACCTAAAAAACTATCACCACCTCCATTAATCCACTCCATATTCAAGGCGTCACCTTCAAGTTTAGCCGTTCCTCCAGTTGGCTGTATAGTTGCTTCACTTGTAGTTGCTGCTGTTTTAAGTATTTGTGTGATTTCGTCTAAATTAACGTTGTCATCCCTTAAAACCTCATTTTCATTTCGTGTTTCTATATGTCTGTATGCACTCATTTATACTGGCTCTAATTCTAAGTTAACGATTAAACCTTTTCCTGCTGTTGGTACGCCATCAATATCAAAAGTAATCTCAGCATCATATGGAATTAATGAAGTTCCTATAACTACTGGTGTTGTTGCTGTTGTACTTGTTTTTTCTGTTGCATCGGTTGTTAATAATGTACTAAGTATTGAAACACCGTTAACCAACATATCTACCGTAACACCTGTTACCGTTCCAGCATCTAATAAAGAGCAAGTAATACTAGTTAAATTTGCTCCAACAGGTTGCCTGAAGTAATCAACCGTAGTGCCTACTGTTAAATTAGTTGTTAAGTCAGATAGGTTTCTAACCATGTATTGTGTCGAAGAACCACCAGCTCCACCACTTTGATTATTATTTACATACTTAACATAAATATCGTTAATCTTCATTAAAACGTCGTCTACACCTAAAGTAATAGAACCACTTCCGAAGTCTTGCGCTCCAGCCGTTGTAACAATAGTTGAAAAACCGTTTGCGAAAGAATCTGCATCCGCTAGTGTTGGTGTATTTGTCGTTGCATTATATCCAGTAGAATCTAAAGAGTTAACAAATTTACCATTTAATGACAAATATGGAGTGGTTAAAGCAACACCAACGGCATGACTAACCGCTAATCCTCCAGTTGTTGAAGCTATGACTGTCTGTCCAGAACCACCGCCAACACCACCTTTTAATGTAATTATCGCTGGTGCTCCATTATCAAATCCAACGTTTAAACCTCCTTGAAATTCAGGAACTGCCGTTGCAACTGCGTTAACAACTATAGTATCGTTTAATCCTTGTGACGCACTCGCTGGTATTAAATTAGATTTTTGTATAGATACATTTCTATCACCCGCAGCTCTTGTCGTATCAACTCCAGTTAATAATGCTGCATCGGGCAAACTAGCTACCTCTGTTAATTCTGTTATTTTCTTATCTGCCATTATTGTAAAATTATTTTCCCTGTATCTTCTAATAGTAAATAAAAACTATCTTCTAATAATATGGAGTTACTACTAATTATATTTAAACTACTTATAAATGGTGCTGCATATTCCTCTGTTCCGCTTATCGTGATATTATAACCATTTAAACTACTCTTTGCTCCACCACTTTCAATACTATATCCTGTAACTGAAGATGAGTTATAAACACCACCCATCCTTAATTTACCACTATTGTATTGAACGATATACCTTAAATCAATGCTTTGCATCAAATCTAATTGATTAGTCGTTGAAACGTCTTGCTTTGCTAAACCAAACGTTAAAGACTGTTCAAACTTAATACCGTTATCATCATTACCAATAGTTTCAGAAAATGATGCACTATTAGGCTCATATCTGTATAAAGTTGTATCAGGAAAAGCTGTTATTTCAACTCCCTTTGTACCTTCAATCTGACTATCAGAATACTCAATAAACTTAAAGAAATAAATGTATTTTATCCCTCCAACATTATCTCTGCATAATGGTTCAGTCCTCCCTTTTGTTAGTACGCAACTCATCTATTTTTTTTAAATACAACTTAATTTTTTTTAAGTCGCTATCCTTTTCTTTATTGTATTTGCTTTTTCTGTTGTATGCCATTATTCTAATTCTATATAACTACCACCAGAACCACTACCACCACTTACAATATCATCACAGCATTTATCTGTTCCACTTCCTGTAAGATACCATCCGCTAATAGTTTGTAATGCGTTTGCTGGGTCTATATCGTAATCTTCATCTTGATTAGTTGTATATTCTGGGATATTTGCGTCTTGATCGCATAAGAACCTTATTAAACGCTCTATGTAAGTATCTGCTTTAGATTGTGCGTTTTTAGCAACATAATTAATATCTTCCATAGATGCGGCTTCAGCATCTTGTGCTACGTGCTTATACATACCACCATTACCTACAATTATAGAACCTATTTTCACATACTCAGCAAAAACACTATGCCATAATACAGGCTTGATATAGTCATCAAACATTTGTAAATATAACCCTGCTAATGTATCTGCGTTATAATCTGTTACAATCTTATCAAATAATTTAGTTCCTAATACTGGCTCTAATATCATTACCTGGCAATCATTGATAAAGTTTATAAACTTATCACTATCAACATTACCGCCCATCGGTGTATTTAGTTTTATCTCTTGTGAAGTTATTAAATATGTTATTGCCATTATTTTCTGTAATTAGGTTTTAAACTCCACCAATTATTTTTAGGTTCTGCTACTTGTGCAACTTTTTTATCGTTAGTTTCCCATTTAGCATCTTTACGCTCACTAGGTTCTAACGCTAAAATCATTTTTCTAGCCTTATTAACACTTATTTTATCATTACCTTTTTTAAGATAAATTACTCTTTGCCAAAAATGCTGACAATTAACACCACCTTTAAACTTAAAGATATTATAAGAGTTTTTACCTTTTGGTGCAAAGTCCTCATTATAATTATAGTTAGCATCTAAATCTTCTGCTCTATAAACCTTATTAGCTTGTATCACTTTATTACAGAAATCACGCTCACCATCTTTAGCACCTGCATATTTATAACGTATCTTAAATAGGCTTGTATCTTGTTCTGATTTTTTATTACTTGTCTTAGGTGTTTGTGCTAATTCAATAACAGTATTTAATTGCTCCTCTGATAGTGTTATTTCGTCACAACGTCTATCATCTACAACCTCCCACTCATCGTTAATTTCTTCTCCTAGTTGTATAAGATTATCTACGTTGAAATCTTCTGACATTTGTACCTCCTCCTCCTCACTATCATCTACAGCCTCATCAACTACTACAGTTTCCTCTTTTTCTTCAGTACTCTTATATGTATCTCTTAATGGTATAAACTCTAAATCAGTTTCTAAACCGTTAAACTCTAATAAAGTTGCTAACTCATCAATAAAAAATGATTGTTTAGGGTTAATCTGATAATCCTGTACTAACTTACTTTGTACATCTAGTTCATCAGCATTATTAGCAAATCCATTGCCAGAATTAATACCAAATAGATTTGGGTAAGCTCCATGCGCTGTAATTATTTGCTGTCTAGCCTCTTTAGTTAAGAACTCCCATTGATTATGTGCATCTGAAACCTCTAAAGGAACAACAGTTACCTCTACCTCTTTACTATCATTAAAAGACAATATAAACTTACCAGCGTTATTACTACCAGTTAATTTGTTTCTTATCATTCTCTCAACATCATCCTTTTGCTCAGGTGTTAAATTCCCACCGTTGTTAAAGTTGATTATATAACCAAAAGATAAACCGTTTTTAATGTGATTGATGCAGTAGTTAGATATTTCTTCCTCCATTTGTGCATATTGCAAACCTTGTACATATCCAGGAAGTGCGTAATAATCTTGACCTTGTTGGTAAGGCACTACAGACTTAACCATCCTAGCATCGGTTAACTTATCTGTAAACTCTTTTAAATATTCTGGTTTGTTTTTGTATGTATTAGTCCAATCTTCACAATAATAAGCACCATTTATATTACCTTTTTCGTCCATTTTATCCCTTGCCATTTTAGACACTGGTAAATGCATAATCTTAGCAATCTTTTTTGGATCGTTATCTCCTACGGTTTTACCTCTTAAAATTTGCATAAAGTAATAGCCAAATGTTTCAAAGTCATCTAAGCATTTTCTTTGTTCTCTCTTTGGAAATATTTCAGATAGTTCTTTATAAACCTCGTCACTACCTTTTTTAGCCAATCCTTTACCATATAACAACTCACAAAAGACCTCTATAATAGAGCCGTTTGTAGGGCTTCCAATACGTCTATCTATAACATACTGAGGATAACTGTTTTTGTCGCCATTAAGCACCCATTTACGCCCGTAATATTCCTTTACTTCAGGTCTTACATAAGACGCTAATTGTATTAACTTTATGTCACTTGATTTATTAACCATCTATTGAATAATTTTGTATACTTTGGTCTGTTGTAAATATTTTACCTCTAAATATAACTTTGTTTAATACGTTCTCTACAATCTTTAATCTATAAGTAGTGTTGTTTGGTTTTCCTAATGTAATTAACGAAAAAACTAAAAAACCATCTATTAATTGAAATGGAGGTGCATCAAAAGCAAAGAAAACTTCCTCTCTAGTATCTTCGTTAAATGTTTGAAAAGTTATATCAGTAGTTAAGTCTGCATAATATCTAGGTAAAACGCCTATAGTTTGTGATGTATTATTTGTGTCAAGAACTATCATAATATGTAAACGAATAAATACGTTTTTTGTTAAAAAAAAGCCTCAATTAAGAGGCTCATTTAATACTAAAATTAACTAAAATCTAGGGATTTATATCCGTAGCACTTACTAAAGCTAGTAATGCTGTTACTGTTGCACTATCTAATGTAGGGCTAGGTAACACCTCCGTTGCCGTTAAAGTAAGATTATAACCGTTAAAATCTGCTTTTGCTCCACCACTCTGAATATCTCCAGTAGCAACAGTACCATCAGAAATACCAACTATTTTATAACTTCCATCTCTATGTTGAACTACTACAATAGGTCTAGCCTTTACAATTAAAGCAACCTCGTTAGCTGTATCTTTATCTTGCTTTTTAAGGGCAAGGGCTAATACTTGTTCGTAAATACTCGTTCCGTTGTTCTGATCTGCTGTAAACGTTTCAACTAATGTATTACCATCTGCTAAAAGTTCATATTTGAATACTTCAGTTACCGCAACATCAATCGCAGTAGCCTCTCCCGAAACTATTGTAAAAGCATCTTCAAGGTAATCTAAAAAGTACGCTGCTTTCAAACCACCAATTGCATCTCTACATGGTTCTGTTCTTCCGCTTGTTAATACACACGCCATATCTTTATATTTGTTTTAAATAAAAAAGGTGGCAGCCTTTGAGATTACCACCTTTTTATATTATTAATTAATTAATTATGCAGTAGTTGTAAGTAACCATACAATCTCATCAGCGTTGTAATATCCAACTCCACCGTTATATACAATCTTGCCTCTAACTTGTCCAGTCATAAGTCCTATTGAATCCTCATCTACTAATCTCAATTCATTGAAATCTGCATTTAAACCTGTTGCAAAAACTAGGTTTTTCTTCTCAGCACATATAATAGTGTCATCAGGTAAACCTTGAATCTCCATTAAATCATACTTTCCAAATTTAGCCATCTTTGCATCTGCTGTACCATTCCAAGAAATCCCTTTAGAGATTAGATAAAATGTATATGCCTGGAATACATTAGAAGAAACTAATACCTGTACTTGCTTCTTTCTTAATGGTACTGGAATTGCATTTAAAGCAATTTTTAAGTTAGCCTCTACATTAGCCTCAGTAGTTGCAGCACCAATTGCTGTGATACCATTGTTTGCTTTAATTACATCACCATCTGCTGCGAATTGTACGATGAAACCATCACCAATTTCTCCAGCCGTTGCATTTAAACCATTCCAAATATCGTCATCTACTTTAGCAGCTTGACTTGATAAAACCTCCATAGAAATCGCTTCCATGATGTCAGAAGGTGCGTTTGGATTCCATGCGCTTGCTCCCTCTAAAGGTTCGCTCCATGTTTGTCTAAAATCTTCTTTACATACATCAAAATCATTTTTCACTTTCTTAGGAGTGATTACTTTTTCTGATAATGTGATTGTTCCCGCTGGTGCATGTCCACAAGTATAATCTACCGTTCCATCTGCATAAGCGATTTTTTTTAGATTAAATTTAAAGTTTACATTTTCTGCTACAGTTAGTACATTCATTCCAAGAGTTGAACCCTCTTTAAATGCAGCACCTATAATCTGACCTGCAGCCGTTCCTGCGTAATTACTTGATACGTTTGTTGTTGTTGCCATTTCTAATTTTTGTTTTTTCTTAATTGTTCTAATAATCTTCCTGTAGCAGTTAACTCAACATGTACTTCAGGTACTTTTGTAATCGCTGTTACTTCTGGCTCTTTTGATAAAGCCAATTTTAATTCTGCAATCTCTTGATCCTTTTTAGTGATAGTTTCATTCATTTCAGATAGTTTAACATCTAATTGAGATTTAAACTCTACACTTAAAGTTTCTTTTAATTCTTTTGCAAAAGCCTCAGCATCAAAAGCAGGTTCTAAAACTTCTTCCTCAACTACTTCTGTAGCCTCTAAAGTTTCATCAACTGTTTCCTCAACTATTTCATCCTCTTTTTTAGAGAATAAAGCCTTCACAACTTCAATAACATCTGTTACAATGTTTTTTTGTGTTTCCTCTGTCATTTGTATTTGTGATTTAAAATTTACTTCTTGTAATCCTAATAATGCATCAATACTAAAGCCTTTAATTTCGCCTTTTAAAGCAGCCTCCCACATTTCATCATTATCTACTTTCATCATTGTAACAAAAGTTCCTTTAGGATATTGTTTACCGTAGTTTGCGCTCTTGTCTTTTAAAGTGTCCTCAACAATCCAGCCCTCTACAACAGACATTCCCTCTAACTTAACATCATGTTCTAGGCTAGAGTTATTATTGTTTTGTTTCTTAAAAAAGTTGTGCGCTAATTTTTCAATCGTTTCTTCAGAGAATGTAATATAAAACTCATTCCCATCGATATTACGGTAAATCTTTTTATTAGGTATTAAAGCAGCACCAAGCAACAAACGTTTCTTTTCGTCAACTTGTGCTAATTCGATTTTTTGGTCTTGTTCAGATAAGGTAATCCATAAATCCTCCATTGCGGGATTCTCTACAACAGACAACGCATAAACGCCCTCTTGCTCATCTTCTTTAAATACGGCTTCGTATACCTTCATATGTATGTAAACGAATAAATTAATGTATTGTTAAAAAAGATTGTAAAATTATCCAATTGTTGCGTTATCTACAATATTTCTGTTAACCTCTTGCGCTGTTGATACATTACTAGCAACTACATATGCCTGTATTGGTTCTTGCTCTTGATTTAATGTTTGTGCAATTTGTGAAACTCCACTATTACCAACTACATTAAAAGATGGTGCGCTTGCTCCAGCAGAACCACCTCCACCTGCTCCAGCACCTGCACTTGCTCCACCTCCACCACCTAATGCTGAAATAGCTTTTGCTGTTGCTGCAATATTCGCTGCAATTCCTATACCAGCAGATACTTTATTAAGTGCTTGTTCTGTTGCTGCTAATGCTGCACCTCCTGGAATTAAAGCATATTTTAAAGTCGCAGCAGAGTTTGCAGCTTGTGTGTTTACAATTATCTTAGCAATACCCGCAACACTCTCTGCTATTAACAATGCCTTTTGTAAACCTTTATTCTTTTCAAATAATGTTTTTAATAATCCTATACCATTTTCAGCAACTTTAAAAGATTGTTCTTGTATTGTTTGTTTAGCTTCTGCGACCTTTTCATCTATTGCAATCTGTTCTAAAGCTGTTGCGTCTGCATTTTCTGTTATCTCGTTGTTTATTTCTTGTAGCCTATCTTTTAACTCAATTTCTGCGTCAACTCTTGCTTGTGTTCCTTCTTTAAATTGTAATATTTTAGCCTCTAATCTTTCTTGTTCTATTAGTTTCTCCTCCTCTAATGCTAATCTTTCAGCCTCTAGTTTTTTAAGTGGATCTGTTTCTCTACTAGCCTCAAACTCTAATTGAGCTATTTGTCTAGCCTTTTCAGAATCAGTAATACTATTATCTAACTCTATTAATTCTTTTTTAAGTGCTAAATCATTTACTAATTGCTCAGACCTAAAACCCTCAACTTGTGCAAGTATAGCCTCTTTATTGGCTAATGCATTTGTTAATTCTACTTGATTAGCAATATTGTCATTAGTATTAACTTGTGCTTGTGCTGCTGCAACCTGAAGATTAGCCTGTGATATCATGGCTTTTTCTTGATCTTCTAAGACTTTTCCTAACCTATCATTTGCTGCAATTCTATCTTCAATACTATTACGCTCCTCATCACGTATTTGTCTTTGTTGTTCTGCTAGTCTATCATATTGTTCTACTAACCTACCTTGTTGTGCTGCTGCTAATTCTGCTGAGTTTGCTAATTGTACATTTGCTGCTGCTGTTTTAATTGTGGCAGCCGCATAATCACTAACTGCATTAGCTACATTGGTAACCGTTTCTGCAACTTTACCAACCGTATCATCAACGCCTGTCATCACATCTACCATTTCCTTACCAGCCTCTTTAACAGATTCTAAAGCACCTGCAAAATCTCCTTCAAATAGTTTTTTAAATGCTTCTCCAACAAAACCAGTAACCTCCAGGAGTGACATAAAACGCTCTGTTAAGTTTTCCTTAATAGATTTTCCTATTGCATCAAATGTTAAGTTTGCAAAGAAATCTCTAACGCTATACATTGCAGGTAGAAAGTTATCTATAACAAAATCAAAGAAATCACTAAAGACAATAGCCAGTGACTCCATTGCAGTAGAGAAGAAATCAACAACCTTTTGATTTTTAGATAAAGCATCCCCAAGTTTAGCAAATAGAGCAATTATTAAACCTATACCAATAGCTTTAAATGCTACACCGATACCTTTTAGTGCAACACCTATACCTTTAGAAGATTTAGCAGTTTTTACATTCTGTTTTTCTAATTGTTTTGTTTCATCTTTTAAATGCTCAACACTAGATGTAGTATCTTTAATACTTTTATCCGCTTGTCCTGTTTTCGCAATTACTTCTATTTCTACTGTTGTAGCCATTTCTTCGCTCTTTTACGTTGTTTCCATCCCTCTCTAAAAGTCATAGGTAGTTTATTAGAACCTTTAGCAATATCAATTACTTTAGATTCTCCTATCATTTCATCTATGTCTAGCATTTTTAATATTAAGTCTATCATTTATCTCTCTTCTACTATAAAATATGAATCTAATTCTCCTGTTATATTATTTGTGTTGTTAACATTTGCTACCTGAAACTTAACATAATCATTTTGGTCTAAAATCAATTCATCGATAACTGTAAAAAATGCCACATCCCTACCACCCTGTCTCTTATACACATCTCCGAGCCCACGAGACCGTACTAGATCTCG
>OLII01000824.1_pt1 | contig 11365 bp, 6 predicted proteins | sample 1609481 | NCBI WGS metagenome assembly OLII01 (sample SAMN05416859, study PRJEB24817) | seawater metagenome | isolation source: Sea water | place: Canada:Atlantic | collected 2013-11
AGATCTAGTACGGTCTCGTGGGCTCGGAGATGTGTATAAGAGACAGATATAGCGGTAGTTTTGTGATGAGTGTCCCGTTATAGTGCTGGCTTGTGCCAATAAATTGACATAAGTTCGATGGTGTATTAGAGTCCGCCCCTGAAAATATATTCATATTTAATGGACTAAATGCTGACATGGATGCTCTTCTCAACAGTTTCAAGCTGTGCTGCCATTTGCAAAATATCCCTGTCAACACCGATCAAATACTTCGACAGTTCTCATCTGATGGTAATTCACTGACGAAAATTGAATTGCAACTTGCAGCAAAAAGTCTTGGCCTTAAAAGTAAAGTTAAACAGTTTAGCCAAGCTGATATTATGAGTAACATCAACAAATCAATGCCATTCCCTGTTATTGCCGAGCTTGCTAATGGTGAAGTAATTGTATTGGTTAAATCTGAAGTTGTTGCCTCGGCAGAGATAGGTGCCATAAATCCAGATGCCGAGTTTCAACACATTGATCCGCAAGAAAGTCAGCCTTTACAAAAAAAACGGTTCTTAATTCAAAATCCACTTAAAAGTCAACCTGAAATTCTAAATGAGTCAGAGTTGATGGCTTTGAATATTAAAACGCTTATATTTATCCAGCCCGGTTTAAAAGAAGCCATTGCAAAAAAGTTTGATGTTCGTTGGTTTATACCGGTAATTAAAAAGTACAAAAAGCTATTTAAAGAAGTAATTGTTGTTTCTTTCTTTATACAATTATTTGCTTTAATAACGCCATTTTTCTTTCAAGTGGTGATGGATAAAGTTTTAGTGCATAGAGGCTTTACTACCCTAGATGTACTGGCCATTGGGTTTCTAGCAGTCGCTATATTTGAAGTGATATTAAGCGGTATACGTCAATACTTGTTGATGCATACAACTAATCGAATTGATGTTGAACTAGGCTCTAAGCTTTATAAACATTTAATGGGCTTACCTGTCAGTTTTTTTGCATCCCGTAAAGTTGGCCATATTGTAACGCGAGTACGCGAGTTAGATACTATTCGTGAATTTATTACCGGCTCATCGTTAACTCTTCTATTAGACTTAGCCTTTACTTTAATATTTTTTGCTGTTTTATATTATTACAGTCCGCTATTAACCGCAGTGGTCGCAGGGACACTGCCAATTTATATTTTATTGTCTATTTTCATTACTCCTATTTTACGTCATCGGCTGAATGAAAAGTTTAAATATGGCGCCGAAAACCAAGCATTTCTCACGGAGTCGGTGAATGGAATTGAAACGGTTAAGTCACTTGCGATTGAGCCTGGTATGCAGCGTAAGTGGGAAGACCAGTTAGCTAACCATGTAACTGCTTCATTTAGAGCAGGTCATTTGTCGAATATATCGAATCAAGTGGCAGGCTTAGTTAATAAAATCATGACATTGTTGATTATTTGGATTGGCGCCCACCTTGTTATCGCAGGGGATCTTACCGTGGGCCAACTTATCGCCTTTAATATGATCGCGGGCCGTGTGAGTGGGCCCATTTTAAAAATTGTTCAACTTTGGCAAGATTTTCAGCAAGTTTCTATTTCGGTAAAGCGCCTAGGTGACATTCTTAATAGCCCAATTGAGCCAGGCTACGACCCCAGTCGTAGTACTTTACCTACTCTAAAAGGTGATGTTGAATTTGATCAAATTGGTTTTCGTTACCAAGCAGATGGCCAAGACATACTGTCTAACTTTCAGTTAAAAGTATCGGCTGGAGAGTCCATTGGAATAGTGGGGCGTTCGGGTTCAGGAAAAAGTACCGTGGCGAAATTAATTCAGCGCTTATATGTGCCTTCTCAAGGACGGGTTCGTATGGACGGTGTTGATTTGTCAATGGTTGATACCGGCTGGTTACGTCAACACATTGGTGTAGTCATGCAAAATAATATGCTTTTTAGTGGCACCATTCGTGAAAATATTGCTATCTCAGCTCCTGCAACATCAATGGAAGACATAATTCTTGTTTGCGAACAAGCGGGCGCTCATGAGTTCATAGTTGAAATGCCTAAAGGCTACGACACGCCTATAGAGGAGCAAGGGAATAATCTTTCGGGTGGCCAAAAGCAACGTATCGCCATTGCTCGTGCGTTATTATCCAATCCTGGTGTACTTATTTTTGATGAAGCAACCAGTGCTTTGGATTATGAATCAGAGCGTATTATTCAAAATAATATGCAGCAAATTAGTGCAGGCAGAACCATGTTTATTATTGCTCATCGCTTATCAACCGTGCACCACTGTGATCGTATTATCGTATTAGATAAAGGCCAAATTATTGAACAAGGCAGTCATGAAGAACTGCTTAAGAAACAAGGCTATTACGCCCGTTTGCATCAGCAGCAGGTTGGAGCAAGTAATAGTGAACCACGAGTTCAAATTGTTCGGTCGGGTAAGTCGAGTAATAAAAAAGAGCAGCTTAATGAGCAATATGCCTCTCTTGTCCAGACAGAGGTAAAAGAAGATGTCCAAAGGGAGTCAAAGAATTCAAGTGTTAAAATAGAGAAAGGAGCTGATGATGAAATCGTTTAGCTCAAAGTTCTTATCATCTCCTGGTCGATTTTTACAGTCGCAGTTAAAGCGCTGGCAAGAGCGTGGCACTCTAAATAATGAAGACTTTGATCGTTTGAACTTAGATTTTCAGCCTGCATCGTTGGCCATTCAAAATCGACCACCTCACCCAGCCAGTAAAATCGTGGCGCGCATGTTGATGGCGATTTTTTCATTTGGTGTTATTTGGGCCAGTCTTGGTAGTGTTGATATTGTTGCAACAGCACAAGGTCGGTTAATTCCCCAAAGTCGTATTAAAGTGGTGCAACCAATTGAGCTTGGCAAGGTGACCCATTTACCCATAAAAGAAGGTCAAAGAGTTGGGAAAGGGGATGTGTTGATTGTGCTTGATAGCACACAAATTAGCGCTGAAATAACCCGCATTGAATCTCAACAGAATGATTATAATATGCGAGAGCAAGGATTAGAAAAGCTTTTGCTAGCGTTGGAAAAAAGTACAAACCAAACTTTAGATAAAAAGCTTCGTACTGCAAATCAATTCATCGATAGCAATAACACCAGTCCTGCTTATTTATCATGGCTGAAAAGCCAATGGCAAGACTTTCAACAACAGCAAGGTTTGCAGCAACAACAATATATAACTCAACAACGAAGCATTGTGGCAAGCCAGGCAACTCTTGGAAAATTTCAGCGTACGCTGCCTTTAATAATTGATAAAGCCGAATCCATGAGCGCTTTACATCAGCAGCAATCTGTATCGCGTTTAGAATACTTAGGGGCTGAACAAGAACGTATTGCGATGGAGCAAGACCTTAGTATTGAACGTAAACGATTGGCCTCTATGCAATCTGAATTGGCTAGCATACAAGATCAACAACAAGCGCATAAAGCCACCACTCGTAAAGATTGGCAGCAGCAAAAACTGGATTACCAGCAAGAGTCTCAGCGCTTAAATCAAGAATTGGATAAAATACGTGATCGCTTTAAAAAGCATACCCTATACGCACCAGTTGATGGGTTAGTAAAAGACTTATCAGTAACGACCATAGGTGCAGTGGTCAGTCCAGGGGATGAGCTATTAACCATAGTGCCAACGGCTGATATTTTACAAATGGAAGCTTTTGTTGAAAATAAAGACATTGGCTTTATAGAGGAAGGGCAAGAAGTTGAGGTTAAAATTAATACCTTTAATTTTACTAAATACGGAGTGATCACTGGCAAACTTGTTCATATCTCAAGCGATGCAGTCTCTAATGAGCAAAGAGGTAGTGAGCAGCCAGGTTATGTTTTTCCCGTGCGTATCGAATTGGAGAAAGATTACCTATTTTTTAATGGCAAAAAATTGCGTTTGCAACCAGGAATGGAATCAACGGTTGAGATTAAAACGGGTACGCGCCGCTTGATCGAATTCTTCCTGTCTCCCTTATTGCGCCATAAAGCTGAAAGTTTGAACGAGCGTTAGTATGAGTAGTTATTTTTCAAAGAGTGGCCAATTACTGTCATTTGTCCTGCTATGGGGTGTTGCCAATAATGGGCAAGCTGAAAATCTGTTATATGACTTATATATGCGAGCACTGCAATATGATGAAAACTATTTAAGTCACAAAACGCAAATTAAAGGGGCTCATTATGATAGCCAAATTATCGAAACCGAACTTTTTCCTTCGGTTAATTCAAGTGTTACTCGTTCAGAAGTTGAATCTGTAAATACTGGTCCGCAACGCTCAGTTACCTCCACTGGCCGCTATAAAAGTACCCGCTATCAATTACAATTAAGTCAGCCGGTATACGATCCAGAGCTATTTGATCGAATTCAAGCCCAGCACTACAGTCAGAGCGCCCTAGATTATAAATTAGCCGGTATTAAACAAGCGCTTATGCTAAATATTGTTGAGCTTTATTGGCAATTAAAAGTGAGTTATCAAAATTTTATTTATCAGCAAAGCAAACTTGAGCTTCAGGAAAAAAAATTACAGGAAGGACTATTAAAACAGTCTCGTGGACAGCTTTCAAATGAAGAAATTAACCTTTTAAAAGCAGAGCAACTAGGTCAGCAATATCAATTAGATATTAGTCAGTCTCGTTATCTTAGTGCTAAGAATGAATTATTTGACGTGACCTTGTTTGATTACTCTGTGGTGACAGCCAGCGATACATGTCGCCCATTAATGCTACCTATGGGGAGTAGTGAGCAGCACTTGAACTTAGCCGTCCGTGGTAATCTTGATATTAATCTTTATAGGCAAGAGCTGAAAGCATCACAACAGGAATATCAATCAACCCGCTCCGCCTATCTACCCAAGCTTAATTTTGATATTGAATACACTAATAGTTCAGAGCAAGGCGGAAGTTTTGATGGATCTGAAAGTCAAAAAACTCAAGCAAACTTATCGTTAACTTGGCCTATCTATATGGGGGGGCGAAGATCTTTACAAAGCAAAAAGGCTACCTCTAAAGTCGCGGCGGCACAAAGCAAGTTAGAAATATACTTGCCTAAGCTCAAACATAAAATTGATATTAACAAGCATAAAATTAAATTAAATGAAGGTTTGTTAAATGTATTGCTGCAAGAGAAAAAAAGTCGACAGGCTCGCATTCGATCCATAGAGCGCAGAGTTACCTTAGGTGCAGCTACTCAATTGGAATTACTAGAAGAAGAAGTCGCTTACCAAGAATTTTTAACTCGGCAACAAACGTCTTGCCGAGACTTAACCACCAATCAAATTGAATTGCTGAGCTTTATGGGTTCACTCAATGCTGAATTACATTTAAATGAAAGCCTTTAACATGAACAATGCCAACAGAACGTTAAGAAGAATGTCGCATGGTTATTACCTTTTTCTACTCTTAGCTGTAGGTCAAAGTCAAATGGCTTTGGCTCTAGATGCCGATAAAGATAATATTAGTGATTTACTGGAAGCGGGTGGGCCGATAAGTAGTGGGCTGCAAATATTAACAGAGTTAGACAGTGATGGTGATGGGATTGATGATCTATTTGATGTTGATAATTCAGGAGGGCTCGACAGTAATGGAGATGGTATAGATGATCTTTTTATCCTACTTGACTCTGACTTCGATGGTCTTCCCGATCTAATCGACATAGATTCTGATAATGATCACATTCCCGATGTAATAGAAGGAAATAACGACTCTGACTTTGACGGTGTTTCGAACTATCTTGACCCTGATTCCAATAACAATGCTCTGCTTGATACTTTGGAATCGGGTGCGTGGAATATTGATGTAGATAGTGATGGAATCGATGACTTTTTTGATGCTGACACCGATGGGCTTGCTGGTACTGATGCGGGAAAGACCGATATCAACAGTGATGGCATTATTGATGATTTTTTTAGGGATGTTAATAGCAATAATACAGCCGATTACCAAGAACTCGACTTTGATCAAGACGGTATTCCCGCTCCACTAGAAAATGGAGCATCTGGTAACGATATTGATAACGATGGTATCGATGATGCGTTTGATGCGGATGACGATGGTACACCTGGCGTTGATAGTACAAATACAGATATTAATAACGACGGAGTTTTGGATCGTGCTCTAGAAAATGCCGATTTTGACCGTGATGGCTTATTAAACTCAGCCGACAGCGATAGTGATGGTGATGGTATTAGCGATGCCGTGGAAGGAGGGGCTGCGGGGAATGATTTTGACAATGATGGTATCGATGATTTATTTGATGCAAACAGTGATGGCGATGGAACAACAGACATAGGCAAAGTAGATCACAATAGCGATGGAATTCACGATTTATTCATAGGACTCAATAGCGATCAAGCAAGTAGCGGCGATAATCTTCCCGATTACTTAGACCCAGACTCCGATAATGATGGCATTGCCGACATTTTAGAAACCGCTAACGATTTTGATAATGATGGGATACCCAATTATCAAGATACTGATGCAGATGATGATGGCATTAGTGATTTTATTGAAAGTCGCGCCAGTGGTAGCGATTTTGATAACGATGGCATTGACGATAATTTTGATGCCGACGCTGATGGCGGTGGCAGTATTGATGTGGGTAAAGTGGATGCGAATAATGATGGCATAGATGATCAAATCACTCTGGATTATGATGAAAGCGGCAGTGATGATTACCTTGAAAAATTAACCAACGATACCTCAGAAGAAAGTAGCCTACTTGCATTCATAGATAGTGATCTAGACGGCATCCCCAACCGCGTTGAACAAAATGGTAGCGGTAATGACCTTGATCATGACGGTATTGATGATGCATTTGATGCCGATCAAGATGGCATAGAGGGTATTGATGAAGGTAAGACCGATGACAATAACGATGGCTTGGATGATAGTGCAGCGGCTAATGGCTTAAATCTCGATACTGATGGTGATGGACTTGCTAATTATTTAGATAGCGATAGCGATAACGATGGTATCTCAGATTCCGTTGAAGCGGATGTTGTAGGTCGTGATTTTGATAACGACGGTATCGACGATACGTTTGACGCGAATAGTGATAACGACTCCGCTACTGATTTTGGCAAACTTGATGCGAATGACGATGGCATTCACGATAGTATTGGCACAGATACCGATGGAGATGGCATTGCCGATTATATTGATGCCGATTCTGATAACGATGGTCTGCCCGATGCAATAGAGGGCATGGTTAATGGTGTGTCATTAGATTCTGATCAAGATGGAATACCTAATTACCGCGACAGTGATTCAGATAATGATGGCGTAACGGATGCCGATGAAATGTTGCAGGCGATTCAATTAGCCCTTCAGATTGAGTCTATTAACCTTCCTCACGGCTTTAATAATAATATTTTTGATGCCATTCAAAACGACAGCGATAGCGATGGAATTAATGACTTATTTGATGCCGATATCGATGGCGGTGGTGGAATTGATCTGGGTAATGAAGATGCCAACCACGATGGTATTAATGATCTAATTTTAGTAACTCTAGGCATAGGGTTGCAGGGGCCAGCTCAAATCAATGCGCTTGATAGTGATGCAAATGGCATTGCTGACTACTTAGAGTTTCCTACCGCTGCTCGCGACTCGGATGGTGATGCCGATAACGATGGCATTAGCAATCTAATAGAATGTTTACCGAGTGAAGATATTCAAATGGTAAACCAAGCTAATGCTCAAACTGAATTCCCACCTTTAAATTGTCTTGATAGTGATGATGATGGCATCTTTGATTTATTTGATAACGACAGTGATAACGATGGCTTACTTGATAATATAGAAAAAGGCCCAGCAGCCATCACAAAAAATTCCCCATGGGATACAGATCGCGATGGCATTTATAATTTTCGTGACCTAGATAGCGACGGCGATTCGCTTTTCGATGAAGTTGAGGCGGTGGATGTAAATGACGATGGAAATTTAGATGATGATGATGGCGATGGCATCCCAAATATTGTTGATAGGCACAATAACGGTCAAGGTGGAAATGATGATGACCGAGTCCCCGACCGTTTAGAGTGCCCGATTTACCCCAACTGTCCCGATAGCGACGGTGATGGCCAGCCAGACTACAGTGATAGCGACAGTGATAATGATGGTATTCCCGACCGACTTGAATTATACGCACTGCTTGATACAGATAACGATGGCATTGCCGACTGGTACGATGCCGATCAAGACGGCGATGGCCAACTTGATACTATTGATGTGTTGAATACTAAGCTTGATGCCAATAACGATGGCATAACCGATGATATTCAATTACCCGATTTTGATAATGACGGATTAGGCAATCATCAAGATCTAGATTCTGATAACGATGGGCTTAGCGATACGCAAGAATCCATCGCGCTGGGAATCGACAGTGACGGTGACGGCATTGATGATGCCTATGATATTGATGCGAATTTGAATAACACAGGTTTTGGTGAAGACCTTAATAACGATGGTTATGGTGATTCCAGGTTAGTTTATATTCAGCAATATACTGAGGGTAGAGCGCAAGGTGAAGGCAATGGCGGCGATAATGATGGCGATGGTATTCCTGATTACCTAGATTTGGGCCGTGATAGTGATAACGATGGTCAAGGCGATGAACTTGAATGCACCAACTTTCCCGAATGTTTAAAGCAGGACAGCGACGGCGATAAGGTGGCTGACTATGTTGATCCAGAATCAACACAAAATATTAACAGTGAAGCAGATGGCGTAGGGGCTCTATCAGGACGTTATTGGTTAATATTATTTGGACTTGTAGTGCTTGCCCGGCGCAAAAAACCAAAGGTTAACGCTGCCATTAAGCAAGCACCGATAAAAAAAATCATCTTTGGATTATTTTTAATAACACCTTTTTTCGCCATGAGTAGTCACGGGCTACAGCCTTATGTTGGTTCTGGTTTTACCTACGGTAAACATGAAATAAATATTGATAATGAGTTGATAGAAAGTGAGCAAAGTTATAGCGCTGGAAAGAAAATTTACCTAGGGCTGGAGAGCGAAGGCGTTCTGCGCTATGAGTTGTCTTATAGTGACTTGGGCTCAAATACGCTCATTAGCCATCCCAACAATAATGCCAGCAGTGCCCTTAATCATAGTGATGATATAAAACAAGAAGCAAAAATAGAATCCAGTTTAGTGGATGTATCTGCTTATTATCAATTTACAACCACCTGGATAAACCCCTATATAAAATTAGGCATCGCCAGTTTACATAGGAAAAGTGATAACAATGATTTTGAGTTAAGCGATAGCCAAGAACTAAAACCCCTATATGGCTTTGGTTTTGATATCGCTATCAATAAACAGTGGCACTTACGTAACCAAGTAGACTTTATTAATGGCAAGGATAATTATTGGCTAGGGCTGAGTTTAGAATATTTATTTGAATCGACAGGTAAGCCGCAATACCCAAAAAGTAACTACGCGCATATGGCAACTCTCTACACCACACCAATAGCCAGTAATCAAAACGTGAAAACGGCAGAAAAAGTTCAGCTAGGCAGTTGTGATGATATTAGCAGCTACTTGCAAACTTTTTCCTTTAGACCAAAAACCGCCGAACTAGAAGGCTATGCAAAAGCACGATTATTTGATTTTGCACGCATCATGACTCAGCCTAAATACCAAAATTTAAAGCTGCACATTAAAGGATACGCCGAGCCGATTAATCAAGCCTCTTATAGTTTGAAACTGTCTCAACAGCGAGTTGAAACAATAAGTGACTACTTGATTGAACAAGGTATTAGTCCACATAAGTTGATTGGACAAGGTTATGGAGAAGTGACTGATAAGGTTACCGATATTGGCGTTTCTGTTCAGTGTGTTGATGAGAATTAATATTTTGTGATGTTAATGAGAGTAAAAAATGACGGGTTGAAGTGTGAATCATAGATATATGGAGAAGCTATATCGGTTTCTAAAAGTTACCCTAGTGATTTTATATCGTATATCAAAATATACTTTTTTATTTTCTATGTTGGCGTTTGCCATATTTATTACATATAAAATGTTCAATGAAAGGCCTAGTGTTAATACAAAAGAATATTTGGATGCTCATGGAGTTGTGAAAGGCAAAGAGAATATTGTCTCTATTGGCGGTGTAGTTTTTAAAATTCCAGGTGAAATGGATATAGATGTAGAAACGCAGGGAGAAATCATACCAGGCCAGGCAGGTGTGCTTAGCTTGTATTATGATTTTTCACACTTATTGCCTAGAATTCAAAAAAACACCCCTCCAAAGTCGCGAGTAAGGGTTGAAGTTAGACATAAGGGTATAGTGCATCATGACAACTGGGACATGACTACCAAGCTGAATAAATGGCAGAAAACTATACCTAGGCCTGAGCTTGAATTAATTGAGTTTCATGACAAGCAATTCTACGGTGGCTGGGGTTACATTAGTTTCCAAGTAATGGAAGGCGTTGTGACGACGCCATTGCAAGAGGCGCTGAATTTCAAATGCTCAGGTCATCCTGATTATGGAATTCGTGAGTGCAGGGGAGGTGTTCGACATCTAGATGGTATTCATATTTGGTTTTATTTCCCCGCTAAGTTAATTCCCCACTGGAAAGCAGTTTATCAACGCGTTAATTTCAATGTACGATCTTTAATAGTGAATAAATGAAAACGTTATTTAAGGTGTTGTTGGTTTTCTTAGGAATGCTTGGTTGGTGGGCGGTCTGGCAAGAACATAAGATTTCAGAAAATAGTAAAATGACAATTTACTATAATGAGGTTTTAGGATCTGCTGGTGATAAAGAATTGAATATAGAAGTAGGCGATCAACTTTATACTGTTGGGTATCCATTTAATTTGGGTAGCGATTATCCAAATGAATATAGTAAAACTTTCACTTTATATTGGTATGGCGGTAGCTTGGTTGATAATGATTACTTTGTTAGTAAGGATGATTACAAAACTAGGTGGCCTGATTCTGCCGTGAGTGTTACTTTTTGGTTGTATATTTCTGATGATTATAATCGGCCTAGAATCAGTAAAAATTTTTATAGAAACTATAAGTTAGTTGATAGCGAATACCCATTGCTTAATAAATGTGACAGTAAATCTAAATTTGCTTATGAACCAATTATCAATAATGAAAATATAAATATGATTTTTTGTAGAAAAAATTATGAAGAAAGTTCTACAAAACCTGCCTGTTCTGCCACAGTTCATGTTGGAAAGTTTGCTAAGGTGCAAATTCGTTTTCCACCTAAGGTTTTAGCTGAATGGGGCGAATTTAAAAGTGAATTGAATAGTGTTTTTAAAGCTATATCTTATATTTGACAATGATGATTTTAAGTAAGGGGCGAGTATGAATCATAGATATATGGACTGTCTCTTATACACATCTGACGCTGCCGACG
>OLII01000826.1_pt1 | contig 11359 bp, 6 predicted proteins | sample 1609481 | NCBI WGS metagenome assembly OLII01 (sample SAMN05416859, study PRJEB24817) | seawater metagenome | isolation source: Sea water | place: Canada:Atlantic | collected 2013-11
GGCCCACCAGGATGCGCCGCGACAGTTCGCGGATGGTCAGGTTCTCGCGCCGTGCCAGGTTCAACTGGGCTTCGAGAAAACCGTGCGAGCCGCGCTCGAATTCGCTGACCGGGCCAATACGCTCCCACGGCAGCGGCGCGTCCAGGTCCAGTTCGTCGGGGGGCAGGCCGATGCGAAACGCCAGTTGCTGCACCAGCCCCGCCTCGCCGCTGTAGGCGTTCAGTTCATCGAAGCGCGCACGGGCTTCGGCCTCGGTGCTGGCGATCACGGTGGACAGCCCCGGCATGATCTTCAGGTGATCGGGGTTGCGGCCCCACTGGCGTGCGCGCTGTTTCATCTCCTGATAGAACGCCTGGCCGTCGGGCAAGGTGGTCTGGGTGGTGAAGATCGCGTCGGCATAGCGCGAGCCCAGGGCCTTGCCGCCCTCGGACGAGCCGGCCTGTACCAGCACCGGCCGGCCTTGCGGCGAGCGCGGCAGGTTGAGCGGCCCCTTGACCGAAAAATGCTCGCCCACGAAATCGATGCTGTGCACCTTGTGCGGGTCGGCGAACTGGCCGCTGGCGGCGTTGCCGATGATCGCGTCGTCCTCCCAGCTGTCCCACAGCTTGAGGGTCACGTCGATGAACTCGTCGGCCCGCGCATAGCGGTCCACATGGCGCGGCGCACCGGCCAGGCCGAAGTTCTGCGCGGCGGCGTCGCCGGCGTTGGTCACCACGTTCCAGGCCGCCCGGCCGCCACTGATGTGGTCCAGCGAGCTGAAGCGCCGCGCCAGGTTGAACGGGTCGTTGTAGCTGCTGGACGCGGTGGCGATCACCCCGATGTGCCGGGTGGCCAGGGCCACGGCCGTCAGCAGCACGGTCGGTTCCAGGCGCCCGGCCGGGTGCTGGGCGATGTCGCCCGCCAGCGCCGGGCCGTCGGCGAGGAAGATCGCGTCCAGGCACCCCCGCTCGGAAATGCGCGCGATATTGCGGTAGTACTCGACGTCGAGGTAGGCGTTGGCCGGTACTTCGGCCTTGCGCCAGGCGCTGGCATGCGCGCCGAAGCCGAGGATGTTCATGCCGATGCTCATCTGTCTTGCGGTCTGGCTCATGGCTGCTGCTCCTGAATGAAGGCGGTTACACCGCGCTGGCTTCGTCGCGCACGGTGGTGCCGTCCTGGGCATGCAGCGCACGCCAGGCAGCACCGGGGCTGACGCCGTTGAGGTAGTAGTTGCCCAGCGCGCGCTCGCGGTAGATCGCCGGGTTGTGTGAGGCCAGGGTGCGCGCATTGCGCCAGTGCCGGTCCAGGCGCCGGGCCTGGCTGGTGGCCGACGCGCCGCCCACCTCGAACAGCAGGGTGGTGACTTCCAGCACCTGCTCCAGCACGATCTGCTGGGCCTGGAAGGTGCGGATATCGGCCTCGACGTAGTCGGCTTCCTGGGCGCTGTCGTTCAGCTCGGCCTGGTGTACCCGCTCGAGTACCTCGGCGGCAGCCAGCACCAGGGTTTCGCTGGCATAGGCCAGGCTCGACAGGCGTCCGATCACCCGCTGCACCAGCGGGTCGTCCTTGGGGCTGGACTGGCCCGGCACGCCGAAGGCGCGGGTGCGGCCCTGGACGAAGGCGGTGGCATCACGCAGCGCGGCGCGGGCGATGCCGGCCAGGGTGGCGAGGTGGAACAGCTGGTAGAACGCCGAGATGTACGACTCGGCGCGCAGCTCACCGGGCTTGAAGCGGCGCAGCACATGCTGCTCGGGCACCGCCACCTGCTCGAAGCGTGTGGTGCCGCTGCCGCTCAGGCGCTGGCCGAAACCGTCCCAGTCGTCTTCACGGGTCACGCCGGGGGCGTCCACTGCCACCACCACGCTGACGAAATCCTTGTCGTGCATGGCTACGGCCGCCACCCAGTCGGCGTAGATAGTGCCGGTGCAGTAGTACTTCTCGCCGTTCAGGCGCCAGCCCTCCTCGGCGGCCTCCAGGCTGACCGAGTTGGTGCTGCTGTCGCTGCGCTCGGCCATTGCCGCGCCCCACAGCTGCCCGGCCACCACCTTGGCGAACCAGTAGTCCTGGGACGCCGGTTCGCGGGCCGACAGCCGCCCTTCGACGAAGCCGAAGTGCGCGCGCACGATCTGCGGCAGGTTGGAGTCGGCCTCGGCCAGGTCGATCAGCAGGCCAAACAGCACCGGCAGGCTGATGCCGGCCCCCCCATGCGCCTGGGGCACGCGCAGCGCCGTGAAGCCGGCATCGCGCAGCAACGCCACGGCCTCGAAGGCCAGTTCGCGCTGCTGTTCACGCGCCACCGCGCCCTCGCCGATCTGTGCGAACAGCGGCTTGAAGCGCGCCTGCAGCGCAGTGTAGGAATTGGATTGGGTCATGACAGGTCCTTGCTTGGGGGTGGCATCACACGGCCTTGGCACGCGGGTCCACCCAGTGATTGATCAGGTCGACGAGAAAGTTCACGACCACGTAGATCGCCGCCGCCAGCAGGGTGATGCCCAGCAGCAGCGGCACGTCCTTGGATGTTGCGGCGTCGAGCATCAGCCGGCCGATGCCCTGGCGCGAGAACAGCAGCTCGATCACCACCGCACCGCCGAGCAGGCTGGCGAACACGAAGCCGGACAGGGTCACCAGCGACACCAGCGCATGGCGCAGCGCGTGTTTGAGGCGCACGCCGGTTTCGGACATGCCGCGGGCGCGCGCCATGGTGATGAAGGGTTGTTCGAGAATGTCTTCCAGTTCCTGGCGCAGTACCTGGCTGAGCACCGCCGCCACCGGCAAGGCCAGCGCCACGCTCGGCAGTATCAGCGCCTGCCAGCCGCTGGAGCCGGACGGCGGCAGCAGGTGCCAGCCGAATGCGAACACCAGCAGCAGGCCCAGGCCGATCACGAACGAGGGCGCCGACGACAGCACCAGCTCCGTGCCCGACACCAGCGAGCGCAGCCACGGCGCGCGGTTGGCGGTGAGCACCGCGACCAGAACGGCCAGCAGCACCGCCAGTACCGCCGCGGCCAGCGACAGTTGCACGGTGGCGCCCAGTTGCCCGGCGATGATCTGCCCCACCGGAATGCGCAGGCGGTACGACTCGCCCAGGTCGCCCTGGGCCAGGCGCCCCAGGTAATGGCCGTACTGCACGATCAACGGCTGATCCAGGCCGTATTCGGCGCGCACCTGGGCGATCAGCTCGGCACTGGGCATCGCCTCCGGCCCGCCGAGGATGGCCAGTGCCGGGTCGCCGGCGCTCAGGTTCAAGGCCAGGAAGGTCAGGGTCGCCGCGCCCCAGAGCACGCCGATGCCGGCCAGCAGCCGACGGAGTATCAGGCGCAGGGTGTTCATCGGGCCTCCTGGTCGAGCCATACGCTGGTGAAGAACGGGGTGTTGTGCGAGGTATCGAAGATCACGCCCTTGACCGCCTTGCGGTAGGCCACCAGCACATGGCTCTCGTACACCGGTACGGCCGGCACGGTTTCCACCAGGCGTTGCTGCGCGGTGCGGTACAGCGCGGCCAGCTCCACCGGGTCGGTGGAACGGCGCGCCGCCGACAGCGCCGCATCGAGGGCGTCATCGCGAAAGCGCCCGGCGTTCTGGCCGATGAGCTTGGGCGTGCTGATCGCATTGCTGTGATAGAGGATGTACAGCCCGTCGGGGGTGTTGGTGTGCCAGTAGCCGCCGGCGATTGCCTGAAAGTTGCTGGCATAGCGACGCTCGGTGACCTGGGCCAGGGGCAGCAGATCGATGGCCAGCTCGAAACCGACCTTCTTGAGGTCGGCCTGGATGGCCACTGCCACGCTACCGGGGAAGGCGCCGGTCTCGTACATCAGCAGGCGCGCCGACAGGCGCTGGCCGTCCTTGACCCGGTAGCCCCTGGCGTCACGTTCGCTCCAGCCGGCCTGGTCGAGAATGCGGTTGGCCTCGGCCACGTCATAAGCCAGCACATCCTTGAACGCGGGGTCGTAGTAGCGGGTGTTGGCGGCCAGGAAATCGCCCTTGGGCTGGTACTCGCCAAAGCCGGTGATCCAGGCCAGGCCGTCGCGATCGATGGCCTTGGCCACGGCGCGGCGCACCTGCACGTCCTGGAACGGGAACTGCTCGACGTTGAAGGTCAGGCTGCGAAACGGGTTGGCCTTGCGGATGCGGCTGCTCATCTGCAGGTCGGGGTTGCTGCGAATGGCCATGGCGTTCTGCGCCGGCGCGTCCACGGTAAAGTCCGACTGGCCGGACTCGAGCGCGCTGAAGCGGATCATCGGCTCGGGCACGATGCTCAGCTCCAGGCGGTCCAGGTACGCCTCGCCGTTGTGCCGAGTCACCGGCGGCGCCCAGTTGTAGCCCTTGCGCCTGACGAAGGTAGCGCCCTGGTCGCGGGTGTAGCTTTCCAGCACGAAGGGCCCCGAACCGATGGCGTGCTCGGCGATGGACTTGGGCGCCTCGAGGATCTGGCGCGGCGAGATCATGCTCAGCCAGGACTGCGCCAGCACGTCCAGGAACGGCGAATAGGGTTCGCGCAGGTGCGCCTCGAAGGTGTACTCGTCGACGATGCGCCCGTTCACGTAGGGCGCGATGTACGCGGCGGCCAGCGGCGACTTGGTGGCCGGGTCGCGCATGTGCTCCAGGTTGATCTGCACGGCGCGGGCGTTGAATTTCTCGCCGTCGCTGAAGGTCACGTCATCGCGCAGGTGGAAGGTGTAGGTCTTGCCGTCCGGCGAGATGTCCCACGACTTGGCCAGCCACGGCGAGATGTTGCCCTGCTCGTCCTGGTACAGCAGGCAGTCGAACAGGATGCGCCCCAGCCACTGCACGTTGCCGTGGGAAATCGAATGCACGTCCAGGGTGGTGGTGTCGGACGCCGTGGAAATGCGCAGCGTGCCGCCCGGCTTGCCTGGCGCGGCTTCGCGGTAGTCCTCGGCGGCGTAGCTCAGGCTGCCGTCGCGCAGCACGCCGTCGGCGCTCGATACGCTGTTGCGCGGCGCTTCGCTGGCCGGCTTGCAGGCGCCCAGCGCCACCACGCTGGCGAGTACGGCCAGGCGTGCGAGCCTTGTGATCAGGGTCATGTGCTTCCTCCGCCAGCACCGCGTGCAGGTGCACGTCGGCGCTGGCCGCGCTGGCTTAGAAGTTGTAGGTCACGCCGGTGAAGGCGCCGAAGCCGTCGCCCGGGTACAGCGACGCGACGTCCCTGCCCTGGGAGTTGTAGGTCGGCAGCACGGCGGTCACGTAGTCCTGGTCGGTGATGTTCTTCAGGTCCAGGTACACCTGCCAGGTCTTGCCCGGGTCGTCGTAACCCAGGCGCGCGCCCCACAGCGTGTAGGACGGCGCGTAGAAGCTGTTGGCGTAGTCCACCGAAGTCTTGGAGGCGGTGCGCACGTTGACCCCGGCGTAGAAACCGCTGGCCCACTGGTACTGCAGCTCGCCCTGATACACGTGCTTGGGCAGGCCCGGCAGTTCGTTCTTCTTGAACAGCGGGTCGTTCTCGTAGTGGAAGTCGTTGAGGGTGTAGGCCTGGCGCCAGGTCAGGCTGTCACCGTTGGCGCCTTCCCACAGGCGGGTGCTCAGGCCGGCCTCGATGCCCTGGTGGATGGTGGGCGTGGCATTGGAGGTGGACACCACCGCAGCAGAGGTGGCGGTGGCCGGCAGCACTTCGACGTTGAGCAGCTCGTTCTTGACCCAGGATTTGTAGAACGCCAGGCTGCCGTCGAAGATCCCCGACTTGCCCTTGATGCCGAACTCCACGGTGTTGGCCGCTTGCGGTACCAGTGGCTTGGCATAGTTGCTGGTGACCCCGGAGCCGGAGCTGGACCAGGAGCTTGGCGGGTCGATGGTGCGGCTGGCGTTGGCGAACAGCTGCACGTCCGGGGCGATGTAGTAGCGCAGGCCGATACGCGGGGCCAGCTTCCACTCGTCGTACTTGTAGTGGCTGGGCAGGCCGCTGGTGTTGGGGCGGTCGCTGTAGGTGACGTTGATGTCACGCTTGATCTCGATCGCCGAAACGCCGGTGGCCAGGTACAGGTTGTCGGTCAGGCCCAGGTCGTTGCCCAGGGTGAAGACATGGTCGAACGAGCCGTCGTACTCGACCTGCTTCTGCAGAATGCCCAGGTCCTTGTCGCCCTTGTAGGTGCGTGCGCCGGAACGGATGTGCTGGGTGCTGCTCCAGCCCGCGGTGGTGGTGCTGGGCAGGCCGAACAGCTGGTCGGTGCGGCTGTACTTGAGCGAGTAGTTGATGTCGCGCCAGTCCCAGTAGTTGGGGTTGACGGTGCTCTTGCGGCTGAGGATCTGCGGGTAGTTGTGGTACACCAGCCCGGCTTCGAGGGTGGCATCGTCATCGAAGGTGTAGGTGGTCTTGCTGCCGACCCAGGTCGAGCCGCGCTTGGTGGAGTCGCCACGGGTGGCGTAGGTGGCGGCGTTGGTCTGTTTGGAGTTCTTTTTGAGCTGCGCCAGGGTCAGGGTGCCCGAGTTCTCGTGGTATTCCTCGCGGTAGCGGATGTACAGACGGGTTTCGAGCTTGGGGTTGAAGCGGTAGCCGAAGTTGCTGACCACCCCCTTGGCCTTGGTGAAGGTGAAGTCCTGGTAGCCGTCGCGGCGAGCGTTGTCGACGCTGACGTAGTAGTCGGCATTGCCGGCCACGCCGCCGGTGCTCAGGGTCTGCTTCTGCCAGCCGAAACTGCCGCCTTCGAGCTTGATGCGGTTGCCTGGTGCGGTCAGCCCGGAGTTGGTCACGAAGTTGATCGCGCCCCCCAGTGAAAGTGCGCCGTATTCGAAGGCGTTGGCACCGCGCAGTACTTCGGTGTAGTTCAGGCCCTGGGTATCCAGAAGTTCATAGGGCGTGCCACCGGCGCCGGTCAGTGCAAGGCCGTCGAAGAGAAACTTGGTGCCTTCGCGAAAATAGCCGGGCGAGGTATTGGCGCCGGAGCCGCGAATGGAAATCTTGATGGCATCGTTGCCACCGGCAGCTTGGGCGTAGACGCCGGGCTGGTACGCCAGGGTGTCTTCCAGGGTGGCCGAGCGGCCCTTTTCGACTTCAGCCTGGGTGACCAGGCTGGTACCGCCGGCGACCTCGTCGAGTTTGCTCTGCGCCGCCTGCACAGGGCTCTGTTTGGCGGCCTGCACGGTGACCGTACCCAGGCGCTTGTCGCCGCTGGTGTCGGTGTCGGCGGCCGAGGCCAACGGGATGAAGGTTAATAGTGCGCTGCTTACAGCGAACAGGGATGAATGTCGCAATACTGCCGAAGTTGCCCAATGCACGCGTTTCAAGGTCTTGCTCCCCACCTGATTAAAATTAGGCGAGTTTCTATTGGTATAGTCAATCTCACAGGGACTATTGCAGCGAGCGTGCCAACTGGCGAAGTGCCTTGTTTAAAGGGGTTTAGTTATAAAACGGCAAGTAATCGGGTGTTGTATTGGAGGGCTAGTGTCGGGAGGGTGTTGCCAGGCGAACAGTTGCCAGTTGCGGATCTATGTATATAACCGGCAAGGCCGGCGCCTACAGGTTGGCCGCTGTCTGTAGGCGCCGGCCTTGCCGGCGAAGCAGTAATGGGCTTGTTACAGACCCTGGTGCAAGGCCCACAGCCGCGCGATGTCCCGCGCCCTGTCGCGCAACAGCGGCGCTGCCTGCTCGCACGCCTGCTGCAGGCTCATCGGCCCGCTGGTCAACGCAAATGCCGCATCGATGCCATGCTCATACAGCGCCTGGTAGCCCTCGCCCAGGGTGCCGGCAATCACCACCACCGGCACGCCGTGACGCCTGGCTATGCGCGCCACACCGAACGGAGTCTTGCCGCGCAGGGTCTGCGCATCGAAGCGCCCCTCCCCGGTGATCACCAGGTCGGCACCGCGTACCGCCGCCTCCAGCCCGGCCAGCTCGGCCACCACTTCGACCCCAGCACGAAATTGCGCGCCCATGAAGGCCTTGGCCGCAAAGCCCATGCCGCCCGCTGCGCCACTGCCCGGAAACGCCCGAACGTCTTCCTCCAGCAGGCCGGCGCAATGGTCGGCAAAGTGCCCCAGTGCATGGTCGAGCAAGGCGACCTGGGCGGGGCTCGCCCCCTTTTGCGGGCCGAAGATCGCCGAGGCACCATTGGCCCCGCACAGCGGGTTGTCGACGTCTGCGGCCACCTCCACCTGCACGTCGAGCAGGCGCGGGTCCAGCGCGCTGCTGTCCAGCCGGGCCAGGTGCGCCAGGGCCAGGCCGCCCGGTGCCAGTTCAGCGCCCTGGGCATCGAACAGCCGCAGCCCCAGCGCTCGCAGCATGCCACTGCCGGCATCGTTGGTGGCACTGCCGCCGATGGCCAGGATGATGCGCTGTGCCCCGGCATCCAGCGCCGCGCCGATCAGCTGCCCGGTGCCATAGGTGCTGCTGCGGCATGCATCGCGCTGGGCGAGGCCGAGCAGTTGCAGGCCGCTGGCCTGGGCCATTTCGATGATGGCGGTGTGGCTGTCGGCCAGCCAGCCCCAGTGGGCCAGTACCGGTGTGCCGAGCGGGCCCTGCACCTGCAGGCTGCGCTGTTCGCCGCTGCAGGTCGCCACCAGGGCCTGCAGGGTGCCCTCGCCGCCATCGGCCATCGGGCAACTGACCAGCTCGGCCTGTGGCAAGGCATCGGCCAGCCCCCGGGCGATGGCAGCGGCCACGTCTTCGGCGCTCAGGCTGTCCTTGAACGAGTCGGGGGCGATGACGATTTTCATGCGGTGTGCTCCTTATCCAGATGAGCTGCATGCTGACAGTTGCGCCGGCGGCGGGCGTCGGTCGGATGCACAGGCGGGCGCAGGGTTATTTGTTCAGTTGGACAATGCACCGACCAAGCGGCCGCACAGGCAATCAACTGTTCACGGGCAACAACTGCAACCCCAGGTACAGGCTCAGCATCCCTTCCAGCCGCATCGGGTCCACCCCGCTCAACTCGGCCACCCGTTCCAGTCGGTAACGCAAGCTGTTGCGGTGAATGCCCAGCGCCTCGGCGCACGCCTGGCTCTGCCCGTCGTGGGCGCACCAGGCCCGCAGGGTGGCCAGCAGCTGCCCGTTGCTGTCCTTGGCACGCAGCCGTTGCAGCGGTTGCAGCAGTTCGTCCAGCGCATCGTCGTTGCGATGACGCCACAACAGCGCCGGCAGCCGATAGCGCGCCAGGGTCAGCAGGCGCTGGCGGGGCAGTACCTCGCGCCCGTAGGCAAGCAGGTCGCGCACCCGACGATAACCGCGGCGCAGGTTGTCCAGCCCTTCGGCCGGGCCAGCCACTGCCAGGCGCTGCACGGTCCAGCCCTGGGCCTGCATCTTGTCCAGCAGGCGCTGTTCGTCCAGCGCCACCGTCGCCGGGCGGCACCACAGCAACGACTGACGTGCCGGGCTCACGCACCAGCTGTCGGGGTAGCGCAGCATCAGCCAGGCCGCCAGCGGCTCGGCGGCCGGGCCCTCCTCCAGCTCGAACAGGCACGGGATACGCGTGAGCTGGGGTTTGAGACCCAGTTGCCGAGCCTCGTCCACCAGCCGGGTGGCGTCGCCGTTGCCGCCCAGCAGCAAGGCCAGCAGGTCATCGCAGCGCTGCTTGCGCCACTGCTGCTGCACTTGCAGGTGCCGTTGGGCCAGCAGCATCTCGGCGGTCATGCGCACCAGTTCGGCGTAGGTGCGCACCTGCTGCGGGTCGCCGGTGATGCCGAGCACGCCGATCAGGCGCCCGTCCAGCAGCAGCGGCAGGTTCACACCCGGCTGCACACCCTTGAGGCACCTGGCGGCCTCTTCGTCGAGCTCGACGATGCGCGCGTTGGCCAGCACCAGTTGCGCGCCTTCGTGGCGGGTGTTGATACGCTGCGCCTCGCCACTGCCCAGGATCAGCCCCTGGCTGTCCATGACATTGACGTTGTAGGGCAGAATGGCCATCGCACGGTCGACGATATCCTGTGCCAGGTCATGGTCGAGCTCGAACATGGGCGGATCCTTGTGGTCGCAATGGTTGGTCGAGGGCACAGCGGTGCAGCGCAAAGGCTGTGCAAAAGCACAAAGACAGCGTCCTCTGGCTCAAACAGACTCGTCATGACAACTGCCTCGACGCAGTTGCGGCGATAAACATAAAAACAGAGAGAGAATCATGTCATACCGCCCTGCCCCTGACCAAGGCCACGACATCGACCGCAACGCGCTGTACCGGCGCATCACCCTGCGGCTGATCCCGTTCATCTTCATCTGCTACCTGTTCAACTACCTGGACCGCGTCAACGTCGGCTTCGCCAAGTTGCAGATGCTCGACGCGCTGAAGTTCAGCGAAACCATCTACGGCCTGGGTGCCGGCATCTTCTTCATCGGCTACGTGCTGTGCGGCCTGCCCAGCAACCTGGCGCTCAACCGCTTCGGGCCACGGCGCTGGATCGCGCTGATGATGATCGCCTGGGGCACGCTGTCTACCTGCCTGCTGTTCGTCACCACCCCCATGGAGTTCTACGTGCTGCGCCTGTTCACCGGCGCCGCCGAAGCGGGGTTCTTCCCGGGTATCGTGCTGTACCTCTCGCGTTGGTTCCCGGCGCAGCGGCGCGGGCGCATCATGGCGCTGTTCATGTCGGCGATCCCGGTGTCGGGGCTGCTGGGCGGGCCGTTCTCGGGGTGGATTCTCAACCACTTCGCCGCCGGCCAGGGCGGCCTGGCCGGCTGGCAATGGATGTTCCTGATCCAGGGCGTGCCTACCGTGGTGCTCGGCTGTCTGGCGATCGTGCTGCTCAGCGACGGCTACGCCAAGGCCGGCTGGCTGACCCCGGCGCAGCGCCAGGCGGTTGAGGCCGACCTGAACGCTGACGCGGCGGCCAAGCCGAAAACCGCCAGCGACAGCCTGCTGTCGGTGCTGGCCAACCCGTTGATCTGGACCTTCGGCTTCATCTACTTCTGCATCCAGAGCGGCGTGTATGCGATCAACTTCTGGCTGCCATCGATCATCAAGAACATGGGTTTCGACGATGCCCTGCTGATCGGCTGGCTGAGCGCCATCCCGTACCTGCTGGCCGGGCTGTTCATGCTGCTGGTGGGGCGTTCGGCAGACCTGCGCAACGAGCGGCGCTGGCACCTTGTGGTGCCGATGCTGATGGGCGCGGTGGGGCTGCTGATGGCGGTCAACTTCGCCCACAGCCCGGTGATCGCGATTCTGGGCCTGAGCATCGCGACCATGGGCGCGCTCACCGGCCTGCCGATGTTCTGGCCGATGCCCACTGCCCTGCTCACCGCGGGCACTGCGGTGGCGGGCCTGGCGATCATCAACTCGGTGGGCCAGATGGCTGGGTTCCTCAGCCCGTACCTGGTGGGCTGGATCAAGGACCAGACCGGCTCGACCGACGTGGCATTGTATTCGCTGGCGGGGTTGATCGTGGTGGGCAGCCCTGTCTCTTATACACATCTCCGAGCCCACGAGACCGTACTAGATCTCGT
>OLII01000830.1_pt1 | contig 11333 bp, 10 predicted proteins | sample 1609481 | NCBI WGS metagenome assembly OLII01 (sample SAMN05416859, study PRJEB24817) | seawater metagenome | isolation source: Sea water | place: Canada:Atlantic | collected 2013-11
GAGATCTAGTACGGTCTCGTGGGCTCGGAGATGTGTATAAGAGACAGCTTCAAGAGTATCTATACCTATAAGACTAGAATTGGTTTCAATCATTTTAATTGTATATCCATTTTCTAATACTCGCAATTGCTCTAATTTCTCAACTTTTTCAAGGTAACTTTGCTCCATTTGAATATACTGAAGTAAGAATTTTTTTTGATACCCATAAATACCAATATGTCTATAAAACTTAAATTTTTCTAATGCCGCATTAGAAGTCAATAGTTCTTTATGATCTCTTGGAAAAGGAATTAAAGATCTTGAGAAATAAAGCGCATTACTAGATGTATCAACAGTTACTTTAACAATATTGCTGTTTTGTAAATCTTTATACTCTTTTATTCTACTCATAGCACTTGCCATCGGAATTTCTTTATTCTCTAAAGAATTGGCCAGCTCTTCAATCAATTTTGGATCTATAAACGGCTCATCTCCTTGGACATTAATTACTACATCACATTCTATCTGAGAAACAGCTTCTCCTATTCTGTCTGTTCCGGATTGATGCGTACTTTTTGTAATAATAATATTACTTGTAAAACTTTCACAAACTTCTTTTATTTCTTTGCTATCAGTAGCAATATAAACTTCATCAATGTTTTTTACTTGTAAACATTGCTCGTAAACTCTTTGAATCACCGTTTTACCCTTCAAATCTAATAATACTTTTTTAGGCAATCTGGAGGAATCTAATCTAGCGGGAATTACAATTACTTTTTTCATCTCTTATAATCCTAAATCATACATTTGAACAACACCAACAAAATCATTTGTTTCATTTACGACCAATAGCGAATTGATTTTATTTTCGCTCATGAGATTACTTGCCGATATTAACTTATCATTTTCTTGTATCGATTTTGGATGAGAGCTCATTAAATCTTTCGCATTTAAACCGAAGAATTCTTTTTCTCTAGACTCCATTGTTCTTCGAATATCACCATCTGTAATAATGCCTTTGATCTGATTTTCATCTAAAATCACCACCAAACCTAATTTACCTTCTGTAATTTTTTGAATCACTTCTTTGATGGTTGCATCGGAGTTGGTAATTGGCAATTTATCTTTCTTCATTACATCACCAACAGTCGTTAAAAGTCGTCTTCCTAAACTTCCTCCTGGATGAAATTTTGCGAAATTTTCTTCTTTAAAGTTTCTTAACTTCATTAAGGTTACCGCAATCGCATCACCCATCACTAAGGTTGCTGTGGTTGAAGATGTTGGCGCCAATAACAACGGGCAAGCTTCTTTTTCTACAGCTATATTCAAATGATAGTTTGTGTTTTTTGCTAAAGTAGAATTATCATTTCCACTCATAGAAATTGTACAGTTCTTTTGATGTTTTAAAAAAGGAATCAGCTTTAAAACTTCATCGGTTTCACCCGAATTTGAAATTAGTAAAACCACATCATTTTCTTCAATCATTCCTAAATCTCCATGATATGCTTCCCCAGGATGTAAGAAAAAACTTGGTGTTCCTGTGCTTGCTAAAGTAGCTGCAATTTTCTTTCCGATAATTCCAGATTTCCCCATTCCAGAAACAATTAATTTTCCTGAGCTTTCTAAAATAGCTTTGATAGCTTTTTCAAAATCTTCCGTTAATCTATTCGATAGATTTGCAATTTCTTTTGCCTCTATTTCAAATACTTCTTGGGCTAGTTTTTTTATTTCCATTACAAGCGATCTTGATGCTTATTGATATATTAAATTTCGTTTCGAAATTACAAAAAAGGGACGGGTTGAACTAATTATTGAATTACACGCTTATTTACACTACTTCTGCTACTACAAAAGTACTTCCTCCAACAAAAACGATGTCTTCTCTTGTTGCTTTTAACAAGGCAGCAGCATAGGCTTCGTTTACCGAATTATAAGTAACACCATATAAGTCAAACTGTTTAGCTTGCAACGCAAGTTCTTTCTCATCTAAACCTCTTGGAATATTGGGTTTGCAAAAATAATAGCTAGCATTTTTTGGAAAAAAAGACAAAACATCGTCTAACTTTTTATCATTGACAACGCCTAATACTATATGAAGTGTTTCAAATGTTTGACTTGCTAATTGATTCATCACATATGTCAAGCCTTCTTTATTGTGTGCAGTGTCACAAATCACTGTGGGATTTTCTTGTAAAACTTGCCAGCGTCCTTTGAAGTTAGTGTTTTCGACAACTCTTTTCAGTCCTCGTTTTATGTCACCTTCTGAAATTGAAAAATTCTGTATAGCTTTAACTGCATGAATGGCTGTATTTCCGTTATTCATCTGATAAAGCCCTAATAAATCCGTTTGAAAATTGTGTTTTTTATCCGAAGCAAAGGAAATATTTGCATTCATTTCAGCTGCTTTATTCATAAAAACTAGCACCACTTCTTCCTGCTTTTCTCCAATGATGACTGGAGTATTTTCTTTGATGATTCCTGCTTTTTCATAAGCAATTTCTGGCAAAGTTTCACCCAAAAATTGCATATGATCATACCCTATATTGGTGATTACAGAAACTTCTGGATTTATAATATTCGTAGAATCTAGCCTCCCTCCCAAACCTACCTCAATAATCGCAATGTCTACTTTTTGGGAAGCAAAATAATCAAATGCTAAACCGACAGTCATTTCAAAAAAAGAGAGTTGTTGTTTTTCTAAAAACTGCTTATTTTTTGTGATAAAATCTGCCACATAATCTTGAGCAATTTCCTCTCCATTGATTCTTACTCGTTCTGTAAAATTCTTTAAATGTGGTGAAGTGTATAAACCTACTTTATAGCCTGCTTCTTGTAAAATACTTGAAATCATATGCGAAGTAGAACCTTTTCCATTGGTTCCGCCAACATGAATTGATTTAAAAGTGTTTTGTGGATTCTCTAAAACATCGCAAAAAACAATAATATTTGTTAAGTCCTTTTTAAAAGCTTCTTTACCTTGACGTTGATACATCGGTAATTGAGAAAACATCCAATCAATGGTTTCTTGGTAGGTCATTTACTTGGTTAATGAAAACTTGTAGATAATGGTTCCTTTTTGTTTTGATGGCGCATTTGGATCTGCGTTCCAGGTAGTTCTTAATGCTGCTTCTCTTGCTGGTTTTAATAAACAACTCGCAGAATTTGTAGTTCCTTTCACACCAGCAACAGCTCTAATAACTCGGCCGTTTTTATCAACTTCAATACTTACAACAACGGTTCCTTCTTCTTGACAATCGGGTTGTTCTATAGGTTTGCTCAATGCATTTCTACCAGCTAAGTTATAATTACTATCACCGCCTTTACCAGTGTTTCCATAGTATTTAGAAGAATTTGGATCCCCATTTTCATCACCTTTTAAACCATCTTTGTCATCATCACCTTCACCTTTTGGCTTTCCATCAGATTTATCACCTTTTAATAGATTATCAAAAGCTTTTAAGGTATTCTTTGATGGTTTTTTAGGTTTTGGTTTGGGCTTAGGAACTGGCTTTTCTTTTTTGGGTTCAACCTTTTTAGGTACTTCTTTTTTTTCTATTTTTTTTGGCTTTTCTATGACCGGTGCATCTTTCTCAGTCTGCGTAAGAACTTCTTCTTTTATGGTTTCTTTAGGAATCTCTTTTACCACTTCCTCTATCTTTTCTTCTTGCACTTTTTCTACAGGAGCTTTCTTTACAGGTGTGATTTTTTTCTCTCCATTGCCATAATCTGTAGTTCCAAAATTAATTGCTATTCCATACTCAGCAGGCGGATCTAGATATTGCATTCCGAAATTAAAAATCATCCATAAGAGTGCCATCAAAATAACGAAAGTTATAGTTGCTGATTTCTTTTTATGTACGGTATCTAAAACTGCCATTATTTTCCTTTGACGGCTAAAATCATTTTCAATTTATTCTTATTAGCGATGTCTATTACTTTCATCACACTTTTGTAAGGAACATTTTGATCTCCTCTAATGACAATTGTTTTCTTCTTGTCTGCACCAACTTTATTCAAAATTTCTAATTCTAAATCCTTGTCAGAAACAAAAGTTTTATCAATATAAAACTCAGATTTATCTGTAATTGAAACTGCTACAGAATTATTATTTTCAGTTTTACCTCCTGCTTTTGGCAGTAAAACATCAATAGCGCTTACGGTTACTAAGGTTGATGTTAGCATAAAAAAGATCAGCAACAAAAAGACAATATCTGTCATTGATGACATATTGAAATTTGGATTGACTTTATTTCTTCCTCTTAAATTCATTATACAGGTTCGTTTAGTAAATCTAAGAACTCAACCGTTTTGGCTTCCATTTGATACATAATCTTATCCGTTCTTACTACAATATGATTGTAGGTAATGTATGCTATAATACCAACGATCAAACCTGCTACTGTGGTAGTCATTGCTGTATACAAACCATCTGAAAGCAACTTAATATCTATTTGTCCACCTGCATTTGCTATTTCATGAATTGCAACTATCATTCCAATTACAGTTCCTAAAAAACCAATCATTGGAGCAGCTCCTGCAATTGTTGCAATTACACTTACATTTCTTTCTAATTGATACACTTCTAATTTTCCTGCATTCTCAATTGCTTTATTAATATCATCTAAAGGTTTTCCGATTCTAGAAATTCCTTTTTCAATTAATCTCGCCGTTGGTGAATTTGTTTTTTTACACAATGCGTCAGCCGACTCTAATTTTCCATTAGATACATAATCTTTAATTTGATTCATAAAGTTTTTATCAACTTTTGATGCTGCTTTGATGGCGAAAAATCGCTCAAAATAGATATATAATGAAACTGCTAGTAGCACAAATAGTAGCGCTATGATAATTTGACCTCCAAGGCCTCCATCAACAATTAATTTATAAATTGACAATGTTTTTTCTTGTGACACTGTGTCTAATACTTCTGGGGTTTCTTGTAGGTATGATAACATTAACATGCTTTTAAAGTTCTCTTATTAGTAACGACCTTTTATTGTTTAAATTGTTGCAAAAAAAACCGAGAACTTCTCGGTTTTAAATTTTATATGATTTCACGCATGAGCATGAAAGCTCCTGAGCCGACTAAAAAGCCAATAAATGCTAACCATGAAATCTTTTTTAAATACCAAAAGAAATCAATTTTTTCCATCCCCATAGCTACTACCCCTGCAGCAGAACCTATAATTAACATACTTCCACCTGTTCCTGCTGAAAATGCGATAAAGTGCCAAAGTGGATTGTCTAGGGATTCTGTAAACATTCCTAAACTCGCTGCTACTAATGGCACATTATCAATAACTGCTGAACCTACTCCTAGTAACATAACTACTGTATCAGACACGCTAGTTCCTGGTAATTCTGTTCCTAAAAGCGGAATGCTTTCTTTTAATGTATCTGCAAATCCGAATAAAATTCCTAAAGATTCTAGTGCCGCTACCGCCATTAAAATTCCTAAAAAAAATAAAATACTTGGCATTTCAATTTTAGATAAAGAACTATGAACAGGACTGTGATAGGCATGTTCTCTAGATTCTTCCATCGTATTAAAATCTGTTAAAGAGAATTTTCTTCTACTAAAGATTTCCGCAAAAGTTGCTACAATTGCTAAAGACAACATCATCCCTACATATGGAGGTAAATGCGTAATGGTTTTAAATACGGGTACAAATACAATTGCTCCTAATCCAAGATATAACATAATTGCGCTATGCTTACCTTGTTTTCCCGATGCATCTTCGGCATCATCAGTTTCAATTGTTCCTTGAAAAGGTTTCAAAAATGAAGCTATAAATGATGGAACTACCATACATAATAAAGAAGGAATAAAAAGGTATAGGAAAAGTTTTCCCGTACTTACTTTATCTCCAATCCAAAGCATGGTTGTAGTTACATCTCCAATAGGTGAAAATGCACCACCTGCATTGGCAGCAATAATAATTAAACCAGCAAACCAGATTCTTTCATCTCTGTTTTTAACAATTTTTTGTAGGATAGAAATTAATACAATCGTCGCAGTTAGATTATCAATAATCGCAGATAGAATAAAAGCTAAAATCGAAAAAATCCATAAGATTTTTTTCTTACTATTAGTCTTCACATATCCTTTTATTGTTGAGAATCCATTGAAATAATCAATAATTTCAACAATGGTCATCGCTCCTAAAAGGAATACTAAAATTTCCGCAGTTTTCCCTAAATGATGCAGTAAAGTTTCTTCTACATAATGTGTTTTAACCTCATGCGTTTTATCAGCAAATCCTTCAACTAAAGCATGCGCAGAAGAATCAAACCAATTTGAGAATGAATCTACACCCAAAGCAACAATTGCCCAACAGATAGCCATCATAGCTAAAGCCGGAATTAACTTATCTAGTTTTAAATTATGCTCTAAGGTTATTGCTAAATAACCTAAAATAAAGACGACTATGATTATTGACTCCATACTATTATTTATATTAAATTAATTGTTTCAATGCAATTTCAAAAGCTGTTTTACAGATTTCTTTTTTGCTATTATTATTTTCAAATGTATTGGTTAATGCTTTTCTAATTGTTTCGGAAGTATCATTAAAAATAGCTTCATCTTGCATTGGTAATTTCACTCTAGACTCCATTAAATAGGCAAATACTCTAGCAATTCCACAATTAGAAATGAAATCTGGCAATAAACTCACCTGAGAATCTGTGTATTCCATGATAGGTCCAAAGAAAATTTCTTTGTCTGCAAAAGGAACATTTGCACCAGGAGAAATCACTTCCAATCCTGAAGATATCATTTGAGTTACCTGATCTCTAGAAACCAATCTTGATGCAGCAGCAGGAACAAATATTTCCGCGGTGAGTGACCATATTTTTTGATTGATTTCATCAAAAGGAATCATATTATCCGCTACTAGTTTATTTCCATCTTTCCCTAGAAATAAATTAGTCATTTCATCCATTGAAAAACCTTCTTCATTAATCAATCCACCATCTCTATCTATAATTCCAACTACTTTGGCTCCTAATTGAGTAAGATAATATGCAGCAGCAGAACCAACATTTCCAAATCCTTGAACTACAGCTTTCTTTCCCGCTATAGATCCACCATAAATATTGTAGTAATGTTTTACCGCTTCGGCAACACCATACCCTGTTAGCATATCTGCAATCGTATATTTTCTAGATAAATCTGGAGAGAATTTTTTATTTTCAATAATTTTAATCACACCCAGGCGCAATTGACCAATTCTATTAATTTTATCTGCTTCTGTTGGTTTAAAATGACCATTAAAGATTCCTTCTTGAGGATGCCAAACACCACAATCTTCAGTAATTGGAATCACATCTTTATCAGCATCTACATTTAAATCACCTCCTGTTCCGTAGTAATGTTTTAATAATGGAGTGACTGCTTTATACCAGCGCTCTAAAACACCTCTTTTTCTTGGATCATTTGGATCAAAATTGATTCCTGATTTCGCACCTCCAATAGCTGGCCCAGATACGGTAAACTTCACTTCCATTGTTTTTGCCAATGAAAGCACTTCGTTCATATCTAATCCTTTTCTCATTCTAGTTCCACCTCCGGCAGCTCCACCTCGAAGAGAATTTATTACAGTCCAACCTTCTGCTTCAGTTTCTGGATCTTTCCAGTTGAAAACTATTTCGGGTTGTTTATCTTCATACTTTTTAAGTAAGTCCTTCATTAAAAGTTGTTTAGTTTGATTTGCTTGAAGTGCTAAAAACTTTACCAAATTAAAAAAAATAAATCGCTAATCAGAATATTTTGGGTTAAATATTACACCCGATGAATGATTTTTTTTTGCCCCCGTTACACTAGACAAACAATTGTCTTTTCCTTCCAGTTTTAAAAGCCCTAATAGGGCAAAAATAAGGGCTTCTTTATAGTTTATAATTTCATCTGTTGGGATACTGATTTCTGTTTTTACATTTTCGTTTATTAGACTGATCAAAAAATCATTATAAACTCCCCCTCCAGTAAATAAAACAGTATCAAAAGGTCGAATAACCAATGAAATTTGTTGTGCAAGATGCTCTGTAAAAGTTCTTAAAATTGTAGCTTTTTCTAAGTGATATTTGTCTAGTATAGGGAATATAAATTGTTGCACCCATTCTAGCCCCAAAGATTTTGGAGGATTCAATTTATAAAAATCTAGTTGATTCAATTCATTGAGTAACTCTATATGAATTTCTCCTTTTGATGCAATCATCCCTTTATCATCATAATCAAAACCTAAAAGCCGACTATAATGATTTAGCACAATATTCACAGGGCAAATATCGAAAGCTATTCTTTGATTCTCTTTTTCAAAAGAAATGTTGGCAAAACCGCCTAGGTTAACACAAGCATCATTTTCAGAAAAAAGCAACTGATCACCAATAGGGACCAAAGGAGCTCCTTGTCCTCCAAATAGAACATCTTGCGTTCTAAAATCACATACTACTTTAGAATGTATCGCATTTGAGATTTCTTGTCCATCTCCAATTTGTAAGGTAATTCCTTTTGCTGGCTGATGAAATATAGTATGACCATGTGATGCTATAAAATCAAGGTCAGAAATTTCATTTAAACGGATAAATTCTTTCGTTTTTTCTCCTAAGAAGACTCCGTACTCTTTATTCAGAATTTGAATCTCATCATCATTAAAATTAATTGCATTTTGTAGTCTCTTTTTCCAAGATTCAGTATAATTAATAGTCTCTGCTGATAAAATTTTAAACTGAGAAAGGTCATTTTTAGTAAACTTTACATACACGATGTCCAATCCATCTAAAGATGTTCCCGACATTAATCCGATTACATATGTAAATTTATTATTCATATCCGTAAAAATATGAAATGTCTATTGAAAATATGCCATTAATGAAGTATCTTTGAGGACTTTTTTTACGAATTTAACAATACAAATAAAAATGGATTTTAATCTTACCGAAGAGCATTTAATGATCAGAGACGCAGCTCGCGATTTTGCTCAAACTGAATTATTACCTGGAGTTATTGAAAGAGATAATAAACAAGAATTTCCTGATGAGTTAGTTAGAAAGATGGGGGAATTAGGATTCTTGGGTATTATGGTCGATCCAAAATACGGAGGAAGTGGAATGGATACTTTTTCTTATGTTCTAATTATGGAAGAATTATCTAAAATAGATGCTTCTGCTTCTGTGATCGTTTCTGTGAACAACTCTTTAGTTTGTTATGGTTTAGAAAAATATGGGTCAGAAGAACAAAAACAAAAATATTTAACAAAACTTGCTACCGGACAATCTGTTGGTGCATTTTGTCTAAGTGAGCCTGAAGCAGGTAGTGATGCAACTTCACAAAAAACAACTGCCATTGATATGGGAGATCATTATGTGATTAACGGAACTAAAAACTGGATTACTAGTGGTGGACGCTCTGATGTGTATTTAGTCATTGCTCAGACTGATCGTGAAAAAGGACATAAAGGTATCAATGCTTTTATTGTAGAAAAAGGAATGCCAGGTTTTGATGTAGGACCAAAAGAAGATAAATTAGGAATTAGAGGAAGTGATACACATACTTTACAGTTTAATGACGTAAAAGTTCCAAAAGAAAATAGAATTGGTGAAGACGGATTTGGGTTTACATTTGCTATGAAAACGCTTTCTGGTGGAAGAATCGGAATCGCTGCGCAAGCATTAGGAATTGCAGCTGGAGCGTACGAATTAGCTTTAAAATACTCTAAAGAACGTAAAGCTTTTGGTACAGAAATCTGTAATCATCAAGCCATTGCTTTTAAGTTAGCAGATATGTATACCGATATCGCTGCAGCTCGTCATTTAGTGATGAAATCTGCTTGGGATAAAGATCAAGGAAATAATTATGATGTATCTAGTGCCATGGCAAAATTATATGCCTCTAAAGTCGCTATGGAACATACGGTTGAAGCAGTTCAAATTCATGGAGGAAATGGTTTCGTAAAAGAATACCACGTAGAACGTTTAATGCGTGATGCTAAAATTACTCAGATATATGAAGGAACTTCAGAAATTCAAAAAATAGTAATTTCAAGAAGTATTATCAAAGGATAATTGCAAGCTTATAAAATAAGAAAGTCCATCTTTTTAAGGTGGACTTTTTTTTATGGCGTGCCCCAAGGGTCGGGCTATTCGTATTACATGCCTTTCTGACGTCGGCACGGTAATTTACTACTATCCCTCACGCTAGTTACAATTCATCATTCGAAAATCACATCATACAATTGCAAACCAGAACCTGGAGCGATTGTTCTTAAAGGTTTAGCGTCATTTGTTTCTCTTAGAGATTCTTGAATATATGAGAGCGTAATATGATGTTTACCTAGTTCAACAAGTACTCCCATCATCAATCTAATTTGATACCTAAGAAAACCTTTTCCTTTTACTTTTAATACATAACTTTTCTTTGGAAAAAAGTTTGCCGTAAGAATTGTATTCTCATCAATAATACAAGATAATATTTTACGTTTAAAGTTGGTTTCTTTAGTTGGCTCTGTACAATACTTCTGAAAATGATGAGTTCCTTCAAATAATAGAGCACCTTGCTTCATCAATTCAATATCAAGATCGTCTTCAAAACCTACCAATAAAGAAGCTGCAAAAGGATGATTCTTCGTTCCGTAAGAAAAATAATAATGATATTCTTTCACCTTTGTTGATTGAATAATATTAAAAGAATCATCAGAAACTAACTCTAAACTCAAAATTTTTAAATCAGATGGAGCATTAGAATTGAAAGCATCTATAAAATCAACATTGTCAATCAATTCATGAAGAAATAATTGAAAGCAATACTTATTTGCTGATACTTTAGAATCTGTTCTACCAGAACCCAATGTTTTAAAATCAATATCACTCAATACAAAACCTAATGTTTTATCAATCATTTCATGCAAAGACATCACGTTTTTTTGCTTTTGCCAACCATGAAAACGAAAACCTAAGTATTGAATAGATACTAAATATGAGTGTTTGTATTTCATTAAGGATAAATATAGCATAAAAAAAGCCTCATATCGTACGATATGAGGCTTATAAAACCTTGAATTAGCTCAAGATTAAAGAAAGGCAGCGACCTACTCTCCCACATAAATGCAGTACCATCGGCGCTATTGGGCTTAACTTCTCTGTTCGGAATGGGAAGAGGTGAGCCCCAATGCTATAACCACCCTAAGCTGTTTGAGTTGCTTAAACTCTAAAAGTTAACATACGAGTAAAAGTAATATTGTATCGAATTTTGTATAGAAAAAAGAGTGTCGTCCCACCCGAAGGTGGGACAGCGTACATAAGTCTATGGGTTATTAGTAATACTCGGCTATGACATTACTGCCTTTACACCTGTATCC
>OLII01000832.1_pt1 | contig 11324 bp, 9 predicted proteins | sample 1609481 | NCBI WGS metagenome assembly OLII01 (sample SAMN05416859, study PRJEB24817) | seawater metagenome | isolation source: Sea water | place: Canada:Atlantic | collected 2013-11
ATTATAACCTGACTTCAAAAAATAGTGTACCGCTTGTTATTAAAGTGACGTTGTTAAAGATCAAGTAATTTTGAATTTGTTCATTAAACTACCAAACAATAAGCCGTTATTCCCAATAGTCGAGACATGCTTATAACTCATAAAAGAATCAAACCAAAGTATTGATTACGATAGCTATAAGCCACGTTGCCACTCTTGTCTTAATTCGACTTCGTTGGGATGATCCAACGCCGCTCTTACTTGACCCAGTAAGGAGGCCTTGTCACTGCCAAGTACACCTTTTAGTACCAAATAGTTTGAAGCATGATCCGAGCGAAAGATGGTTTTTTCTAACTCAAGCTCTGACAGTAAGGTTTCCATTTCAGCAAATAACTCTTGCTGTGTCAGTTGTCTATAAGGTGCTAGACCGTTCTTGGTAAAGTTCTTTGCAAAACGCTCTTCACCCAGAGGAAAAGAAACCACTAAGGTTGATAAGAAGTTTGGTTGTGCTTCATTCATTAATTTAGCTGAGTTGATAGCATGCTGACGAGATAACTCGGGGCCGCCTAAGCCGTTTAATATCATCACTGAGCTTTTCATGCCTGCTTGTTTTATTTTATTTAACGCTATGAGTGAGCTTTGATAGGTTTCGCCCTTTTCGACTAACGCGAGTACTTCATCATCGCCGCTTTCACAGCCAACGTACATTAGCTTGAGTCCTAGCTCTTTTAGTCGAGCAAGTTGCTCGACTGACTTATTCCCTAAGTTTCTTGGCAAACAGTAGCTTGATACTCGACTTACCTGTGGTAAATGTAATTTAATCAGCTCAAGAATTTCTTTTAAGCGATTAAAAGGCAGCATCATGGCATCGCCGTCAGCGAGAAAAACGCGTCCGGTTTTCATACCTGATTGAGCAACCTTGATTATCTCTTGCTCAATTAACTCAATTTTTTTCGGTTTGAATTTTTTATTTTCACTGGTATACATATCGCAAAAGGTGCACTTATTCCACGAGCAACCGTTTGTTACTTGTAAAATAAGACTTTTCCACTCACTAGGCGGGCGAAAAACAGGTTCAGTGTAATCTAATGGATACATAATGCGTTCAATATAGTGAAAAGTTATAGGACACAAGGGTAAACTAAACGAGCGTTTGAAAAAAGGCAGTAAATCACTTTACTGCCTTTTATTGATGCTTACTCCGTTAGCGGAGCAGAGAGTTTGAGTGCTAATAAACTAGCGTTTGGCTGCATAGATTATTCGCTGAAACTAAAGCTTGTTATTTTGCAGGAAAATAAGTCTCTGAGCCAGGGCCAACCGGCAAACCTAAAACAAACACCCAAACAAAAAACAGTACAGTCCAACCTAATAAAAACACCATAGAATATGGCAACATAGTGGCAATGAGTGTCCCCATACCTAAATCTTTTTTATATCGCACCGCAACAGCAAGGATTAAACCAAAATAGCTCATCATTGGGGTAATTAAGTTAGTGACTGAATCACCAATTCGGTAAGCCGTTTGAATTACCTCGGGTGCGAAACCCATCAACATTAACATAGGTACAAAAATAGGCGCAGTAACGGCCCATTGCGCAGAAGAGCTACCTAGCATTAAGTTAATAAAGCCACACATTAAGATAAATAAGATGAATAATTCAGGGCCAGTTAAGCCAAGTGCTTGTAATAAGGTTGCACCCTTAACAGCCAATACCGTACCTAGGTTTGTCCATTTGAAAAAAGCAACAAATTGCGCGGCAAAAAATACCAGCACTATATACATTCCCATGGTATTCATACTGGCAGACATGGCATTAATAACATCGCGGTCTGTTTTCATGGTGCCAACAACGCGGCCATAAACGTAGCCCGGGATTGCGAAGGTAATGAAAATAAAAGCAACAATGCCTTTAAGAAATGGTGAACCTTTCATTTCGCCCGTTTCAGGGTGTAATAAAATGCCGCCAAACTGCGGGATAACCGTCAGTGCTAATAAACCACAAACAAGTGCAAAGGTTAGCCCTGCAGCTTTTAACGCTTTTATTTCAAGGGGTGATATTTTGTCAATTTTTTGCGAGCTTAAGTCAATTGATGCTTCACTGTCGCTGTATTTACCTAATCGTGGCTCTACAATTTTTTCGGTAACGATGGCACCTAAAATGGCAATTAAAAATGTACTGATGAACATAAAGTAATAATTAGCTTCTGGGCCAACGATATAGGTAGGATCAATCATTTGTGCAGCTGGGGTAGTAATACCGGCAAGTAAAGGATCTATAGTGCCCATTAATAAATTCGCGCTATAACCACCTGAAACACCGGCAAATGCAGCCGCTAAACCTGCTAAAGGATGACGGCCTAAAGAGTGAAATATCATGGCGGCAAGGGGAATTAACACCACGTAACCTAACTCTGCCGCTGTGTTTGAAACAATACCGGCAAATACTACGGTAACCGTTACCATGCGTGGCGAAGCGTCCATAACCAAAGCGCGCATTGCCGTGGATAATAAACCAGAACGTTCAGCAACGGCGACACCTAGCAGCGCTACTAATACAGTACCTAATGGTGCAAACCCTGTGAAGTTAGTTACTAAGCCAGCAACAATACGTTGAAGTCCCTCGGCATTCATGAGTGAAACTACTTCAATAATACCGTCAGCCTCTCGACCCGGTGCGCCAACAGGACGAGGATCGATAACACTTAATTCAAAAAAACCGGCAATGCCGCTAATAGCTATAACGGCTAAACAAAAGCCAGCAAATAAAGTGATAGGGTGAGGTAATAAGTTACCTAGCCATTCAACTCCAGCTAAAAATCGATTAAAAAGGCCTGACTTTTCAGGCTCCTGCGAATATGAAGCAAGGTTTTCAGTTGACATATATCTCCCGGTTAAGTGTGCTTTGATTAAAAAAATTATCAGAGTCTAGCGCTTTATTGACTAAAATTCTGTTTCATTTAGTAACCAAGATGTGAACTTAGTGACAGGACAGGCCTAGATAGCCGTAGGAGGCTAGATTATACATTGATTTTAACGGTAATTATTTCAAATAGTTAACTTATCTGTGAACCCTGATTGAGGTTAACTAACGCGCTAAAAAATGAAATTTACCATTTTAGCTTTCAATCTAACGAATCGATATACTTTATCTTTTAGGTGTTAACACCACACCTAATATTATGTGTCGCTGTGAGCTTTGCTAGCGACTCTTTCTTTAGTGACTTGATCCAGTTTAATCATGTAAGAGTTTCGCCCGATACCGTTAAACTCTTCATCGGTAAAAATAACCGTATTATCATCAAAGAAGGTGACGGCTTCTTTTTGTGTCACAATGCCTAAATCTATTTTGTAAGCATCACCGGAGAAAAAATTATCGCCTTGCCAGTTCTCAAATAGCCATAAACGTTCAGAGTCTAGTAACACTAATTTGCTTCTGTCAGGGCTTAACGCAGCAGAAGTAATCCAACAGAGTTTTTCATGCGTGGTACAGGTATTAAAATTGCTAATAAAGTCTGCTTGATAGTTATCTGCATGGTCACCAATTTTATATAGGTTGGTATCTCCATCAAAAGGCTCGGTGCGATTTTTTGAAAACAGGTATAAATGCTTCTTATAAAAAACAAAGGCTTCTAAATCAAAATTTTTCTCTGATGCTTTTGGCGGAAAGTTTAACTGTTCAGGGTAGGTAAACTTAATAATTTCAGCTTGGGTTTCAGTACCTTTGATATCGATAGGATTTTCAATTTTGTAAATAGTTAACCACTTACGTAAATTGTCATTATTACCAAAGTCGCCTATGAAAAAATGACCAAAATCATCTTGAGTCATATCCTCCCAATCGAGGTTTCTAGCATTGGTAATGGTGATGGTTTTACTTACCTTACCGTCGGCTTGTATTTGATGTAATTGCGCTAAATTGCCGCCATCATTAATGCCCCAGAACTTGCCTGCTTTGTCTACTTCAATACCTGAGATTTCTTTAAGCTTGCTATCTAAGGTGACTAACTTAGTGCTGTAAAGTTGGTGAATAGCTGCTAGAACAAGTATTGAAACCACTAACATACTGATGATCACGAGCGCTAAAACTGATTTTTTTATCATTATTTATCTAAGGAAACAAACATTATAGTCATGTAAGTAACTAAATTTATTGGAGAATTATTTATTGATGTAACTAGTCACCAATAAGCTACTAGGTTGTAATGTTTACCCTGTTTTGCCTATACGATTTTGATTGCCGGTTAAAATAGCATAGCTAACAGGGTTTAGCTGTTTTTTTTTAAGACTAAAAAGTAAACAATTAAACTAAAGCTTGGGTGGGGTTTACTGTTAATTTACTGTATACTACGCGACCTTATTATTTTGAAGTTGCTTGTTACTTAAAATTTTTAATAACAATCAGTCAGACAAAGCAGTTAATAACGCTTAGGAATATCCCTTGATCACAACATCTAACATTACAATGCAATTTGGCGCAGAGCCGTTGTTTGAAAACATCTCAGCAAAATTTGGCAACGGTAACCGATACGGCTTAATTGGCGCAAATGGTTGTGGTAAATCAACCTTTATGAAAATCCTAAGTGGTGATTTAGCGCCAAGCTCTGGCAATGTATCAGTAACCCCAGGTAACAAAGTCAGTACCTTGGGACAAGATCAGTTTGCCTTTGAAGAACACAGTGTTATTGACGCGGTAATCATGGGGGATATGGCGCTTTGGAAGGTAAAGCAAGAGCGCGACGCTATTTATGCACAAGCAGAAATGAGTGAAGCTGATGGCATGCGTGCTGGTGATTTAGAAAGTGAATTCGCTGAAATGGACGGTTACACCGCCGAAAGTCGCGCGGGTGAAATTTTACTCGAAGCAGGTATTGAAGAATCATTCCACTTTGGTTCAATGCAACAAGTAGCACCCGGTTGGAAACTACGTGTGCTATTAGCCCAAGCCTTGTTTGCTAATCCAGATATTTTATTACTTGATGAGCCAACCAACAACTTGGATATTCATACTATCCGTTGGTTAGAAGGTGAATTAAATAAACGTAAATGCACCATGATTATCATCTCTCATGATAGACACTTTTTGAACTCTGTCTGTACGCACATGGCTGATATCGATTACGGTGAGTTACGTATTTATCCAGGTAATTATGAGTTCTTCTTAGAGCAATCTGCCTTATTACGTGAACAGTTATTATCGGGTAATGCCAAAAAAGCCGAAGAGATTGCTGAGTTACAAGATTTTGTTAACCGTTTTGGGGCGAATGCATCAAAAGCGAAACAAGCAAGTTCTCGTGCTAAGAAAATGGATAAAATTAAACTTGATGAAGTGAAGTCATCTAGTCGTATTACCCCTAAAATTGCTTTTGCACCGGGTAAAAAAATGCACCGTCAAGCTTTAGAGCTTGAAAACCTTACCCATGGATTTGATGATGGAACCTTATTTGCTAATGGTGACTTATTACTAGAAGCGGGCGCAAAACTAGCGATTATCGGTGAAAACGGCGTGGGTAAAACCACATTGCTACGCTGTTTAATGGGCGAACTAGAGCATAACGAAGGTGTGGTTAAGTGGTCTGAAAATGCTTCTTTAGGTTATTGTCCTCAAGATAGCGGCGCATTATTTGATAACGATTTAACGCTAATGGACTGGATGTCACAGTGGCGTAGACCTTGTCATAACGACTTAAGTGTTCGTGGAATGTTAGGACGTATGTTGTTTACGGATGATGACGCTAACAAAAAAGCTAAAAACTGCTCTGGTGGTGAGAAAAACCGTTTATTATTCGGCAAATTAATGATGGCAGATATCAACGTTTTGATTATGGATGAGCCAACTAACCATATGGATATTGAAGCGATTGATGCACTAAATAACGCCTTAAAAGCATTTGAAGGCACGTTAATATTTGTAAGTCATGACCGTGAGTTTGTTTCAAGTTTAGCAACACGTATTATCGATATTAAAGAGCAAAAACTCGTTAACTTTCAAGGCTCATTAGATGAATACCTTGCCAGTGAAGATGCTGCTAAGAAAGTGGCTTAGCTAACTAGCTATACAGTTCGGGAAATTAATACAATATTAATAAGCTAAGACAATCTACTGTCTTAGCTTATTTTTTTGTCTCGATATTTTTTTCTTTTCTTAGGTCTTAGCTTAGGTATTCGCTTAGGTATTCGCTTAGGTATTTGTTTGGTATTGCTTTATCAGCCTAGCAACGCTGTTTTTAAATAAGGTGTCAGAGGCTTTTATTGGTGCGGTGTGCTGTGTGATGGCGTGACCAAGATATAAACTATATAATTCATAAGCTATCGCCAGGCTGCTAATCTTATCGGTTAACAGGCCTTGTTCAACACAACGTTCAATTCTATGGGTAAGATAACTAATGAGCCTGTTTTGCTGTTCAATGGTGAAGGTTCTTACTTTTGATTCTGGCCTGTTTTGAAATTCAACCACAGCTTTGATAAACGGGCAGCTGACCTGATGCTCTTGAAACATCTCACTGGTCCAGTCAGCCCAGTTTTCTAATAAATTAATTACATGCTCTAGCGGGTTTTCTCGCCAAGCGGTTTTAATAACACGCTCTCGAAATAATTCTTCGCCATATTGCAAAATGGCTATTTGCATATCTTCTTTATTTTCAAAGTGTGAAATAACACCTGTTCTAGATAAACTACATAGCTTGGATACAGTACCAATAGTGATATCGGCAAGGCCGTACTGGCTACTGTAAATTATACTTTGTTTAAGGATCTCTAAACGTGTGCGTTCGCCTTTGTTCATCTGTAAGATAAAACCTGTGAAATTTCATTGATGACAGTAGTATCGCTTAAAATTCTACTGTGACCAAGCCCTTCTGTTGCGATTAATTTGGTGTTTTGCTGTTTAAGGTAGTCGGTAACGTCAGCAAAGGGCGCATATCTATCTTTACGATCATGAATAAAAGTCACGTCTAATGCTAATTTATTACGATTATTTTCGGTGGTCAGTTGCTGCACTGTTTTACCATGCTGATGGCTGATTTTTTCTAACACTCGGGTTAATAGTTTTCTTGATATACCTGCTTGCTCAACTTTTTCGAACATTAACTCAAAGAAATTAACTGGCGATGAAATTAAGATAACCTTCCTATTTTCTAATAAGTAGTCAGGCAAGTTTAACGTAGCAATAGCCCCCATTGAATGACCAACTAATCCTATTACTTCAATACGCTCTTCATGAAAATGCTCAATTAAAATTTCAAGGGTTTCAATGAAACTGAGTAAATGGGATTTACTACCTGATGACTTGCCGTGACCAATATGATCAATTGCCGCCACGAGGAAGCCTTGCTTAGTTAGTGATAGAATGAGCTCTTGAAAACTCTTGCTGTTATCTCCCCATCCGTGGCTAAGAATAACGACTTTTTTACCAGTACCAAATAAGTTGATGTGAGCAATTCCCATTGAGGTAGGTAAGTTTAATTCTTTATTTGGTTGTATTTGCTCAAAACTATACCTGCGCCGACTATAGGGTTTCATTAATATATTCTCGCCAAGAAAAGAGCTCAGTCTCGGGGCAAGTACACTCATGGTTGCAGTGATCCCTCTGCCAACAGATCTTAAGCCAAATTTCGACCCGCCGTTATTGAAGTAACTAAACTTCATAATTTTGTCCTTACTATAAAATAGTACAACTGTATTTTTATGTATAATAGTTCGACTGTACTATTTTGTAAAGTGCTTATTTTAGGCTTAGCTAAGGATTAGGCAAGGATTAGGCAAGACTTAAGTAAGTTAGAGGTGTCAGGGGGAGTTGTTTAGATATTTTTGAGTCTCAAGTTACTGTTTTTTTGAGTAAAGAAAACAGTAGCTTGAGAGTTTTTTATTTTCAGTGGTCTGTATTTTGAGCTGAGGTTACTTAGCAGTAGCTAATAACTTAGGTGTTCGTAATACGGCAAGTAGGGCTAAAATGAAAATTACCAATGCTGTGTTGCTGCCACCGTGAACATGCACTTCTTCATAATACTCAACATATTCAGCATCATAATCACTGCTTTCAAGGGGTAAAGCATAAAGGCTATTGCTATCATCACTGCTATATGAGGCTACAATGTTCGGATAACCCACCTCGTAAAGATCGATGAGAACATCATAATGGTTGGGGTTAAATCCCTGGCTTAAGGTGCTGTAGACTTCATAATCATCATCTGAGCTTTCACCATAAATGATAAAGTCATCTGTGGTGTAGTAATGTTGCCACGGACCACCATTTTCACTTAAATATAGTTCTGCATACACTATCGCCTGATTATAAGGGTTATAAGTAATTAGGTCGGCATCAAAGGTGACACTAAAGCTTTGATAAAAGCCATCTACATCATAATCTTCAATCAGTTGTGTATAACCTTGATAAATAGCAAAGCTACCATCGCTGTAACTTCTACTTTGCACAGTGCTACTGTTTGTAGAGTCATTCACTTTTTTAGAGAAATTAGCAGATATTAGCTTTTGCGCCTGTAACTGTTTTTGTTTGATATGTGCTTCTCGGGTGATATTTAATGCTTTGTGATTACTTTGATCGCTTTCACCTTGCATCACTCTTTCCTTAACATTTTGGCTTAATTGCTCATTTTGGCTAAATTGCTTAGCAGGAGCTCCGATAGTTTTTTGGGCAGAACTTCCCTGTGAATAACTTCCTTGCGAATAACTACTGAATTCTGTTAAAGCGTTAGTGTCATCACTGGCAAAGCTTGGCATTGTTAACGTCATTAGCGTTAGCATTAAGCTAAGTTGCAAGGTAGTTAGCACGATAGGTGAAAGTCTTGAGGTAAGTTTATTGACTGATTGCTTGATAAAGTTGTTCATCATTAAATCCTTCTGTGTTGATTTAATGTTATTAAAGCGCAAGGTAAATGAACTCAAGCTGAACACGTTAATTACCTTAATAGCCATTGCGTTAAACAGCATGGTGTTAAGCGTTCATTCAGCCTCTATTCAGCTAACTTTTATTATCATAGCGATAAACTTGGTTTATTTGCGTTAAGCATTCTTTTACACTGGCTGATATATAAGTTTACCTTTGGTATTAAGATGAAATTTCGAATTATATTACTTACATTTCTGATAATTGTTGTTAGTTGCTACGGCAGTGAAGCGACTGCTGCGGATAAAAAAGTAACCAGCTCAAAGCAGGCGGCAAAAATTGTTCAGAAGAAATATGGCGGTAAAGTGTTAAAGGTGAATAAACAAAAAAATAATAACGGCTATAAAGTCAAAATTGTTAAGCCTAATGGTCAGGTGGTCTCTAAAAAGGTCAACGCCAAAACCGGTAAAATAGAAAAGAACTAACGTCTTTAGCAATTTGAAGGGAAGATAACTATGCGGCTACTTTTAGTTGAAGATGATGAAGCTTTGCAACAAGAGCTTTCGCAGCAGCTATTAAAACAAAACTATTCTATTGATCTTGCTGGTGATGGTGAGATTGGCTTATTTCAAGGGCTTGAATATGATTATGATATTGCTGTGATTGATTTAGGCTTGCCGAAATTAGACGGTAGTAGTGTGGTAAAAAAACTACGAGAGCAGGGCAGAGATTTTCCTATATTAATTCTTACCGCACGTGACAGTTGGCAAGACAAAGTATCAGGTTTAGATGCCGGTGCAGATGATTACCTCACTAAGCCTTTTCATGTCGAAGAACTAAGCTCGCGGTTAAATGCCTTAATAAGACGTAGTGCTGGTAAGGCAAGCTCGTTAATTAAAAATGGCCCATTTAGTTTAGATACCACAACATCACAGGTGTTAGTAGCGCAGCAAAATATCAGTTTAAGCGCCCATGAATTTAAGGTGTTCAAGTATTTAATGTTACACATAGGAGAGGTGGTTTCTAAAACCACCTTAACCGAGCACATTTATGATCAAGATTTTGACTTAGACTCTAATGTTATTGAGGTTTTTGTTAGGCGTTTACGTAAAAAGCTTGATCCTGATAACAAGTACAGCTTTATCGAAACTAAGCGTGGTCAAGGTTATCGTTTAGTTAACTTTACTCTCTAGGGGCAGTTTTGAAGCAAATGTTACTGCCATTCTTGAAGCTTTTTTCAAACTCATTGAAAGTACGTTTGATGATAAGCCTGTTAGCCATGGTAATTATTATCTTACCAAGCATTGCACTTATCATCATGAACTCTTTTGAAGAGCATATGTTAAGGAGTACTGAAAAAGAATTAAGTGCTTATAGTTACTCTATTCTAGCTGTAGCTGAAGTTGAACAAGAAGACTTAGTAATGCCTGAAGTCTTGATTGAAAACCAGTTTAATATCAATGGCTCTGGTTTATATGCTTTTATTTCAGCAAATGCTCATAGCCAAAATAACGCAGCCTTGTGGCGCTCACAATCTTTATTAACATCATCATTACCAAAACCCTTACCGATAGAGCTATCAACGCTCACCACGGGCGAGAAATCTTTTTCGACTATGGTGTTAAATGGTTTACCGCATTTTATTTATAGCTATGCGGTGAGCTTTTCTGAAAGCGGTCAAGACTTTCCCCTGATAGTTCATATCGCTCAAGATAAACAGGTGTTTTTAAAACTTATCGATAATTTTAAACAACGCCTTTGGCTTGGTTTAGCCGTGTTAATGTTTATTATTTTGTTGTTACAACTGGTGTGGTTGATGTGGACATTAAAGCCGCTGTCTAGTTTAGAACGAGAGGTTAAAGCTATAGAGCAGGGCAAAGCGGAAAGGTTAACGGGCTTGTACCCTAAAGAGTTGTCACAATTAACTTCGCAGCTGAATCAACTACTTGATACTGAGCAAAAACAACGGCAACGTTATCGTAATGCATTGTCTGATCTAGCCCATAGCCTGAAAACGCCCTTGGCTGTTTTACAAGCGCAAAGTGATATAACAACGGTTAATCAAGAGCAAATTAACCGGATAAATTCGACTATAGATCATCAACTTAAACGCGCGCAAAGTGCTGGTCACTCTTCTTGGTTACTCGGTATTGAAATCAAGCCTGTAGTCAATAAGTTGCTCAATACCTTAGCAAAAATTTATCAAGATAAAGGCAATATACTGACATCGCATTTAACTGACGGATTAACCTTTAAAGGTGATGAAGCAGACTTACTTGAATTATTAGGTAACTTGCTTGATAACGCTTATAAAGCGGCTAAAAGTAAGATAATACTGACTATTAAGCGGCAAGACTCGCGATTAGTGATAATCGTTGAAGACGATGGCATTGGTATTGACGCCAATAAAGTTTCCAGCATTTTAGAGCGCGGTGTTCGCGCTGATACTTATCAAGCCTGTCTCTTATACACATCTCCGAGCCCACGAGACCGTACTAGATC
>OLII01000834.1_pt1 | contig 11303 bp, 10 predicted proteins | sample 1609481 | NCBI WGS metagenome assembly OLII01 (sample SAMN05416859, study PRJEB24817) | seawater metagenome | isolation source: Sea water | place: Canada:Atlantic | collected 2013-11
AGAGTAGATCGTCGGCAGCGTCAGATGTGTATAAGAGACAGGCTATTTAGCATCAGTGATACCGGTATAGGCATTCCACAAGAACAGCAGGAATATTTGTTTGAATCTTTTCGTCAGGCGGATAGTTCAACCAGCCGTAAATTTGGCGGCAGTGGGCTAGGGCTTGCGATTAGTAAACAGTTGGCTGAATTAATGGGGGGAGGCATTAGTTTGCAAAGCATTGAAAATGAAGGCAGTTGTTTTGATGTTCATTTAACTTTTAAGTGTATGGAAAAGCAAAGCTATATTCATCGGCATGACATTGATTTTCTAGAAATAGATTCAGACACCGAACCGGCGATTGTGGCTGAGGATGCGCGCAGTCACAAGGAGCCTGAAATGAGCATGCCCCTTAAGGGCGTGCGAGTATTATTGGCCGAAGACATAGAAATTAATCAGATGATTGCCATGGAAATGTTAGACGGTGCAGGGGCCAGTGCCAGTGTTGCCAGTAATGGCCTAGAGGTACTGGATATTTTAAAACAAGAAAAAATGTTTGATGTCATATTAATGGACATTCAAATGCCAGAAATGGATGGGTATGAAGCGACGAGAGAAATTAGAAAAAATAGCCAATATGAAAATTTACCCATCATCGCCATAACCGCCAATGCCATGAGCACAGATATAGAGCATTGCATGAAAATGGGTATGAATGCCCATATCTCAAAGCCCATTGATGAAAATGACATGATCGAAAAAATTCTAGGGCAAGTGAATAAGAGAGGTATTGGATGATCAGGTGAATGGCGAGCTAGTGGTCGCCAGTTATTTTACACGACTTTCAAATGCAGCATCACTTAATTTATGTTAATTATTAATTTGCTTATCAATACCCTTCAGCCTTCTCGGTAATCCCTCGGCCACAGATAAAACATTTAAAATTTACATTTATCATTGAAAGCATTAGTCAGTGAAAGAAGTTTAGTGAAAGAAAGTGTAGCGAAAGGAAAGGGCAGTAAAAATACGCCTTTCTTAATAAAGTTCAACATATGATCTAAGCTATAAAAAAATGCCCAATAATTGAACGTTTAGATAGGTGATTTATGAGTGATCATGTTTATAAAAAAGTAGAGTTAACCGGCAGTTCAGCCGTAGATATGGAAGGGGCGGTTAATAACGCTATTGCCAAAGCGGGTAAAACCATTAAAAACATGGACTGGTTTGAAGTGATCGATACTCGTGGGCATATACAAGATGGCAAAATTGCCCACTGGCAGGTGACCATTAAAGTGGGCTTTCGTTTAGAGTAGTTAAGATTAAGTTAAATTGGCTTAATCAGCCCCCAATGGGGCTATTGACGAGCGTGATTATTGATTCTCAAAAATGATTTTGTCTTGTGGTTTAACTTTACGAAGGCCAAGGGTTGCTTGAATTTCAATTTGTTGGCCGCCACGAATAACCCCTAAACTAATTTTATCCCCAGGCATTAAATCGGCAATTTGGCGCATGGTATCTGTGCCCTTGTTGGCTTTTTGACCATTGTAATGGGTGACAATATCCCCTTCTTTAAGGCCTGCTTTTTCAGCTGGGCCATTTACAGCCACCCCAACGACTACCTGTCCGGTTAATTGCTCCGGTAGGCCAAAGACTTCTTTAAGTTTCTTGCTAAGTTCTTGGGTTTCTAAGCCTAGCCAACCCCGTACGACTTGCCCGTAGCGCAGTAAATCATCCACCACTGAAAGGGCATGATTAAGGGGGATGGCAAAGCCAATTCCTTGATTGCCCCCTGATTTGCTGTAAATAGCGGTATTGATGCCCACTAACTCACCTGATGCGTTGACTAACGCGCCGCCTGAATTGCCAGGATTAACCGCAGCATCGGTTTGGATAAAATCTTCATAAGTACTAATGCCCAATTGATTTCGCCCTGTGGCACTGACAATGCCCATGGTTACGGTTTGTCCTACGCCATAAGGGTTGCCAATGGCCAACGTCACATCACCCACTTGCATAAAAGGGTTGCGGGCAAAATGAATAACAGGCACATCTTCTAACTCAATTTTTAATAGGGCAATGTCGGTTTCACTGTCTCGGCCTATTACGACCGCGTTACTGGTGCGGCCATCTTGCAAGGCCACTAATATTTCATCTGCCCCATGTATGACGTGATAATTAGTGATAATTAAGCCTTCTCTTCCAATAATGACACCAGATCCCAAGCTATTTTTTATACGATTTTTAGGAATTTTGGCGCGGTCTATGAAGCGATTAAAATAAGGGGTGTTAAATAACGGGTGGCTTTGGGCGCGTACAGTTTTACTGGTGTAAATATTCACCACCGCCGGCGCTGCAATGTTCACGGCAGGGGCGTAAGAATGAGGGGCAATATTGGCAACTTGATTGGCAATTTGCTGGTTAGAATTGGGCACGAAATGCAAGGCTAAGCTTGCGATGACCAACCCCATTAGAATAGACCAGGAAAAAAAACCAGGTTTTTGCATGATTTTAAAGACTCTTGATTCTAAATAATTAAAAATAGGCAAAGTTTACGCAAATGGTGACAGGATATGAAGCTTCACGAACTGACCAACTACTTAAATACGCAGCTGCAAATAGAAAAGTTTCGTGATTATTGCCCCAATGGCTTACAAATTGAGGGCAAGCCTGAAGTAAAACGTATCATTACGGGTGTTACCGCCTGTCAGCAGTTAATAGACGTGGCCATAGAAAAGCAAGCCGATGCCATATTAGTTCACCATGGTTTTTTCTGGAAAGGTGAGCCTGATGCCATTGTGGGCATTAAGAAGCAACGCATTCAAGCTTTGTTAAAACACGACATTAGTTTGCTGGCTTACCACTTACCATTAGATAGCCATGTTAAATGGGGAAATAATGTGCAGTTGGCCAATGTCTTAGATTTTGATATCACAGGCCCCATTGACCCAAGCGATAAAACAGTTCCCGGTTGCATAGGGCGGTTAAAACAACCCATGACCGCCAAGCAATTAAGCGAACATATTGCGTTGCGCTTAAACAGAAGCCCACAACACATAGGGGAAGAAGACGACATCATCAACAGCATTGCTTGGTGTACGGGGGGAGCCCAGTCTTACATGAGCTATGCCATCAATCAGGGAATTGATGCCTACTTAACTGGGGAAATTAATGAGCCCAGTGTTCACAATGCCCGTGAATCCGGTACTCACTATTATGCGGCTGGCCACCACGCCACGGAGCGTTATGGAGCCAAGGCTTTAGGGGAGCACTTAGCAGATGAGTTTGTTTTAGATGTTGAGTTTATTGATATCAACAACCCAGTTTAATCACTTTTTATAATAACTTTTAAATGGGATTAATGTTTAAAATTTAATGAAAGTGCCCAGTATTAATTAAGTCAGTTAACCAGTGGCTAAATAAAGCACTGGGAGCTGGGTCAACTTGTGATCGATACAGGGCAGCGGCTCGGCTACTGTCTTCCAACTTCCGAATTTCCACTAACACCTCAGGAAACATTTCGGCTCTTTGTTGCGATGTAGAGAATATTAAATTGTTAGGGTCGACTCTTCCCATTTCTTTTGCGACTTTTACCCGTTTACTGCAACGGCACGGATTATCAGGGTTGATTAACCCGCAGTTACCTAACATAAAATGGTTTACGGTTTCACGGGATCGAGACAAGCGTTTTCGATATGCTCCTGAAGTGACGCCAATTACAGAAGCAGCTTCTTGATGATCTAATTCTAGTATTTCTCCCAATATATAGCTTAGGCGTGCCTCTCTATCTAGGCATTGCAACATGGCTAGGGTGCAACCTATTTTTATTTCTTCTAATAGGTGTTTGTATTCAGGGGAAGCATTTTTTTCATTGGAATTTGAATCGCTAAGGCCAGTGGCAAGATCTTCAGAAAACTCATCAAGGCTCATGAACTGCTCTGTGGGGCGGCGCTTTAAATCCATTAAGTGGTGACTGCTAATGGCATATACCCATGTGGAGAAGCGACTTTTACCTTCAAATTGCCCTAAACGAGTGAGTACTTTAATTAAAATTTCTTGAACAGCTTCTTCAGCATCATGAGGGGAAAATAAAAAACGTAAAGCTAACTTACTTATCATGGGTTGGATCTTTATCACTAACGCATCTGCCGCGGCTCTTTCTCCTGCTTTTACCCGAGTGACCAAGGCCAGTAATTCATCGTTTGTCATATTATTTTTCATGAGAGTGCCTAATGATTGTGCCTTTGTACCCAGTAAAAGAACCGAGTATAAAGCTCTGGTAATATAATGAATAGAATCTTAATAGTCGGCTATTTTTCTAAAATTGACTTCAGCAGTATCAATTCTTGCTCTAGTGTTTTTCCTTGTTGTTTTAAGGCCTCTTCCATCATTTCAAGGGGCACAGGGGGAGGTGTTAGTATAAAGCTATAGAGGCAACTATTATCATTTAGGGTAACTAAGCGAGAATGGGCAGTGCCACAAGAGCCATCGCTAAATACCATACGCCAATCTACGGTGCCGGTTTGTACATCGCTTATAACCTCTAATTGAATGATCACTTCACCCTCAGGGGTGCTCATGAGAGCGCTGCCATCTTCATTGATCTTAGTAAAAGCATGGGTCCAAACGGGTAACTTTTTTGGGTTGGAAATATAATCAAAAGCTAATTTTAAAGGCACATTTAGGGCGGTATTTTTCACTTCGTAAAACATGGTATTTCCTTAGAATACGTGATTGTTAAATGATTAGACGAATGAAAAGGCACTGGTGTGACCAAAAAACTGATAAAAACCTTAAAGAATTAAAATTTGGCCTGTAAAGCCAATAGACTGTCATAGAGAGCTTTTAGAAAAACCGTTAGTGTGAAATACAACCTTTAATGGATGATTAAAAAATATGCCCAAAATAATAAAATACAGTGGGGCGCTATTGCTGGTGGCCTTTATATTAATCTCCACGGTACACAGCATATATGGTGGCAGCGAGCCTATGCCAGATATCACCACCTCGCCCACCATGTCAGCATCATCCTTAGAAATAGTGGCCGAGCTGGATATGCCCCCGGGCAATATGGCTGTGTCTGCACAGGGAGAAGTGTTTTTTACCTTTCACCCTGAAGCCAGCCCTGAAATTCATGTGGCCAAATGGGAAAATAACCAAGCGATTCCTTACCCAAATAAAGCCTTTAATACGGGATTGAATGAAAACGGTGAAAGCCTAGGCGTGTATTTCGATGCTCCACAAGGCATACGCATCGATCAGCAGAATCGATTATGGGTACTTGATCATGCCAATCATGGCTTGGGGCAACCGAGACTATTTGCCTTTGATTTAAGTTCACACAAGCTGGTGCACCAGTATGATTTCCCCGCCAGTCTGGCAGGCCTCGGCTCACACCTAAACGACTTTCAAGTGGACGCCAGTGGGCAATATATTTACATCGCCAATGCCAGCATCATACGTAAGAAGCCTTCAGTGATTATTTACGACGTGTTAAATAAACAAAGCCGCGAAGTGTTGGTTCAAGATGCCTCTGTTATGGCGCAACGATTTACACCCGTGGTACAAGGGCAACTTATGTTGAAGTTTGGTGTGTTTGCCATTCGCCCTAATATTGATTCCATCGCCCTAGGGCGCAGTGGTGAATGGTTATATTACGGTGCCACGGCTCATCAAAGAATGTTTCGAATTAAAACTAAAGATTTATTAAACCAAGCATTAACACCAGTGCAACTATCAAAAAGGGTAGAAGACTTTGCCGCTAAAACCGCCAGTGATGGCATCACAACAGATTTAGCCGATAATATTTATATAAGCAATGCAGACCAATCTTCCATTGATCGAATTGATGCAAACGGCCAACTAAAAACCCTAATTCAAGACGATATTTTACGCTGGCCTGATGGCTTTAGTTTTGGCCCAGATGGTTGGTTATATTTAACCAATAGCGCGCTGCACGAAGTGATTATGAAATCTCAAGAACATATTCGCCAGCACGCGCCGTTTCACATCGTTCGCTTTAAACCCGGTACCAGCAGCATTGCCGGGCATTAATTTAATTTTCGCTGTGTTGGTTTGTTACTTTAATTGAATTTCTATTCCAAAAAGCGGCCAGTAATGAGCCGCTTATATTATGCCAAATACTAAATAGCGCCCCAGGCAGGGCAGTTAGTGGTGTGAAGTATTTAATGGCTAGCGCCACGCTTAACCCTGAATTTTGCATACCCACCTCAATGGCAATGGCTTTAACATCTTTTTGTGAAAAGCCACTTAAGCTAGCGGCCACATATCCAATGATTAAACCTAAGCCATTGTGCAAGGCAATGGCCAGTAGTAGCGAAGTGCTTAACTGTGAAAATTTACTGGCATTTAATGCCATGACAATTGCAATGATTACCACAATAAGCAGTGTCGCTACATGGGGTAATAAGTGATCTACTTTTTTAACCCAATCACTAAACCAAAAACGAATCAATGTACCAGCAATAACGGGTATTAAGACAATTTTACAAATGGTCAGTAGCATGGGCAATATGGCAATTTCTACAATATGGCCTGCGTAAAATTGAATTAATAACGGCGTAACAAAGACACCTATCACAGTAGAAGCGAGGGTGAGGGTAATTGATAACGCCACATTTCCCTTAGCTAAAAAGGTCATGACATTACTGGCCGTGCCGCCTGCGCAGCAACCCACTATAATCAGCCCCACCGCCAGATCAGCTTCTAGATTCAAAAGTAGGCTAATTAAAAATGCCAATAATGGCATTACGCTGTATTGTAAAAATAAACCAAGTCCAATGGCCTTTGGGCTGCGTAATACTCTTAGAAAATCATCACGGGTTTGTGTTAACCCCATGCAAAACATAATTAACCCTAGCATGGGAATAATGGCGACTTTTAAGTCTGTCAGGGCTTCTGGCCACACTAGGGCTGGCACGCAGGCTAAAATAGCCAGTATTGGAAAGTACATGGATTCTCAGTTTATGGGCAATAAATTAAACATAGGGCGAGTTTGCCCAATTCATTATTTTTGACAGTATAATATACCTATTTAAAATCCATGCATGTTTGTTGATAAGAGTAACTTATGAAAGCCAATGCCCGAATATTGTTGGTGGAAGATGAACCCAGCATTGCCGACAACATTCAATATGCTTTAAAGGCTGCCAGCTTTGACGTGGTTTGGTGTGCCAGTGGGCTGGAAGCCTTAAGCGCCTTCTCAAGCCAAACACCTGATCTAGTTATTTTAGATATTGGTTTGCCCGACATGGATGGTTTTGAAGTGTGTCGTAAGCTAAGAGCCGTATCAAATTTACCGATTTTATTTTTAAGTGCTCGCTCTGATGAGATTGATCGTGTGGTTGGCCTAGAGTTAGGGGCCGATGATTACATATGCAAACCTTTTAGCCCAAGAGAACTGGTAGCCAGAGTGAAGACTAACTTGCGTCGTGCCCAGCTAACGGTTGCTAATGAAGCCAGTGAGATTTTAAAAAAAGTGGGGCAATTAAGTGTTGATATTGCTTCTCGTACTGTGCAGTTGGCAGGGAAAGCAGTTGATGTGACTCGTTATGAATTTGGTATTCTGGAAGTGCTTATTCAGCATCCCAAGCGTGTGTATTCCCGCGAAGAATTATTGATAAAGGTATGGAGCGAACCAGATAGCAGTACAGACCGAGTAGTGGATACCCATATTAAAACCCTAAGAGCGAAATTAAAATCTATTGATGCCAATACCGAAATCATCAAGACCCATCGCGGCATTGGCTATAGCTTGGATGTTTGTTAATGCCTTCCATTAATTTAAGTGTACGAGTGTTTTTGGTGTACTTCACGTTAATTGGGGTGGCGGCTTATTGGGGCTTTAATGTGGTCTCTTCCCAAGTGAAACCCACCATACGCCAAGTAACCGAAGAATCGCTAGTGGAGTCGGCTAACTTGTTGGCTGAATTTGCTGGGCCGGTATTACAAAGTGTCAGGGCTAAAAAAGAATTTTCCAAACACGTAGAGGCTTTTAATAAGCGCCAGTATCAGGCCACCATTTTTGGTGTGAAAAAAGAAAGCACCAGTACCCGTATTTATATTACTGATAAAAAAGGCATTGTGATTTTCGATTCTGAAAACAAGGCGTTAGGGCAAGACTATTCACAATGGAATGATGTGTATTTAACTCTTAAGGGAGAATACGGAGCACGCAGCACTTGGGATGACCCCAATGATGAAAGCAGCTCGGTTATGTATGTGGCGGCACCTGTGATGGCGGGAAATGAAATCATTGGGGTATTGACCCTTGCTAAGAAAAATCAATCTCTGCGTCCCTTCTTTGCTTTAATTGATAATAACTTAAAATATTGGGGGGCGTTGTTGTTGCTATTGTCTTTATTGGCAGGTGGGGTGTTGTCTTATTGGTTAACGGGTTCTATTCGTCAATTGGTAAGTTATGCTAAAAAACTAACAGAAGGAGAAATGCTCGAGCCGCCAGTTATGGGAGAGTCTGAACTGAATACCTTGGCATTAGCCATGAGAAGCATGCGCCAAGAACTGGCCGGAAAAGAATATGTAGAAGAATATTTATTAACCATGACCCATGAAATGAAAAGCCCACTGTCGGCTATTATGGGTGCAGCTGAACTGATAACTCCACAAATGCCAGCACAAGATATAGAAAAATTTAGCGGTAATATTCAGCTTGAAAGTAAGCGCCTTAATGGGTTTATCCAACGCATGCTAGAAGTGGCACGCCTTGAAAATTTGGCCAGCTTAGATCAGGTTGAGACCATCAATGTGAACGATATAATTCAAAAAGTGATCAGCCATAAAAAAATTGAAGCTTATCAAAAAAACATACAGATTATTTTTCACACAAGCGAAAAATTATGGGTGAAGGGCAACGACTTCATTTTGCAACAGGTCGTTGATAACCTTATCGGCAATGCCCTTGAGTTCTCGCCTGTTAATGGTGAAATAACCATTGCAACGTTTGCCTTAGAAAATAGCAATAACCTTCAAATACAGATACAAGATCAAGGCCCTGGCATTCCTGAGTATGCCCGTGAGCGTATTTTTGAGCGCTTTTATTCCTTACCAAGACCCGATACAGGAAAACGCAGCTCGGGGTTAGGGTTAACCTTTGCCAAGCGTGCCATTGAATTACATGATGGCATCATCACGCTGGAAAACCTTTCATCAAAAGGCAGTGAAGTGAAAATTCTCTTGCCTAGGGTGGTGTGTTAGGTATTCGATGCCAGTGTATTTCTCTTAAATCCTTTTTAAATCTCTCTATTCACACAAAGTACACAGCTAACACATGTTAAGCACATTCTAAACACATGCTAGCCAGTTAACCTGAGGGCCTCTTATTTTGAAGGCCCAAGCCATGAATAAAACATTATTGATTAAGGGCGGTGTGATCGCCGTAATTGCCATCATACTTTTGGTGGTGCTGGCCAGTGTTTCGGGCACCATAGGCGAGCGCCAACATTATAAAAGCAGTGCCAAAACATCGGTAGCCAAAAGTTGGACCGGTGCACAGACGGTATTTGGCCCAATTTTAGTGGTGCCCTATACCCTAAAGTGGGATAGCCAAGAGTGGTCTGACAATGGCAAAAATAAAATCGTGCGCCACCATAAGCGCAAGGGCACTCGCTATATATTACCTGATACCACAACTCTTCAAGCCAATATTGCCACTGATATTCGTTATCAGGGAATATATAAATTGCCGGTTTATTCTGGGGAATTAAATTTATCAGGACATTTTTCCAAGGCTAATATTTTAGAAAAAATTAATATCTCTTTACCCCATAAAGATGCGCAGTTAATTTTATCCCAACCTTACTTTTCTTTGGCGGTCAGTGATGCACGGGGCATTAATAGTGTCCCTATTCTGAGCTTGGCAGAGAAAAAATTTGAATTTAAAGCGGGTAGTCAACTGCCTTTTATGGATAAGGGCATTCATGCCCAATTGCCTTTAGAAATTGTGAATGGGTTAATTGGAACAAAAGAAGCAGTAAAGGATTTACCATTTTCACTTAAGTTGAGTTTACGGGGAATGGATCAAATTAAGTTTTTCCCCAGTGCACTGGACTATCAATTAACGCTTACATCACCATGGCCACATCCTAAGTTTTACGGAGATTTCTTACCCCTATCACGTACGGTGAGTGATGAAGGGTTTGATGCGCAGTGGCAAGTGAGTGCCTTTGCTAGCAATATTGAGAAAAATGTATCTGCCTGTGAACAGGGAAATTGTAAAGCGCTATTAGCTGGTGGTTTTGGTGTGGAGTTTATTGAACCTGTGGACGTGTATTTACAGTCTGAGAGATCGCTAAAATACGGTTTCTTATTTATTGGTTTGGTATTTGTGGCATTCTTTATTTTTGAAATATTAAAAAAGTTGCCTATTCACCCAGTGCAATACGGGTTGGTGGGTCTAGCCATCGCCTTGTTTTATCTATTGCTTATGTCGCTGTCTGAGCATATTAATTTTATGTTGTCTTATCTTATTGCAGCGTTAGCATGCGCTTCATTAATTAGTTTTTATCTTGTGTATGTGCTGCGCCATGCTAAGACAGCAGGCATGTTCGCAGCCTTGTTGGTGCTTTTGTATTTCACACTGTACATCATCGTAAGTGCCGAAGACTTTGCGTTGTTAATGGGTTCACTCTTGGTATTTATCGTGCTGGCAGTGGTGATGGTGGCCACCCGTAATATAAATTGGTATGAGGTGGGTGATGGCTTTAAAGCGGAGGTGACACAGGAGAAATAAAACACTCTCTAAGGTCGCCGCTAGGCTGGTTGCGATCTTAGCTAAAGTTTTATCATGCTTGTATTACTGTTCATGAAATCATAAAGAACTCACATTTAAGTGGCGGATCATTGTCGTTTAAAAAAGTGAATGTGTGGATAAAGGGGTCGCCCATTCACACGGTAAATGGCTGAAGGAATATCATAATGACTAAGTTTAATTTACTACGGTTACTGCTTTTAGGGGCTGGGCTTGGCTGGGGGTTAACGATTGTAGGTGCTTTTTTGCCATGGGATTGGGCTACTGAACACCTAGAGAAGTTTGGTGGCAGTGGCGAGATTCCAAATGATGTTATGCTTAATTATTGGATGAGAATGGCATCAGGGGCATTTGGTATTGTAGGGGCCTTCCTTTTATTGGCCGCTTGGAAACCCTTCTTCTACAAAAATATTATTCCTGTTTTGGCCTATGGCAGTCTTTTAGAAGGGGCAATTTTGTTGTTTTATGGGCTTAAATTTGAACTTTCACTTTTTCCATTTGGACCCGATGTGGCCATTGCATTAATTCCAGGCGTAGGAAT
>OLII01000835.1_pt1 | contig 11302 bp, 9 predicted proteins | sample 1609481 | NCBI WGS metagenome assembly OLII01 (sample SAMN05416859, study PRJEB24817) | seawater metagenome | isolation source: Sea water | place: Canada:Atlantic | collected 2013-11
CACAGAGTAGATCGTCGGCAGCGTCAGATGTGTATAAGAGACAGTACCTATACATAGTAGATCAATACCGTGGCATTCATATTTTTGATCAAACTAACCCACAGAACCCAACTAGAATTGCATTTATTCCAGTCATAGGTGCACTAGAAATAAGTATTGAAGGCAGCACTTTATATACTAATAGTTTTATTGATTTAGTAGCAATTAATTTAGATCATGTTTTTGATGGTACTTTTAATAATGAATCTTTCAAGCGAACTTTGGACCTATTTCAATTGCCAGATAACTTTGATTTTTTACCCGAAGATAAGAACGTCGACGGTATTAAATACAAAGATTTTTTATCACCATATTACTACAACAACTACACCGTAACTTATTACAGTGAAGGTCCACAACAAGGATTTTTTATTGGCTATATTGATGATTCTGGGAAAGAAGTATTATTTGGAGAAGCCAAATGAGAAACATGAATATATTAAAGATCTTTATTATTAGTAATTTCACTCTATTATTTGGTTGCTTTGACTCAAGTAGCGTCAGTAACAGTGATGTAAGTAGTACGGGAATAGGCGGATCAACTGCTCGCTTTACCATTCAAAAGAATCATCTAATCACCATTGAAGACAGCATTATTAATGTATTCTCACTTGAAGACCCCTTTGATCCTCTGCACATAGATGTTTTCACAAGTAATTTAGTTTTAGAGACTATCTCACCCTTTGATGGAGACAAATTACTGATCGGTACAAATCAAGGGGCGGTCATAATGCAACAAGAAATACCGGGCACCTTAGTAGAAATTTCCTTCGCAGCTCACTTTCGAAGCTGCGATCCTGTTATCGCCCACGGTAATTATATGTATGTCACTCTTAGGGATGGTACTAAATGCGCTACCGGCGAGACAGGTGTTAATCAACTTCTTGTATTTGATATTAGTAACATAGAGAATCCATTAAAGCGTAAAGAAATTGAAATTGACCAGCCCTTCGGTTTAGGTATTTCTGGGGATAATTTATTTGTATGCTATGCCAGTGGGGTTTTAAAGTTTGACATATCAGACCCAGAAAATATGACTCAAATCGGTGACTACTCAAATGCATGTGAAGATGTTATTGCCAGTACTGACCCTATGATATTTACCAACGACGATGGTATTCGTTTAGTTCAAGACAATGAATCAGGGCTAACCGAGATGGCATTTATTCGGGCAGGGGACTAATTAGAGAATTAAATGATAGATCTTGAAAAACTAAAATCAGGCAATCGCCGCGCACTGGCTAAAGCCATTACCTTGGTGGAAAGTAAGTTAGATGGCCATCAAACTCAGGCGCAAGATATTCTCAGTGCACTATTACCCCATACCGGTAACAGTATTCGCATCGGCATCAGTGGTGTGCCCGGCGTAGGCAAGTCTACTTTCATTGAAGCCTTTGGGTTATACCTAATAAGCCTAGGTAAAAAAGTGGCGGTGTTAGCGGTTGACCCAAGCTCGCCTCTTAGGGGTGGCAGCATATTGGGCGACAAAACCCGTATGGAAATGTTATCTCGCGAAAATAACGCATTTATTCGCCCTTCCCCTTCTGAAGGTGCCCTTGGTGGGGTTGCACAAAAAACCCGCGAAACCATGTTGTTATGTGAAGCCGCCGATTACGATGTAATTTTAGTAGAAACCGTTGGTGTAGGGCAAAGCGAATATGAAGTGGCCGCCATGGTGGATTTCTTTTTAGTGTTAATGCTGCCTAACGCGGGAGATGAACTACAAGGTATTAAGCGCGGCATCATGGAGCTTGCGGATGCGTTAGTGATAAATAAAGCCGATGGTGACAGTGCCAAACTGGCTAAACAAACTCAGGGCTACTACATGAATGCCTTTAAGTTATTAAAGCATGTTGATTTTTGGTCTCCACGCGTTACCACCTGCTCTGCTTTGCAAAATGAAGGCATTGAAGCGGTTTGGGAAATGATTACAGAATATCAAAACAAAGCATTAGAAAAAGGCGCCTTTGAAAATAAACGCGCCCAACAAAACAACCAGTGGTTTAGCAAACTTATTCAGCAGATGTTGGAATTAAAGTTAAAACAAAACCCAAAGGTTAAGCAGCAGTTGCCTTTATTACAAAGTGAAGTTTTGAAAAGCGCCATTACCCCGTATAATGCTGCCAAGAAAATTATCGATCTACTTTAAACTTCCGCATATGATTCTAAGGCGGTTCATTCTTTAAGTAGTAGACGCTATTAATTTAAAAATTTAACAAGAGTTAAACAAGAAGTAAGCATGTCCAATATCAGCCAAAAACTATCTGACTTTTTTAAAAAAAATCTACCCATCACTCAGTTCATGGAAATGGATGTGGAAAGTTATGATGGCAAAACACTGATTTTACACGCCCCTTTAGACCCTAATATAAACGACAAACAAACTGCATTTGGTGGCAGCCTGTATAACGCATCAGTTATGGCTTGCTGGGGCATGGCCTATTTAAAAACCCAAGAAGCTGGCATTGTTTGTAATCAGGTGGTTACCAAAGCCAGCATAGAATACAAAGCACCGGTACAGGGTACCATTCGTGCTATTTGCCACGCGCCAGACGACGAAACCATTCAACAATTTATTTCGGCCTTTAACACCAAAGGACGCGCCAGAATCACATTACAAGCCAGCATCGAATGCTCAGGAAGGTTAGCAGTGGAATTTGAAGGCAATTACGCCATACTAAAAGAAATCTGACCCGAATTACCACCAGCCAAATTGGTACTTTGCGCTTATCGGCATTAAAATAGCCACTGAATCTCTTCATGCATTAGGGTCATGAAACCTATGGCATATACCATTCATTACTCTACTGCTCAGTCTAATAAAGAGGGACTTCTTAAACTTCTTCAACAGGATAATAAGCAACACTTGCTGAGCGAAGTGCTAAACACACTTATCGACTACCAGCCAGATGAACATGGCCGCGTACCCTTGGGGGTGGTCTCTAAAAATATCCATGCCATTGCAAAAATAGTCGACGACCCATGCCTTGGGGCAAAAATTATTGCCTTAATTGATATTGGCCATTCCGAGCTTTATAAAACCCTAAAGCATTGTGCCCGAATTTTAGAAACATCTGGCAACAAAATGTCTTTTAACTTAGTAACCACTTTAATTGCCCGCTATTTTTCAGTTCTAACTCAGGTGGCCAGGGTTGATATTCAATATTATGAGCATTCAGTCTCCATTGAATTTACTCCTAATCAACCCAAGCTTGTGAGTTACCATCAGGTGGAGGGCGCGGTGGTGGGGCTTTATCGCATCATTCAATCATTCAGCCATGCACCGCTTAACTCTGTAAGTTTTACCCACTCCTTACCAAAAAATTGTGGCACCACTTACGAGGACATTTTTTCTATTACCCCTAAGCATGGCAACCATAAAAACCAATTAATATTTTCTACCCCTAATTCTTCAACCAAGCTTGATCAAGATTCATTGCACAGTTTAAGTGCCGTTCAATCTTTATTAGACAACGCCTTTCCAAATTTGAATGACATTCAACGCTGCCAACATATTATCTTGTGTATTTTATGCTTTGGCGAACCCACTCGAGACCATGTTGCCTCTATCATGAATATGAGCATCAGCACTTTACAAAGAAAATTGCGCCTAGAAAACAGCTCTTTTAAAGCGATATTATTGGCTACTCGTAAAACCCTAGCCCATGAATTAATCGTTAACCATAAACGTAGCTCATCCGATCTGGCTTTTTTATTGGGGTACCAATCTAATAGCCAATTCTTTAAAGCCTTTAAAACTTGGTTTTCCATGACTCCATCCGAATACAAAAACTATTATTTACAGAAAAATACTTCTTAGTAAGAATTATGTCTCCTGTTAAATTTTTTCAAAACAACTGTATGCTTGCTTAAAAATAATCGAGCACCTTCTATAAGAAACCTTCCAATATTTTTTCACCCAATAAAAAAAGCATTTAAAGCCCAATAAAAAAGGTGCAGCTATTAATAGCGGCACCCTAAAATCAGTAAAAAGCAGGCTAAATAAACCTCATTCAACCCATTTAATTTTCGGTTAAAAATTACAAACTGGTATAAGCATCACAACCTAAAGCTTCGAACTCTTCCTTAGTGAAGTACTGGGCAGTGGGTAAATACTCCCCCATCACTTCCTCTTCATCTCCTGGTGTTTGAGTAAATTGTGCGGATTGCTCAAAGTTATTTGTCGGCAACATGTTTCTTACAATAAGCAATCCGTCATTTTCATTATTCTCCATTCCATCCGCTAAAGCAAAACCGTCGCCGTCTTTAGACCATTCTAAAAACTCATTGCCACACTCGCTGGTAGCATTACTCGGCTTATTATCTAGAGTTGAGGTGACAATTAAATATTCCCCATCAGGCTGAATAGTAATTTGCTCATCATACAAACAATCAGTCACTTTTTGCGAGTAGAACTCATTTTGACAAATGGACCAATAACGTAATTCAGCTTCGCTTTCATCAAAGGTGTCAGCTCCATCAAGTGTGACTGGTACTTCAGGGATTTTACCTCTAATCACCACAATGGGTTTAATGGAGTTATCGATAAATGCTGAAACATATTGGTTGTCTAAGTTGGCATAATAGGAAACTTCTCGCTCAGGGTTTTCTTCACAACTATTTAAGAATTGACAATACAAAGAGTACTCAGTGTTATAAGCAGCATTCCACTGAACTACTTGCGTATCACCCTCTTCAATTAAATTATTCTGGGCAGGATTGCCTTGACGAAAATAAGTATAGGTCTGGGCAGGTATTACAGAAATAGCTGCATATTCAGAGTCAGAATCCAACACTTCACAAGCATCATCACTATTCATCACTTCTCCACTGGCTAGAGTGAGTTCCACTTGAGGAAGATCTACACCTCCAGCTGAATCTTTTCCCTCGTCGGGTACGTAAACTCGATAAAGTAACATTGCAGACTCACCAGTCTCAGCGGCATCATACAAGGTGTTATCGGCCACTGTATCTGGAACTGTGCCCTGCAGTAAAGAAAGTTCATAATCTCTGAATTCGCTATTGCGGGAAGCCCCTTGCACAAATGGGTTTATAGAGCCTTCATTAGCAACAATGACGTTATCTGAAATAGAATATGAAGGCGATGCACTCACATCGTAGGTATTAAAAGAGATATAACGGGCATGGGGAAATTCACCAGTGAGTTTTAAACTGGCCCCTTCAGGCAAGGTATAACCTGCATGCCAATAAGCTGCACCTGTATCAGGGAAGGCGAAGTTGGTTTCATCATTGTCGATGGTATAAGGGCCCACCCAAAAACAATCACTGGCTTCCACACTGTCATCGCCAAGATCAAGCACCACTTCATCATCTGAAGAGCCACAACCTATTAAACTCATGGCCGTGACCAAAGCCAACATGGGGCCTTTTATATTCAATTTATTTATTTTCATCGCTAACCTCTGTTTTGTTTTTATTGTCAAACACAGGTTAAGTGAAACTAAGAGGGGTTCTAATGGTAATTCGGGTCAGGGGCGAATAATTACTTATAAGGCATAGCTATTAGCGCCGAGAACATGCGTCATCTAAAAACCACTCTTTTACTAGTTTAGCCGCCAGCTCTGGATCTTCTTGCATAAAGCAATGACCACCAGGAACACTGTCAGAAGAGTAAGCGCGAATGTCCTTAAGTTTATCAACCGAGCGAGCAATAAAAGGAAAAGAGCCTTCTGCCACTAAAATTTTACACGGGGTTTTCATCTTCTTTAAATATGACCACAAATTCTTGGGGTAACTGCCAAAAATTTTGGCTTCCACTTTAACAGGGCATTTTAAACTGACACCATTCTCGGTATCTGCTAAGGCATAATCTACATAGGATTGTAATGCAGCATCTGTCCAGCCTTTAAAGCCCCCTCTATCTTTAAAAGAATCAAATGCCTCTTCACGACTTGCCCAATGCTGAGTACGCTCTTTTGCTTTTTTTGACATCTTGCTGTTGCCCAATAAGCCAAATATATCGGCCACCTTCATAACGCTAATCATACCGTTTGAAAAGAGCACAGGATCAAGCAACAGCGTTTTACGAAAACGCTTAGGATCACGCCCAGCCATTAATGCTGTGAGTACGCCTCCATAACTATGACCTAAACCAAACACAGGAGTAATCGGGCTTAGCTGCTGTGAGAAGTGATTTAGCACCGTCATGGCATATTGTGAGGTACCATTCCAGCCAGCAAAATGACTACCCGTGTCACTGTCACCGTGACCGGGTAAATCGGTAATAAGTAAATCGAAATCCTTTGCCAATATTTCAAGCATGGGCTGATAGGTTAACCCACAAAAACCGTTACCGTGTAAAAAGTGAATAACCGGTTTGCCACTCCAACGGCTACGCCAGCCTCGCAAGGAAAAACCCGACTTTAATTGGAACGACCAAGGCTCTAAATGAGAAATCATATTTGTACTCTTAAGGAGCCAATAAATCCGGCCCTGAACTTTGGCGCGAATATACAGCAAGCACTCAAATAATGAAAATGACCTGAATGAATAGTTTAGTCACCGATCTACTCATTACCACATGGAAGAAAAAGACAGAACACTCAAAATTTGGCTGTAATTCAATCAGCCTACTGGTTTAGCCTCCTTAACAAATGTTAATTTATGAGCTTTACATAAAACACGTTAAGATAAATCCATTGATAACATTCGCCTGCGAGCACCAATAACATGAATAAATGGATCATCTTTGGATTAATTATTAGCAACCTATTCTTTGTGAGTTGGGCTGCTGCGTCGCAACCAAAAGACAATATTTTAATACTAGGGGACAGCCTAAGCGCTGGCTATGGCATCAATATAGCGCAAAGCTGGCCTGTTCTATTGCAAGAAAAAGTCAATTCACAAAAGCTTAATGTCAAAGTTCACAATGCCAGCATCAGCGGCCAAACCAGCGCTGAAGGCTTAGCGCAAATTGATCAATTGCTGCGTATAAGCCAACCCAAGTTAGTAATATTAGAATTAGGGGCCAACGATGGTTTGCGAGGCCTTTCTATACCAGCCATGCAAAACAACTTGCAAGCAATCATCAGTAAGAGTCAGCAATCAGGGGCTAAGGTACTGTTAGTAGGCATTAAAACCCCCGCCAATTATGGCAAGCGCTACGGTAATATGTTCGAAACAAGCTTCAAAACCCTGGCTCAAAATCACGACATTCCCTTAGTGCCCTTTATGCTAGCGCCCTTATTTGGCGCCAAAGACAAGTATGTTCAAAAAGATGGGTTGCATCCTAATGCCCTGGCCCAGCCCATATTACTGGAGCATTTATGGGCTTATATAAAGCCTCAAATTTAGTACTTATATAGGCATCCAGCGTCTATTTAATGGTCATTTTCTAACCGCACTCAGCTTGCAAGTTAAAAACTATAAGACTATAGTCTTGTATAACTATAAGGCTATAGCTAATGAATGCACCATTAAAAAACATCTCTCCCCCACAAAAGCAGGCCCCCAGACAAAGGGCAAAAGAGCTCACGCGTAAGGCATTGCTGAAAAGTGCCTTAAACCTGTATAGCGAATACGGGGTGCAAGGGGTCAGCATGAACAAGGTAGCCAAAGGCGCAGGCATTGCGCAACCCAGCTTTTATAACCACTACCCCAATTTAGAAGCCTTAATGGAAGAGCTTCGCTTACAATTAAAAAAGAATTACATGGGGCCTATTTCCATTGCCGTATTAAGCATGCTCAAAGATTACGATGTATTGTCCATTGAGCAGTTTAAACAGCAAAATCGCCATTGCCTTGAACTTATTTTCAAAGCCACCTTTCAAGATATCCGCCTTTTCCAACACATCATGCAAGATCGCCCTCGTTTTGACTCCCCTGCCCAAGGTTTTGGACAGTTGTTAATTGAATTACAAAATGAGTGGAGCGAAGTGATTATTCAAGGGCTTGAGCTATCAGGGCGAACCTTCAACTTATCTTATGTGCATTTATGCCTAGACAGTGCCAGTGCACAAATCCATGAATTAATACTAGGCTGTCATGAACAACGCTACAGCCAAGAACAAGCCATAACAGTATTAAGCAAAAACTTAACCGCTCTATTTGTGGATTTATTTTCTAACCCCCAATAAAGCTTCTTAAAAAATTAATAATAAAAACAAACAATAATCACAGAGAGTAGAGCATGGCCACAGCAAGCAATAGCAAGACCCATTATCGTACCTGTAATTTATGTGAAGCCATGTGTGGCTTAGAAATAAAACATGAAGGGACAAAAATCCTTTCTATTAAAGGCGATAAAGAAGATCCTTTTTCAAAAGGTTATATTTGCCCTAAAGCCACGGCCCTACAAGATTTATATGAAGATCCAGACCGCTTACGCGCCCCCATGGAGCGCACCGAAAATGGTTGGAAAGAATTAAGCTGGCCAGACGCACTAGACAAGGTGGCTGCCGGCATTCAAAAACTTCAAAAAGAACATGGTGACAATGCTTTAGGAATTTATTTAGGCAACCCTAACGTACACAACATGGGCAGCATGTTTACCGCACGGCATTTATTAACCGGCTTAAAATCCCGTAGCCGTTTTTCTGCCACATCCATTGACCAATTACCCCATCACATTGTGTGCATGCATATGTTTGGGCACATGCTGCGCATTCCAGTGCCAGACATTAATCGCACACAACACATGCTCATCATTGGTGCTAATCCACTGGCCTCTAATGGCAGCATCATGACCGCAGCTAATGTTCGCCAAAAAATTAAAGATGTTCGCCAGCGTAACGGCAAGGTGGTGGTGATTGATCCACGTCGCACCGAGACGGCCGATGTGAGCGATGAGCATCATTTTATTCGCCCCGGTTCAGACGTATTATTATTGCTCGCCATGCTCAACGAAGTGTATGAACAAGGATTTGTAAAAGAAAGTGCCGCCAGCCAATTAACCGATCAATTTGATGACATAAAAACGTTTGCTAAAGGCTACACCACTGACAATGTCGCTAAATTAACCGGCATTGAAGCGGCTGAAATTAAGCGCATTGTTAAAGAATATTGCGAAGCTGAATCAGCGGTACTGTATGGGCGCATGGGGGTATCAGTACAAGAATTCGGGCTACTAAGCCAATATGTCATCATGCTGATTAACCTAGTAACAGGACGCATAGATGCTGAAGGGGGCATGATGTTCCCTAACCCTGCAGTGGATGTAGTGAATGGCTCGGGCCCAGGTTACTTAGGTAAGCGCCGCACACGGATAAGAAATCTGCCCGATTTTAATGGTGATTTCCCAGTGGTGGCCATGAGCGAAGAAATGCTCACCCCAGGGGAAGGTCAGATTAAAGGCTTTATTAATATTGCAGGCAACCCTGTTTTAAGTACACCCAATGGTAAGAAGCTAGATAGCGCTCTTGAGCAATTAGATTTCATGGTGTCTATTGATTACTACCTAAATGAAACCAGTAAACACGCCAATATTATATTGCCGCCCGTGTCACCTTTAGAGCGTGATCATTACGACATGACCTTCCATGGCTTGGCGGTTCATAACACCACTAAATATTCTCCAGCACTTTTTAAAACCCCTAAAGGGCAAAAAGGCGATTGGGAAATATCTCTTGAGCTAGCTAAACGCCTTGATAAAAATGCCAATTTCTCCACTAAATTAAATCGCTTTTTAACTAAGCTATTAGGGCCTAAATTCTTATTAAATGAAGGTTTAAAAAGAAGCGAATATGAAGGTCTATCTCTTAAAAAGCTCGAACAAAATCCTCACGGTATTGATTTAGGACCACTCACACCTTTATTACCAAAAGCTATTAAACATAAAGATAAAAAAATTCACTTAAACATGGATTTTTATAAAGCAGATTTAACACGAGTATCTGAAAGCTTTGATCTTGAAAACTCACAACCTTCAGATGACATTTTGCTTATTGGACGCAGACACGTACGAAGCAACAACTCTTGGCTACACAATAGTCAGCGATTAGTGAAAGGAAAATCGCGCTGTACGCTCATGATTCACCCAGAATTAGCCGAGCAACAATCCATTAAAAATGGTGACCTTGTAAAAGTCACCTCAAAAGTGGGCAGCATTGAGATTGAAGCAGAAGTAACCGATGAACTAATGCCAGGCGTTGTCAGCATACCTCACGGCTGGGGGCATAACCGCAAAGGCATTCGCCAAGGGGTTGCGCAAAAACATGCTGGTGTGAGCGTTAATGATTTAACCGACGAACGTTTAATCGATAAGCTATCGGGAAATGCTGCGGTAAATGGTGTGCCAGTGGTATTGGAATGCATCTCTAATACAACTACACAAAGCACACTAACCCGCGAAGCTACTCTGGCTTAAACCACTTATATTGCTTTAACACCCTATTCTGAAAGTTCTTTCAGTGTGGGGTCTTTCCTTCGTTTATCACCTTAACTTTCAGATACTCTTATTTGCTTTTATGCCTTTTGCCCTTGAATTTAAACACTCAAACGAAATATTTGTGCTTGCCTAATTTTAGCTATAATCCTATAGTTAATTTAACTATAGGGTTATAGCTCGATAAAGCCAATGGTATCGAGCCAGTTTTAGACAAGTCAGATATGAGTGGCGTTAAATCGTCACTGCTAATTAAAGTGTAAAAAGGATTCAGCATGAGCAACCAGCAAACTCACTACCGTACCTGTAATTTATGTGAAGCCATGTGTGGTTTGGAAATTAAGCATGATGGTGAAAAGATCCTTTCCATTAAGGGCGATAAAAAAGACGTTTTCAGTCAGGGGCACATCTGCCCTAAAGCCACCGCCTTACAAGACTTGCATGAAGACCCTGATCGCCTCCGTAGTCCCATGGAGCGCACCGAAAATGGCTGGAAAGAAATCAGCTGGAAGCAGGCACTGGATAAAGCCGCAGTCGGCATTCAAAAAGTACAAGAGCAACACGGCAAGAATGCATTAGGTATTTATATAGGTAACCCTAACGCTCATAACTTGGGTGGCATATTGACCATGCATGAAGTATTGGGGGCCATGAAAACTCACAACCGATTCAGCGCTGTCTCTGTAGATCATTTACCTCATTTAATTGTGGCCCATCATTTATTTGGCCATCAGCTGCACATTGCGGTACCAGATATCAATCATACTCAGCACATGCTAATCATTGGTGCTAACCCCATTGCGTCTAATGGCAGCATCATGACGGTGGCCAATGTAAAACAAAAACTCAAAGACATTCAAAAGCGCGGCGGTAAAGTGGTGGTCATTGATCCTCGCCATACCGAAACAGCAAAAGTAGCCG
>OLII01000838.1_pt1 | contig 11287 bp, 10 predicted proteins | sample 1609481 | NCBI WGS metagenome assembly OLII01 (sample SAMN05416859, study PRJEB24817) | seawater metagenome | isolation source: Sea water | place: Canada:Atlantic | collected 2013-11
CTACACAGAGTAGATCGTCGGCAGCGTCAGATGTGTATAAGAGACAGACGCCGAACAGCGGCGCATCGAGCACGGCCTGGGTCAGCAGGTGCTCGGCACTGGCGCTGGAAATGTAGCGCCACACCTCTTCCAGAGCAAAACTGTGGCCGGCCGACAGCGACAGGATCAGCGCATCCTCGCTGGCTGCCGCCTGCAACTCGAAATTGAAGGTGCGACAGAAGCGCTTGCGCAGTGCCAGCCCCCAGGCGCGGTTGATGCGGCTGCCGAAGGGCGAGTGGATGATCAGCTGGGTACCGCCGGACTCATCGAAAAAGCGCTCCATGATCAGCGTGTCCTGCGAGGGCAGGGCGCCGAGGGCCTGGCGGGTGCGGGCCAGGTAGTCGAGCAGTTGCTCGGCGCTGTCCGCGTTCAGCCCGAGCGTGGCGTGCAGCCAGGTCAGCAGCGGTTGCAGCTGGCCGCCGCTGGCATCCAGGCGCTGGTCGATTTCGGCTTGCAGGCGTGCCACCGCGAAGGACAGCTCGTCGCTGCGCCCCGGCGCCTCGCCCAGCCAGAAGGGGATGGTCGGCGGTTGCCCGTGGGCATCCTCTACCCGTACCTTGCCGGCCTCCACGCGCAGGATGCGGTACGACGCGTTGCCCAGCTGGAAGATGTCGCCGGCGATGCTCTCCACCGCGAAGTCTTCGTTCACGCTGCCGATGTTCAAGGCCTGGGGTTCGAGCAGCACGCGGTAGTCGGCGTTGTCCGGTATCGCCCCGCCACTGGTCAGGGCGGCCAGCTGGCTGCCGCGCCTTCCACGCAACTGGGCACTGACCGCATCGCGGTGCAGGTACGCGCCGCGCACGCCCTGGCGCCCGCTGTAGCCTTCGGCGAGCATGCGCAGCAGGGCCTGGTAATGCGTCTGGTCGAGATTGGCGTAGGGCATCGCACAGGTGAGGCACGCAAACAGCGCCTGTTCGTCCCAGGGCTGGCAACTGACCTCGGCGACGATCTGCTGGGCCAGCACGTCCAGCGGTGCGTTGGGGATATGCAGCTCGTCCAGCTCGCCACGGCGCACGCAGTCGAGCAGGGCCACGCACTCGATCAGCTCGTCGCGGGTGGTGGCGAACACACGACCCTTGGGGGTGCCGTCCACCTGGTGGCCGGAGCGGCCAACCCTCTGCAGCAGCGCGGCAATCGAGCCAGGCGAGCCGATCTGGCACACCAGGTCGACCTCGCCGATGTCGATGCCCAGCTCCAGCGAGGCGGTGGCCACCAGCACCTGCAGCTCGCCGCGCTTGAGACGCTGCTCGGCGTCGAGGCGAAATTCCTTGGCCAGGCTGCCATGGTGCGCGGCCACCGCCTCGCGCCCCAGGCGCTCGCTCAGGTGGCGCGCCAGGCGCTCGGCCAGGCGCCGGGTGTTGACGAACACCAGGGTGGTGCGATGCTCGCGGGCCAGTTGCGCGAGGCGATCGTAGACCAGCTCCCACACATCGTTGGCCATCACCGCGCCCAGTGGCGCGCGCGGTACTTCGATGGCCAGGTCGCGCTGGCGCGCATGGCCGATATCCACCAGGGCGCACGGGCGCTGGTGGCCCACCAGGTACTGCGCCACCCGCTCGATCGGACGCTGGGTGGCCGACAGGCCGATGCGCCGCAGCGGGCGCTGGCACAGCGCCTGCAGGCGTTCCAGGCTCAACGCCAGGTGGCTGCCGCGCTTGTTGCCGGCCACGGCGTGGATCTCGTCGACGATTACCGTGTGCACCGAGGCCAGGCCCTGGCGCCCGGACGTCGAGCCGAGCAGCACGTACAGCGACTCGGGGGTGGTCACCAGGATATGCGGGGGCTGGCGGCGCATGGCCGCGCGTTCCTTCTGCGGGGTATCGCCGCTGCGCACTGCGGTGCGCAGGGTCGGCGTGGGCAGCCCGAGGGCGGCCAGTTCGGCGCTGATACCGGCCAGGGGGGCCTGCAGGTTGAGCTGGATGTCGTTGGACAGCGCCTTGAGCGGCGAGACGTACACCACCAGCGTCTGTTCGGGCAGCTCGCCGCCGGCGTGCAGGGCCTGGGTGAAGAGTTCGTCGAGGACCGCGAGGAACGCGGTGAGGGTCTTGCCGGAGCCGGTGGGGGCCGCCACCAGCAGCGATTGCCCGCTGCGGATCAGCGGCCACGCCTGGGCCTGGGCGGCGGTCACCGTGGCGAAACGGTGCTGGAACCAGGCACGGACGGCGGGGTGGAAGGCGTCGAGTACCGGGTGATTGCGGGCGGGCAGGTTCATGGGGTGTTTATGCGGCCGTTGCGCCCTGGTTGCAAGGGGCTTTCGTCAGGCTGCTGCGGCCGCTTCGCCGGCAAGATTGAAAGCCCTGCGCCAGCATGTGATCCTAGCGCGCCTTCCCCGCCACGAGCCGCCCACCATGAGCAAAACCATCCGTATCGCCGCTGCCCTGTTGCTCGATGCTCAGGGCCGTACCCTGTTGGTACGCAAGCGCGGCACCCTGGCCTTCATGCAGCCTGGCGGCAAGATCGAACCCCACGAGCAACCCGTCGATGCCCTGGCCCGCGAGCTGTTCGAAGAGCTGGGCCTGCGCATCGACCCGCAGCAGGCGCAGTACCTGGGCCAGTTCAGCGCACCGGCGGCCAACGAGCCGGGTTTCGAAGTGCAGGCCGAGCTGTTTCAGTTGCACACCGACCTGACGCTTGAACCCGCAGCGGAAATCGAGGAAGCCTGCTGGGTCGACGCCCACCAGGTGGATCACCTCGAACTGGCGCCGCTGACCCGCGACCTGATCCTGCCGCTGCACCTGCAACGAGCCGCGCAATGATCCCGCTGCACGAATGGCTGCTGTTCAGCGGCGCCGCGCTGCTGATGGTACTGACCCCCGGGCCGAACATGATCTACCTGATCTCGCGCTCGATCTGCCAGGGCCGCATGGCCGGCGTGACGTCGCTGATCGGTGTGGTGGGCGGGTTTCTGGTGCACATGACGGCCGCAGCTGTGGGCCTCACCGCGTTGTTCATGGCCGTGCCGCTGGGTTACGACCTGCTGCGCTGGGCCGGTGCCGGCTACCTGCTGTGGATGGCCTGGCAGGCGGTCAAGCCGGGTGCGCGCTCGCCGTTCGAGCCCCGTGAGCTGGCCCCTGATTCACCGGCGCGGCTGGTGACGATGGGGTTTCTGACCAGCGTGCTGAACCCCAAGGTGGCGGTGTTCTACCTGTCGGTGCTGCCGCAGTTCATTTCGCCCGAGCACGGCTCGGTGCTGGCGCAGAGCCTGACCCTGGGCCTGACCCAGATCGGCGTGAGCTTCACCGTGAACCTGCTGATCGCACTGTTCGCCGCCGGCCTGTCGGCCTGGTTCGCGCGCTACCCGCTGTGGCTGATGTTGCAGCGCTACGTGATGGGCTTTGTGCTGGCGGCCCTTGCGCTGCGCCTGGTGCAGGAACAACGCAAACTGGCTTGATGCTTGCCGCTTGAACCTTCAGCGCACTGCACTGACCCCATCCAGGGTCGAGAACGAGGTGTCCTTGGCGGTCAGCAGAAAGTCGCGCATGTACGGTGCATCGAGCATGTCGCTGCGCACTGCGGCGTACAGCGTGGCGAACAGGCCCTTTTCACCCAGGCGCTTGCCCTTCACGTAGCCGCGTGAGCTGTACTCGTGCAGGGCCCAGTGCGGCATGCCGCATACCCCGCGTCCGCTGGCCACCAACTGCATCATCATCACCGTCAGCTCGGCGGTGCGCACCTGCCCGGGCTCGATGTCGGCCGGCTCCAGAAAGCGCGTGAAGATGTCCAGGCGGTCGCGTTCCACCGGGTAGGTGATCAGGGTTTCCGTGGCCAGGTCCTGCGGCACCACGTAGGGCCTGGAGGCCAGTACGTGCTGGTTGGCCACCGCCAGCATCGCCTCGTAGGTGAACAGCGGCACGTAGGTGATACCGGTCAGCTCCAGCGGGTCGGAGGTCACCACCAGGTCCAGGTCGCCACGGGCCAGGGCCGGCAGCGGGGCGAAGGCGAAGCCCGAGGCCAGGTCCAGCTCCACCTCTGGCCAGGCATCGCGGAACTGGTCGATGGTGGGCATCAGCCACTGGAAGCAGCTGTGGCACTCGATGGCCATGTGCAGGCGCCCGGCAGTGCCGCCGGCCAGGCGCGCAATGTCCCGTTCGGCGCCGCGCAGCAGCGGCAGGGTGGCGTCGGCCAGTTGCAGCAGGCGCAGGCCGGCGCTGGTGAAGCGGATCGGCTTGGTCTTGCGGGTGAACAGCTGCATGCCCAGGCGTTCTTCGAGTTCCTTGAACTGGTGGGACAACGCCGACTGGGTCAGGTGCAGGCGCTCGGCGGCCTCCACCAGGCTGTCGGCTTCGCGCAGGGCGTGCAGGGTCTTGAGGTGGCGAATTTCCAGCACCAGGGTGCTCCATGAACAGAATTTGATGGATGAGACAATTCGTTGAGTTTGTCTCATGTTGACGATGCTGTCGACCGCCCGGCAGTTGTCATCAAACGGTCACCGATCTGTGGCAGCGCGCCGGCATGAACTTCATCAGACTCGCGCTTTACTGGCGAACTGCACTCTGGTGTTTCTTTCATGCGGGCAATCCTGTTTCTGGTGGCGCTGTGCAGCGCCTTTTCTTCGTTCGCGGCGCCTCGCTGCGACATCACTTCAGCTATCCGATACGCCGAGGCGGGGCCGGTCAGCCTGGCCTATCAGAGCATCGGGCGTGACAGCGACCCGGCCCTGCTGCTGGTCATGGGCCTGGGCGGCCAGTTGATCCACTGGCCCGACGAGGTGGTACTTGCGCTGTGCCAGCAGGGCTTCAGGGTGATCCGCTACGACAACCGCGACGTCGGCCTGTCGCGCTGGAACCAGCCCCCCGCCCAGGCCAACCTGACGGTCGAGGCGCTGCGCTACCGGCTCGGCCTGCCGGTGGCGGCGCCCTACAGCCTGAGCGACATGGCCGCTGATGGCCTGGCGCTGATGGATGCGCTGCACGCGCAGCGCTTTCATGTGCTGGGGGTGAGCATGGGTGGAATGATTGCCCAGCACCTGGCGGCGATGGCGCCCGAGCGGGTCGAGAGCCTGACCCTGATCATGTCCAGTTCGGGGGCGCAGGGGCTGCCGGCGCCTGCGCCGGCGCTGGTTCGGCAGTTGGCCCGGCGCGGTGCGCCGAATCGCCAGGTGGCCCTGGAGCAGCAGGCCGACTTGCTGGCCGCGCTGGGCAGCCCGCAGGTGCAGGATGATCGCCAGGCCCTGTTGCAGCAGGCCGCCACTGCCTACGACCGGGCCTTCAACCCCGAAGGCGTGCAGCGCCAGGTCATGGCCATACTTGCCGAGCCCAGCCGTGTCGAGCTGCTCGACAACCTGCGAGTCCCGGCCCTGGTGGTGCACGGCACGGCCGACCCGCTGTTGCCGGTGATGCACGGCGTGCACCTGGCCGCGCACATCCAGGGCAGCCAGCTACGCCTGATACCGGGCCTGGCGCACCGCTTCCAGGAGCCGTTCAAGGCCCCGCTGCTGGCGGCGGTACTGCCTTACCTGAAGGCGCACCGCGAAGAGCTGGGCCATCTGGCCCAACGCTAGTGCAGGCGCACCCATACGCTGACCAGCACGGTGGCGGCGATCAGCCAGGCCACTGCCGCCAGCGCCAGTGACAGCTCCAGGCGCAGGCGGTCGACCAGCACGTACAGCGCGGCCAGGTACACGAAGTAGGGGATGATCGACCACATGCCGAACACGATGGTGGCCTTCAGGTCCTCCAGCGAGCGGCCCTTGCCGATGATGTAGTGGGCAATCAGGGCAAAGGTGGGAAACAGCGGCACCAGCCCGGCCACGTAGTAATTGCGGGTCTTGGCCAGGGCCGCGATGATCAGCACCACCACGGCGCCCAGGCAGGCCTTGAGAATCATGTCCATCGAAACGCTCGCTCAGGCCAGGCCGTATTTTTTGACTTTGTCGAACAGGGTGGTCTTGGCCATGCCCAGCTCCTGGCTGGCCTGGCTGAGGTTGCCGCCGGTGCGCTGCAGGGCGTCGCTGAGCAGGTTGCGCTCGAAGGCCTCGACCGCCTCGGCAAAGCCCAGGCTTTGCGCCACATTGGCGCCGGCCTTCTTGAACGCCGGCAGGCCCAGGGCGTGGCGCTCGGCCACGTTGCGCAGCTCGCGCACGTTGCCCGGCCAGTCATGGGCCATCAGGCGCGACAGGGTCTGGCTGTCCAGCGGCGGTGCCTCGCGGTCGAAGCGCAGGGCCGACTGCTGCAGGAAGTGCTCGAACAGTTGCAGGATGTCTTCGCGGCGCTCGCGCAGCGGCGGCAGTTCCAGGGTCACCACGTTGAGGCGGTAGTACAGGTCGCTGCGAAACTGGCCGGTCTGGCCGAGGGCATCCAGGTCCGATTTGGTGGCGGCGATCACCCGGCAATCCACCGCAATGCTCTGGTTCGAACCCAGGCGTTCCAGGGTGCGCTCCTGCAACACGCGCAGCAGCTTGATCTGCAGGTTGAGCGGCATGCTCTCGACTTCGTCGAGAAACAGCGTGCCGCCGTTGGCGTGCTCGATCTTGCCGATGCGGCGCTTGCCGGCACCCGTGAAGGCGTTGGCCTCGTGGCCGAAGATTTCGGTCTCGAACAGGTTCTCCGGCAGGCCGCCGCAGTTCAACGCCACGAAGGGCTGGCTCTGGCGCCGGCTGAAGTCGTGCAGGCAGCGCGCGACCAGCTCCTTGCCCGTGCCGGTCTCGCCCTCGATCAGCACGTTGGCCGAGGTATCGGCGACGTTGGCGATCAGCTCGCGCAGGTTCTGCATGGCCGGCGAGCGGCCGATGATGCGCCCCTCCAGGGTGCTGCGCTCGGCCAGCTGGCGGCGCAGCGAGAACACTTCGCGGGCCAGGCCGCGCTGTTCCAGCGCCCGGCGCACCACATCCACCAGGCGCTCCGGCGAGAAGGGCTTTTCCATGAAGTCGTAGGCGCCGTTGCGCATGGCGCCCACGGCCATGTCGATGTCGCCGTGGCCGGTGATCAGCACCACCGGCAGGCTCTTGTCGCGGGCCTTGAGGCGGCTGAGCAGTTCCAGGCCATCGATGCCCGGCAGGCGGATATCGCTGACCACGATGCCGGCGAAATCATCGCCGATGCGCTCCAGTGCCTGTTCGGCACTGCCGACGCCTTCGCAGGCGATATCTTCCAGGGCCAGCGCCTGCTGGCACCCGAGCAACACATGCGGATCGTCTTCGACGATCAGGACGGTAAGGGGCGATGGGGTCATAGGGACTCGGCAGGTTCAGTGGGGGCATCGACCAGCGGCAGGCTGAGCACGAACGCGGTACCGCCGCTGGCGGGGTGTTCGACGTTCAGGGTACCGCCGGCTGCAGCGGCGAGGCTGGCCGACAGGGTCAGGCCCAGGCCCAGGCCGTGCTCGCCCGGTTTGGTGGTGAAAAACGGTTCGAACAGGTGCTTGCGCGCTTCATCGTCGATGCCATGACCGTTGTCGCGCACGCGCAGGCGATACTTGTCGCCCACCAGCTCGCCTTCGAGCCAGAGTTGCGGCAGCGGCACCGCGGCCATGGCATCCAGGGCGTTGCCGATCAGGTTGACCAGGATCTGCTCCAGGCGGGTCTGGTCGATGGTCAGTTGCTGGTCGGCGTACTCGAGGTGCAGTTTCAGGTGGCAGCCCTCGATGCGCGCATTGAGCAGTTGCAGGGCGGCGGTCACGGCCTTTTCCAGCGAGGCCTGGCCACGGTCATCGCCGCGCCGGGCGAACGAGCGCAGGCTGGCGGTGATACGGCCCATGCGGTCGATCAGTTCGTTCATGGTCAGCAGGTTGGCGCTGGCGGTTTCCAGCGCACCGCGCTGCAGAAAGCGCACGGTGTTGCCCGACAGGGTGCGCAGCGCCGCCAGCGGCTGGTTCAGCTCATGGGCGATGCTGGTCGACATCTGCCCGATGGCCGCCAGCTTGCCGGCCTGCACCAGTTCGTCCTGGGCATGGCGCAGGGTCTGCTCGGCGTGCCGGCGTTCGCGGATCTGGCCCTTGAGGCGTTCGTTGCTGGCACGCAGGTCGGCGGTGCGCTCGGCAATCTTGCGTTCGAGCTGGTTGTTGGCTTCTTCCAGCGCCTCGCGGGCGGCCAGGCGGGTGGCGATCACCTTGCGTCGCTCGTTCCAGGCTATCAGCAGGATCGCCAGCAGGGCGAAGGCCACGGCCACCAGCACGCCCTGGATCATCGATTCGTGGCGCAGGTCCTGCAGCGGGGTCAGCAGGGTGAAGTGCCAAGGCGTGTCGCTCAGGCGCCGGGTCTGGGCCAGGTAGGTGACCTTGCGGTTGCTGTCGCCCAGTTCGGCATTGGCCGGAAAGGTCAGCTTCTCGACCCCGTCGGCGAGCTTCTCGCGCGCCAGCGGCTGCAGTTCGTTGAGCGGGAACCAGTAGTACTGCAGGCTGCGCGCCAGGCGCTCCTTGATTTCCGGGGTCAGCGGGCGCACCGACTTCAGCCGCCGCGCCGGGTCGCTGGAGAGGATGATGATGCCGTTCTCGTCGCTGACGAAGGCCTCCAGGCGGGCTCGCTGCCAGCGCTCTTCGAGGGCTTCCAGGCGCACCTTGATCACCGCCACGCCGATGATCTTGCCGTGTTCCTCCAGGCCATGGGCCAGGTAGTAGCCAGGTTCGCCGGTGGTGCTGCCGATGCCGTAGAAGCGCCCGGGCTGGCCGCGCACGGCATTCTGGAAATAGGCACGGAACGAGAGGTCTTCGCCCAGGTAGCTGTCGACGTCGCGCCAGTTGCTGGTGGCCTGCACCCGGCCGGTGGTGTCGAGCACATAGATGGCGCGGCTGCGGCTGCGCCGGTTGAGCCCTTCGAGGTATTCGTTGACCGCCTGGCGCTGGTCGCCATCGGTGGAGTTCAGCAGGCTGGAGACGCTGTCTTCGAGTTCCAGCAGGCTGGGCAGGTAGGTGTACTTGCTGATCTCGCTCTCGACCGCGCGGGCATGCAGTTCAAGCTGACGCTCGCCGGTCTCGCTCAGGGTGCGGATGCCGTTGTGCTCGCTGATCAGGTAGCCGATCACACCCAGGCCGATCATCAGCAGCAGGACCAGTGGGGGCAGGAACAGGTGGCGGATCAGGCGAGGTTTCACGGCAAGGTCAGGCTTGGCTGGGCGAAAGAGCGTGGGATCGCATTTCATCACAGTGGCCTTGTCACGACCAGCGCCCTCTGCCCGGCGTGGGCCGGGCAGGGGCACCGGGCGGCATCAGTGCTGCAGGATCTTGCTGAGGAAGTGCTGGGTACGCTCGTCGCGCACGCTCTGGTCACCGAAGAACTCTTCCTTGGTGCAGTCTTCGATGATGTTGCCCTTGTCCATGAAGATCACCCGGTTGGCCACTTTGCGCGCAAAGCCCATTTCGTGGGTCACGCACATCATGGTCATGCCTTCGTGGGCCAGTTGCACCATCACGTCGAGTACCTCGCTGACCATTTCCGGGTCCAGGGCCGAGGTGGGTTCGTCGAACAGCATCACGATCGGATCCATGGCCAGGGCGCGGGCGATGGCCACGCGCTGCTGCTGGCCGCCGGAGAGCTGGCCGGGGTGCTTGTGCGCATGGGCCGACAGGCCGACGCGCTCAAGCAGTTGCAGGCCCTTCTTGGTGGCTTCTTCCTTGCTGCGGCCCAGCACCTTGATCTGCGCGATGGTCAGGTTCTCGGTGATGGTCAGGTGCGGGAACAGTTCGAAGTGCTGGAACACCATGCCGACCCGCGAGCGCAGCTTGGGCAGGTTGGTCTTGGGGTCGGCGATCGAGGTGCCGTCGACCACGATGTCGCCCTTCTGGAACGGTTCCAGCGCGTTGACGCACTTGATCAGGGTGGACTTGCCCGAGCCAGACGGCCCGCACACCACCACCACTTCGCCTTTCTTGACCTCGGTGCTGCAGTCGGTCAGAACCTGGAAATCGCCGTACCACTTGTTGACGTTCTTGATGGAAATCATACGGTTATCCTTTTCTGCAGACGCTTGACCAGGAAGGAAGCGGAGAAGCTGATGACAAAGTACACGGCGCCGGCAAACAGCAGGAACTCGTTGGAGCGCCCGATGATGTCGCCACTGGCCCGTGCCGAGTTGAGGAAGTCCACCAGGCCCACGGTGTAGACCAGCGAGGTGTCCTGGAACAGGATGATGCTCTGCTGCAGCAGCAGCGGGGTCATCTTGCGAAATGCCTGGGGCAGGATGATCAGGCGCATGGTCTGCGCGTAGTTCATGCCCAGTGCCTGGGCAGCCGCCATCTGGCCCTTGGAGATCGACTGCACGCCGGCCCGCACGATTTCGCAGAAGTACGCCGCCTCGAACATCATGAATGCCACGACGCAGGAGGTGAACGCACCCACCGGGGTGTCTTCGCCGGTGATCCAGCGCAGCACGAACGGTACCGCCAGGTAGAACCAGGTGATCACCAGCAGCAGCGGGATGGAGCGAAAGTAGTTCACGTAGGCGCCGGCCAGGCGCGACAGCAGCTTGCTCGACGACAACCGCATCAGTGCCAGCACGGTACCCAGCGCGATGCCGCCAATGATGCCCATGAGCATCAGATGCAGGGTCATCTTCATGCCGTTCCACAGGCCCGGCAGGGCTGGCACGATTCCACTGAAATCCATGTCCATTATTTACCCCCCACGGAGATCAGGCCCGGCACCGCGACTTTCTTCTCGACCAGGCGCATCAGCAGCATCAGCCCCATGTTCAGGGTGAAGTAGATCAGCGTGGCCAGGGTGAAGGCCTCGAACAGGTTGGCCGAGAACTCGGCGGTCTGCTTGGTCTGTGCCAGCAGCTCCATCAGGCCGATCAGCGACGCCACCGAGGAGTTCTTGAACACGTTCAGGAATTCGGAGGTAAGCGGCGGAATGATGATCCGGTAGGCTTGCGGCAGCAGCACGTTGTTGTAGATCTGCGGCAGGCTGAAGCCCATGGCGCGGGCAGCGGCTTCCTGGCCACGTGGCAGTGCCTGGATGCCGGTGCGCACCTGCTCGCACACCCGTGCAGCGGTGAACAGCCCCAGGCAGATGACCACGCTGATCAGCGCCGAGGTGGTCGGGTTGAGGTCCTGCTTGTACCACTCCTGCAGGCCTTCGGGCAGCAGGTCGGGTACCAGGAAGTACCAGATGAACAGCTGCACCAGCAGCGGCACATTGCGAAACAGTTCCACGTAGCACGTGGCGATACCCGACACCAGACGGTTCGGTACGGTACGCATGACGCCGAGCACCGAGCCCAGCAGCAGCGCAATGATCCAGGCGGCAACGGCGATCAGGATGGTCCAGCCCAGGCCGGTGATATACCCTGTCTCTTATACACATCTCCGAGCCCAC
>OLII01000839.1_pt1 | contig 11278 bp, 9 predicted proteins | sample 1609481 | NCBI WGS metagenome assembly OLII01 (sample SAMN05416859, study PRJEB24817) | seawater metagenome | isolation source: Sea water | place: Canada:Atlantic | collected 2013-11
GCGCTGGCCGGCTTCGCCACGCTGCTGCCAGGCGACATTCTCGACGCCTTGCGCCAGGAGCCCGCCGCGACCTTCCTGCAACTGGACCAGCAACTGGCCCAGCGCCTGGAGCTGCTGGACCGGCAAAAGGACGAGCAGCAGGAGCACGCCGAGCGTCAGCAGCAGCTTGAAAAGACCCAGGTGCAGCAACAGGCGCTCGAACTCAGCCATCAGGCCGTGCAGCAGCAGGTCGATGCACTGCGCACCCAGCAGCAACAGGCCCGCGACGCCCTGACCGCGCTGATTGGCGAGCATGCCGGTGCCGAGCACTGGCAGCAGCACCTGGAACAGCAGGTGGAGGCAGCGCGCAGCGCGCAGGCAACGACCGGCCAGCAGTTGCAGCAGGCCCAGGCCCAGGCCATCGAGCGGGCTGCCGAACTCAAGGCAGACGAACAGCGTCTGGGCGCCCTGGAGCAGGAAAGCCAGCAGCTCGACCACGCCATCGGGCAATGGCGCCAGGGTCACCCGGAACTCGACGATGCCGGGCTGGACCAGCTGCTGGCGGTGGATGACGAGCAGGTCAGTCAACTGCGCCAGCGCCTGCAACAGGCAGAAAAGGCCATCGAGCAGGCCGGCGTGCTCGTCGCAGAGCGCGAACAGCGCCTGCAGCAGCATCAGGCCCAGGCCAGCGGCGAGGTACCCGCCGAGCAGCTGGAGCAGGCGCTGAGCGAGCTGCAGCAACACCTGGTGATCAGCGAACAGCAGTGCGCCGAACTGCGCGCCGAGCAGGCCGACGACCAGCGCCGGCAACTGGCCAACCAGGCCCTGGCCGAGCGCATCGCCCAGGCCTATGCCCAATGGCAGCGCTGGGCACGCCTGAACGCGCTGATCGGCTCGGCCACCGGCGACGTGTTCCGCAAGATCGCCCAGGGCTACAACCTCGATCTGTTGGTGCACCACGCCAACGCCCAGTTGCGCCAGCTGGCGCGGCGCTACCGGCTCAAGCGTGGCGGCAGCGCGCTGGGGCTGCTGGTACTGGATACCGAGATGGGCGACGAACTGCGTTCGGTGCACTCGCTGTCCGGCGGCGAGACCTTCCTGGTGTCGCTGGCACTGGCGCTGGGCCTGGCCTCGATGGCCTCGAGCACCTTGCGCATCGAGTCGCTGTTCATCGACGAAGGCTTCGGCAGCCTCGACCCGGAGTCGCTGCAACTGGCCATGGACGCGCTGGACGGCCTGCAGGCCCAGGGCCGCAAGGTGGCGGTGATCTCCCACGTGCAGGAAATGCATGAGCGGATCCCGGTGCAGATCCAGGTGCGGCGCCAGGGCAATGGGTTGAGCACGGTGGAGGTCAGCGGATGATCCTGTATTCGTTCCGCCGCTGCCCCTACGCGATGCGTGCGCGCATGGCCTTGCGCTACGCCGGTTGCCCGGTGCAGATCTGCGAAGTGAGCCTGAAAGCCAAGCCGGCCGACATGCTGGCGCTGTCGCCCAAGGGCACGGTGCCGGTGTTGAGCGTGGACGGTGAGGTACTGGAGGAAAGCCTGCAGATCATGCACTGGGCGCTGGCCCGGCATGATCCGCAAAACTGGGCGCTGCGGGACGACCCGAACGCAGCGCAGCAGGCCACGCAACTGATCGAGCGCAATGACACGCTGTTCAAGCAGCAGCTCAATCACTACAAGTATGCCGAGCGTTACCCGGAGCAGTCGCGCGAGACGTATCGTGCGCTGGCCGAGGCGGTACTGCTGGACCTGGAACAGCGCCTCGAGCGGCAGGCCTACCTGGTGGCGGCGCACCCGAGCATTGCGGACGTGGCGCTGATGCCATTCGTTCGCCAGTTTGCCGGGGTCGAGCCTGACTGGTTTGCCACAGCGCCCTACCCGCGCTTGCGCGTGTGGCTGCAGGGGTGGCTGGAGTCGGCGCTGTTCAAGGCGATCATGGCACGCTGACCAGCGAAGGGGCCGGTACTGACGCTACAAGGTCAGCACCGGAAACGATCAGTGCTGGACCTTGTGATCCAGCGCCGCATAGAAATTCGCGCTTTGCTGCAGGTACTTCTGGGTGTAGCTCGGGGTGGAGGATTTTTTCTCGCGGATCTCGACCTGGGCGCCGGCAGGCAGCACCACGGAGGCAGAAATGGCCGAAGCCGCGATAACCGAAAAAAGATTGAAGTTCATGGCAATGCCCTCGAAAGCGTCAGGTTGAAGTGGCCGGTTGGGCCGTGGTTCAAACCTACGCCGCTGCCGGCGCACTGAAAAATTCATTGCGCCAGTAGCGAATATCAAGGCGATTGATAGTTCAGTCGACGAACTTGAGGTCCGAAGGCGATTGCAGTGCCAGCGTCTGCACCACCTCGCCCAGCAGGCCTGTCTGCGCATCGCGCCGGATCACCACGATCTGGTTGCTCTGCTGGTTGCCGACCAGCACGTAGCCCCCGGTCGGGTCCAGGGTGAACTCGCGCGGGTGATCACCCTCCACCGAACGGCGCTGCACCTGGCGCAGGCTGCCATCCTGACGGTCGATGGCGAACACGATCAGTTCGTTGCGGGTGCCGCGGTTGCTCACGTACACGAAGCGCCCGTCGGCGGACACATGCACCGCGCTGGCCGCCTTGGCCGCGGCATCGGCCTGTTCGGTCAACGGCAGGATCTGGCGCTGGCTCAGCGTGCCGTCGTGGTAGTCGAACACCACCAGCTGTGCACTCATCTCCAGGGTCAGGTAGGCATGCTTGCCGTTTGGACCGAACGCCAGGTGACGCGGCCCGCTGCCCGGCGGCAGGACGACCGGGGTTGCCGCGCCCAGTGGCCGGGTCGGGGTCTGGGGCTGGTAGCGGTAGCCGATCACCTGGTCGGCGCCAAGGTCGCTGGCAAACAGGTATCGCCCGTCCGGGGACGGCACCACCGAATGCACATGCGGCCCGGCCTGGCGTTCGGGGTTCACCCCGCTGGCCACATGGCGCACCTGCTGCACCGACGCCGACAAACGGCCATCGGCAGCGACCGGCAACACGCTGAGGCTGCCGCCCGGCTCAGGCTTGACGCCGTAGTTGGCCACGAACAGATAACGCCCATCCAGGCTCAGGCTCGAGTGGGTCGGTTCGTCACCGTCGCTGGACACCTGGCTCGACAGGCTCAGTTCACCGCTGTCATGCGCCCGGGCAAAGCTGCTGACCTGGCCCTGGCCGTCACCGTTCTCGTTCACCGCGAACACGTTGCGCCGGTCCGGCGACAGCGTCAGCCAGGACGGGTTGCTGCTTCTGAGCACTTGCAGGGGCGTGGGGTCGAGCTGGCCGCGCTGGCTGTCGAAGCGGTAGCGGTAGATCCCGTCATGGGTGCCCACCAGCAGTTCATGGCCGTGGGCGTTGAGCGTCAGCGCCATGGCACTAGCGGTCAGCAGGGACATCAGCTGGCGTTTCATCGTCGTCCTCTTCAGAAGCGCGCAAGGCACTCATGCAGACTAGTCGATGCTCGCCCGTGTCGTCGCTGAGCTGCCAGTGCTCGCCGGCAAGCGTCGCGTTGCCGATCTGCTCGGGGCTGAACTGCCATTTCTTCAACGCACGGCCGTCCATCAATTCGATGCGCAGGCCCGTATCGTCGAAGGTGAAGTCGAATGCGTGCAGGCCATCGATCAACAGCATGTCGCAGGATTCAAGGGCTTGGGCAAGGGTGGTCATGGGGGGGGTATCCCTGATTAAACACGCATGATACCCCAACCTTAAAAGCATCGCGGGTCAAGCCCGCTCCCACAAGGACCGCGGTAGCCATTGTGGGAGCGGGCTTGACCCGCGATGAAAACGACGCAGTGTGTCAGTGCGCGAAAATCGACTTGCTCTGGGTGCCCGCCATCTTCTCCGGCTTGATCAGGAAGCGTGCCAGCGCCGGCAACAGCCACAGCGCGCCGAACATGTTCCACAGCAGCATGAAGGTCAGCATCAGGCCCATGTCGGCCTGGAACTTGATGGCCGAGAAGATCCAGGTGCACACCCCGATCGCCAGGCACAACCCGGTGAACAGCACCGCCTTGCCGGTGGAGCGCAGCGTCTGGTAGTAGGCCTCCTGCAACGGCAGGCCGGCGCGCAGGAAGCTCTCCAGGCGGCTGTAGATGTAGATCCCGTAGTCCACGCCGATGCCCACGCCCAGCGCCACCACCGGCAATGTCGCGACCTTGACGCCGATGCCCATGAACGCCATCAGCGCGTTGCCCAGCACCGAGGTCAGCACCAGCGGCAGCACGATGCACAGGGTGGCAGCAAACGAGCGGAAGGTGATCATGCACATCACCGCCACGCACAGGTACACCAGGATCAGGATGGTCAGCTCGGCCGACCGGATCACCTCGTTGGTGGCCGCCTCGATCCCTGCGTTGCCCGCCGCCAGCAGGAACTCCAGGCCCTCCTGGTCATGCTCGGCAGCGAATGCCTTGACCGCATCCACCACGCGGTCGAGGGTCTCGGCCTTGTGGTCGTTGAGGAACACCAGCACCGGCGCCAGCGAACAGTCGGCGTTGTACAGGCCCTCGGCACGCGACACCGAGGTGTTGAGGATGTCCGGGTTGCGCGACAGGCTCTCCCATTTCAGGTTGCCCTCGTTCATGCCCTTGATCATCTGCTTGGACACGGTCACCAGCGAGATCGCCGACTGCACCCCGGGGGTGTTCTCCATCTTCCACATCAGCTCGTCGACCGGCGCCATGGTCTTGTACACCGAGCAGCCTTCGGTCGGGGTCTTGACCATCACCACCAGCACGTCGGAGCTGGTGGAGTAGTTGTCGATGATGAAGGCGTTGTCCTTGTTGTAGCGCGAATCCGGACGCAGCTCCGGCGCACCCTGGTCGAGGTCGCCGATCTTCAGGTTCTGGCTGTACCACAGGCCGCCACCGAACATCGCCAGCGCCAGCAGCACCGACACCGGCGCCACCTTGGGGCTGGCGAAGCTGGACAGCAGGCGCCAGAACGGATGCTCGCGGGTCGCATCCTTCTTGCTGCGTTCGATGGCCTTCTTGCTGATGCCCACATAGGAGATCGCCACCGGCAGCAGGATCAGGTTGGTGAACACGATCACCGCCACGCCGATCGAGGCACCGATGGCCAGTTCACGGATGACCCCGATGTCGATGATCAGCAAGGTGATGAAGCCCACCGCATCGGCCAGGATGGCGATCATGCCCGGCAGGAACAGCTGGCGGAAGGTACGCCGCGCCGCAGTCAGCGCGTTCTCGGCCTCGCTGGACTGCAAGGCGATGCCGTTGATCTTCTGCACCCCGTGGGAGATGCCGATGGCGAAGATCAGGAACGGCACCAGCATCGAATACGGGTCGAGCCCGAAGCCCACCGCGTGCATCAGCCCCAGTTGCCACACCACCGCCACCAGGGTGGTGATGAGCACGGCAATGGTGCTGCGGATGCACCAGGTGAACCAGTACAGCAGCACCCAGGTGATCACCAGGGCGATGCCGAAGAACATCACCACCATCATCAGGCCGTCGATCAGGTCGCCGACCTTCTTGGCAAACCCCACGATGTGGATCTTGACGTTGGGGTTCTGCGCCTCGAACTTGTTGCGGATCAGGTCTTCGAGCTGGTGCGAGAACGCCTGGTAGTCGAGCTTGATCTGGCGCCCCGGGTCGTTGGGGTCGGGGTAGGATTCGAGCAGCGGCACATCGACGATGCTCGACTTGAAGTTGTTGGCCACCAGCCGGCCGACCTGACCGGACTTGAGCACGTTGTTGCGCAGTTGCTCCAGGCTGTCGGGCGAACCGTCGTAGGTCTGCGGGATCACCTCGCCACCGGCGAAGCCCTCCTCGGTCACCTCGGTCCAGCGCACGCTGGGGCTCCACAGCGACTTGAGCGCCGAACGATCGACGCCAGGAATGTAGAACACCTCGTCGTGGATCTGGCGCAGGGTCTCCATGTACGCCTTGCTGAAGATGTCACCGTCCTTGGCCTCCACCGAGATCCGCACGGTGTTGCCCAGGTTGGCCAGGTCGTTGCGGTGCTCGATCATGTTCTGGATGAACGGATGCTCCAGCGGAATCATCTTCTCGAAGCTGGTGGACGGGCGAATCAGCATGGCCTGCCAGAACAGGAACAGGCTCACCAGCACACAGATGCCGATCACCGCCGGGCGGTTGTTGAATATCAGGCGCTCGAGCAGGCTCGCCTTGTCCTGGTTGTGCTGCATGTTGAACGACTCCTGACTGCTCATGGTTGCGCCCTCGCGGCGCCGGTGGCGGTAGCCAGGCGTGCCCCGCCCTGGCCGACCAGGATCAGCTGCCCATCGGCCTGGCCGCTCACGCCCGAAAGGGCGATACGGTCGGGCCGGTTGAACACGCTGAAGCTCTGGCCGTCATCGGTGCTGCGCAACACGCTGCCGCCGTTGCCCACCAGCACCAGGCTGCCGTCTTCGAGTAGCGTAGCGCTTGCAAGGCCGAATTCGAGCGCACCGCGCTCGCCCTGGAGCGCGATGGCCTGCCAGGTGCTGCCGAAATCGCTGGAGCGGTACAGATTGCCGCGCAGGCCGTAGACCAGCAAGGTATCGGCGCGGGCGGTACCGATCGCTCCGAACAGCGAGCCCTCGTAGGGGCCGTCGAGGTGTTCCCAGGTCTGCCCGGCATCGCGGGAGCGGAACATGCTGCCCTGCTCGCCCACGATGAACAGGCCCGCGTCCTTCACGGCAGCGATGCCATTGAGGTGGTACTGATCGGGGTTGTCGAGGCGCTCTGCGACGTCCTGCCAGTGCGCGCCGCCGTCGGTGGTTTCGAACAGGCTGCCATAGGCCCCCACGGCCAGCCCGTGCCGGGTGTCCTGGAACCAGACATCCAGCAGCGGGGATTCGCGGGACGGGTCTTCGAACTGTTTGCTCCAGGTGGCGCCGCCGTCGCTGCTGGCGAGGATCTGTGCATCATGGCCCACCGCCCAGCCGTGCTTGGCATCGGCGAAGTACACGGCAGTGAGCAGTTGGCGGCTGGGGACGCGGGCCTGGGTCCAGCTCTGGCCCTGGTCGTCGGAGAAGAGGATATGCCCGCGTTCGCCCACCGCCACCAGGCGCGGCCCGGCCTTGGCGATGTCGATCAGCAGGCTGTGGGAGGCCTTGTTCGAGGTCTGTGAATACACCGTCTGCGGTGTCGGGCCGTCATCGGCAGCCCCGGCGGTTGCGGCGAACAGCCCCAGGCCCAGGCTCAGCAAGACGCTGGCCGTGAATACATTCATAGTCCTCTCCCACATTATTGTTATTCGGTGCTACTGGCGGGGCTGGAAGCGGCAATCTAGAGCCCCGCGAATGCTGGCCTCAAGCTAGCAGGCTTTGGAAATGGATGACAACGTACAACGCGTTATGTTTTGTTAAGCGCGGCCTCTGGGTCGTGGATGTCGCGTTGTTCGCCCGCACCTTCATCATAAAAAAGGGGGCTGCCCCGAAAAGGCCAGCCCCCTGTTCAACCTGCCCTCAACCTCAGGCCAGGCTCTTGCTCACCACCTCGAACACATCGCTGGACAGCCCGCCCGAGCCGCGGATGCGCTCCAGCTCGGCCTTCATCAGCGCCTGGCGCGCGGCATCGTACTTGCGCCAGCGGGTCAGCGGCGCCAGCTGGCGCGAGGCGATCTGCGGGTTGAAGCCGTTCAGTTCGATCACCAGGTCCGCCAGGAAGCGATAACCCGAGCCATCGGCCGCATGGAAGTTGACCAGGTTCTGCCCGGCGAACGCACCGATCAACGCGCGCACCTTGTTCGGGTTCTTCAGGGTGAACGCCGGGTGCTCCATCAACGCCCGCACTCGCGCCAGGCCGCCCGGCAACGGGCTGCCCGCCTGCACGCTGAACCACTGGTCCATCACCAGCGGGTTGTCCTTGAAGTGCTCGGCAAAACTTTGCAGTGCCCTGGCGCGCTCGTCCTGGAACGGCGAATTGACCAGCACGGCCAGTGCGGTCAGGCGTTCGGTCATGTTGTCGCACGCCTCGAACTGCTCGAGCGTCGCCTCCAGCACCTGCGCCCAGCCCGTGAGCATCAGGTACGACAGCGCGATGTTCTGCAGGCTGCGCCGGGCAAAGTGCTCGGCCTCGGCCACATAGGCGGTTTCGCGCGAGACCGCACGGTTGGCCTGGTAGCGCGCCCACAGCCCGTCGAAAAGCTGCTCGGCCAGTTGCTGGCGGGCAAAGTCGCGGGCCGCGTGAATCGCGTCCACATCGGCCACTTCGCTGATTTCGGTGAGGTAGGCCTCACTCGGCAGCGAGAGCATTTCGGCGACCATGGCCTGGTCGAGTGCCTCGTTGGCCAGCACGCTGCCCAGGGCAGTGACCAGGCGCTGATCGAGCACCAGGGCTTCACCGCGTTGATGCTGCGCGATCAGTTCCTGCAAGACCTGAACCGACAGTTGCTGGCCGGCTTCCCAGCGATTGAAGCCATCGCTGTCATGCTGCATCAGGAACATGAGTTGGTCGCGGTCGTACGGGAAGCTCAGCTTGACCGGCGCACTGAAGCCGCGCAGCAGCGACGGCAACGGCCTGGCGGCCACGTCGATGAAGGTGAAGGTCTGCTCGGCCTCGGTCACCGACAGCACCCGCGTGGTCGCGCCCGCCTGCGTTTCGCCTTGCAGGCGCAGGGCAATGTCGTTGCCCTGGGCATCGAGCAGGCCCAGTTCGACCGGGATCACGAATGGCTGCTTCTCGACCTTGTCCGGGGTTGCCGGGCAGCTCTGGCTGAAGGTCAGGCTGTAGGTCTGGGCAGCGGCGTCGTACGCCTCGCTGACGTTCAGGCGCGGCGTGCCAGCCTGGCTGTACCAGCGCTTGAACTGGGTCAGGTCGACGCCGTTGGCGTCTTCCATGGCCTTGATGAAGTCGTCGCAGGTCACGGCCTGGCCGTCATGGCGTTCGAAGTACAGGTCGCTGCCCTTGCGAAAGCCCTCGGCACCCAGCAGCGTGTGCACCATGCGCACCACTTCCGAGCCCTTCTCGTACACGGTCAGGGTGTAGAAGTTGGAAATCTCGATGAAGCTGTCCGGGCGCACGGCGTGGGCCATGGGGCCGGCGTCTTCGGCGAACTGGTGGGTACGCAGGTAGGCCACGTCCTCGATGCGCTTGACCGTGCGCGAGTTCATGTCGGCGCTGAACTCGGAATCGCGGAACACCGTGAAGCCTTCCTTGAGCGACAGCTGGAACCAGTCGCGGCAGGTCACGCGGTTGCCCGACCAGTTGTGGAAGTACTCGTGGGCCACCACCGCCTCGACCCGCTGGTGCGCGGCATCGGTGGCGGTCTCGGCACGCGCCAGCACGCAGCTGGAGTTGAAGATGTTGAGGCCCTTGTTCTCCATGGCGCCCATGTTGAAGTCGTTGACCGCCACGATCATGAAGATGTCCAGGTCGTATTCGCGGCCATACACCTCTTCGTCCCAGCGCATGGATTTCTTCAGGCTGACCATGGCGTGCTGGCACTTGTCGATGTTCTCCGGCTCGACATAGATGCGCAGGGTCACGTCGCGCCCCGACTGGCGGGTGAAGGTGTCTTCGACGCACCACAGGTCGCCGGCCACCAGTGCGAACAGGTAGGCCGGTTTCTTGAACGGGTCTTCCCAGGTGGCCCAGTGCCGACCGTCCTGCTGCGGCCCGCTGCCGATGGGGTTGCCGTTGGACAGCAGCACCGGGTAGCGATGCTGCTCGGCGATCACCGTGGTGGTGAAGGTGCTCATCACGTCCGGGCGGTCGAGGTAGTAGGTGATCTTGCGAAAGCCCTCGGCCTCGCACTGGGTGCAGAACATGCCGCCGGACTTGTACAGGCCCTCGAGCGCGGTGTTGGTCTCGGGGTGGATCTTCACGCTGGTGTCCAGGGTGAAGCGCTCGGCAGTGGGCTGCAGGGTCAGGTGGCTGTCGTCGAGCTGGTAGTCGTCAGCGCCCAGCGGCTGGTCGTCCAGCGCCACGCTGAGCAGTTCCAGCTGCTGGCCGTCGAGCACCAGCGCCGGCAGGCCGGCACCGCGCGCCGGGTTGCGGCGCATGACCAGCTGCGCGTGGACCAGGCTGTGGTCCTCGAACAGTTCGAAGGTCAGGTGCGTCTCGTCGATCAGGTACTCGGGTGCCTGATAGTCCTTGAGGTAGATCACTTGCGGCTGTTCGGTACGCATGTGGCGGTCCTTTTACTGATGCACGGCCAGCTGGTAGGCCGTGTACTTGCGAATATTGATCACGCCGGTATCGAAAATCAGGTACTGGCCCTTGATCCCCAGCAGGGTGCCTTCGGCGACAGGGTCCTTGTCCAGGTTGAAGCTCACGATCTTGCTCGGGTACGCCTCTACCGGGTAGCGGATTTCAATCGGCTCGACGTCGGTCAGCGGCTGGATCGCCTGCAGGCCGAAGCGGTCCTGCAGGCCCTTGAAACCTTCACTGCAGCTGTCGAACAACTGCTCGCGCACGGCCACCAGGTCGACCGCCTCGGCGTTGCCCTTGAGCAGTGCGCGCCAGTTGGTGCGGTCGGCCACCTGGCTGCGGAACAGGTCCTCGACCAGCCCGGACTGCTGCCGGGTGGCCACCCGCACGATCGGCAGGGCCTGGCTGGCGCCCTGGTCGAGCCAGCGCGTGGGCAGCTGGGTGGCGCGGGTGATGCCGACCTTGATACCCGACGAGTTGGCCAGGTACACCACGTGGTCGGTCATGCAGAACTGCTCGCCCCAGGCCGGGTCACGGCAGGTGCCGTGCTCGTAGTGGCAGCGCTCGGGGCTCATGATGCAGGTGTCGCATTGCGCCAGCCTGGTCATGCACGGGTAGCAGTAACCCTGGCTGAAGCTGGTCTTGGTCTTGCGCCCGCAGTGGGTACAGTGGATCGCGCCCAGGTATTCGAGACGCACGGTCTTGCCCAGCAGGGGGTTGACCGGCACTTCGACGTCGCCCAGGCGAAACGCGTATTGCACGACCGGCTGCTCGAGGCGCGCCGTCATCTTGCTGATGGAACCACGGCCGAGTTCGATCAATGGATCGCGTCCGACTTGAACAGGATGTTGGGCACCGGCGCAGACTTGGAGGCGCATTCCTGCGGGCCCATGTAGCCGGTACGCTGGTCTTCGGGCAGGTTCTGCATCTCCCAGGCGATCACGGCCTGCAACGACAGCTCCTTCTGCTCGGCGGTGAGCTTGCGCCCGTCGGACCATTTGCCGATTTCCACGGCCAGTTTCAGGCTGGCGTAGATCTCCGGGGTGATGTTTTCGATCATTTGCGCAAAAGTGGACATAGCGTCTCCAAAAATCAAGCTGACAGTTTACGCCGGGCCAGTGCCTGTCTCTTATACACATCTCCGAGCCCACGAGACCGTACTAGATCT
>OLII01000841.1_pt1 | contig 11274 bp, 9 predicted proteins | sample 1609481 | NCBI WGS metagenome assembly OLII01 (sample SAMN05416859, study PRJEB24817) | seawater metagenome | isolation source: Sea water | place: Canada:Atlantic | collected 2013-11
ACAGTTGTTGGAGTCACCGGCAGAAATTCAAACCATGCGCCGTTTGTGTGGCAATGGTGAATTGCTTATTGAAGCGAATGATTTAAGCGCCGTGCAAATGATGCACGAGCTAAATTTACCTTTTGTCGCAGGCCCAGCAATTAACTGCTACAACATCGCCACGTTAAAAGTATTACTTCGACAAGGTATGAGCCGCTGGGTAATGCCTGTAGAAGTTTCTGGTGATTGGCTGAAAACTTTACTGCAACAAGCAGAAGAAGAAAACATTCGTGAGCAATTTGAGTGTGAAGTATTTTCGTGGGGCTATATGCCTTTGGCGTACTCAGCACGCTGTTTTACTGCTCGTTCAGAAGATAGACCAAAAGACGATTGTAAATATTGCTGCATTAAATACCCAGAAGGTCGAAAAATGAATAGCCGAGAAGGTGAGCGCGTGTTCATTTTAAACGGCATTCAAACTATGTCGGGTTACCAATATAACTTAGTGAATGAAGTACCAGAAATGGCAAGTATGGGGGTTGATATTGCCCGCATTAGCGCTGATAACGAAAAAGCTTTTACCATGCTTGACCGCTTTGGTAATCAGCTAGTGAACCCTGAAAAATACCCGCTTGACGGAGTGGAAGAATGTAATGGCTACTGGCATAAAATTGCTGGCATGTCAGTGGCATAAACTAGAAAAAGTTAATTGTTGTTTAGATAAATGCTAATCAACATTATTTGGAAAAACTGCCAATAAACTGATGTTAATTGGTATGAATGAGAACATAAAAGGTTATTAATATGGTCCAGTTAAATGCTGACGAATTCAATCAAGAACATTTTTTACGTGAATATTGGCAGAAAAAACCTGTGGTTATCCGCCAAGGCTTTAAACATTTTCAAGACCCAATTAGTGCTGATGAAATTGCCGGATTAGCCTGTGAAGAAGAAGTTGAGTCGCGCTTAGTGTATAAAAAAGGTCAAGAATGGCAGGCTGAATTTGGTCCATTTGAATCTTACGAGCATTTAGGTGATAAAAACTGGTCGCTGGTTGTACAAGCTCTCGATAATTGGTCAGAAGAAGCGGCGCAAATGATAGAACCATTTCGTTTTCTTCCGCATTGGCGCTTAGATGACTTAATGGTCAGTTTTGCAACCCCTGGTGGTGGCGTAGGGCCACATATTGATTGGTACGACGTATTTATTTGCCAAGGCTCTGGTAAGAGACATTGGCGTGTTGGTGATGAAGGCCAACATCGTGAGTTTGCAGCACATGCAGCGCTTTTACATGTTGAACCATTTGAAGCCATTATTGACGTTGAGTTGGAGCCAGGTGATATTTTATATATTCCACCAGGCTTTCCGCACGAAGGGATAACCTTAGAAACAAGTTTAAGTTTTTCTGTTGGCTTTCGTACGAATTCAGCGGTGAGTCTACTCAGTGGTTTTGCCGATCATTTGATTGATAATGAACAAGGTGGCCAGTTAATTACCGACCCAGAACGTCAAGCAACACAGCATAGCGGCGCAATTGATGCGAACGATTTTGCGAAAATAAAGCAGCAACTCACCTCGTTAACAGATAATGATGAAATGTTACGTGACTTTATTGGCGCTTTTTATACTCAAGCTAAGCATGAATTAGACTTGCAACCTGATCTTGATTTAATTGCTGATGACGATATTAAAGTTGCCATTGCAGAGCATAATTTAATGCGCTTAGGTGGCGTGAGAGCGTTTTATTTTCCTGAAACGTTAACTGAAGGTATTTGCTACATTGATGGCAAAACCGTTGAATTCCCCAAAGCTATTTCGCCTATTGTGCAGTTAATGTGTGATCAAGTTGTTATTACGCAAGAGCAACTTGCTCCGTGGACTAACAACAGCGATTTTATTGGCTTTATAACTGCGCAACTTGGTGCAGGCTACTGGTACTGTGCTAGCTGAGTCAGCATCCGCAAGTAGTTTGGCTATAGTCTTGCTAAAATAATTTAAATGGCGATAATAGCGTCGCCTTTATTCTATTACTTTGTTAGCGACATCATTTCCTATGCGATTAGATAAATTTATTTGTAAAAGTACCGAACTTACCCGCACCGAAGCAAAAAAATTGCTCAAAATGGGTACGGTACTAGTTAATGATGTTGTTATTAAAGACCCTTCGACACAAGTACATGAAAATAATAGTATTACTATTGATGGTGAAGAGTTAACAGCCCGTAGTTCTCGTTATATTATTTTGCACAAACCTGTTGATACCATTTGCTCAAATGTGGATGAAACTTATCCGTCGTTATTACACTTAATTGATGTTGATAGGGCGTTCGATATGCACATAGCAGGGCGTTTGGATGCCGACACAACTGGTTTGGTTTTAATCACCGATGATGGCCGTTGGTCGCACAATATTATTTCCCCGAAAAAACAGTGTGAAAAAGTTTATCGCGTATGGATACGTAACCCATTAAAAGATGATACCGCAGAAAAATTTACTGCTGGCGTGCAATTGCAGGGGGAAGACAGCTTAACTCGTCCTGCAAAATTAGAAAAAATTGATGAACAAGAAGTGTTGTTGACGATAACCGAAGGTAAATATCATCAAGTTAAACGTATGTTCGCTGCCGTAGGCAATAAAGTTGTGGGTTTGCATCGAGAACAGATAGGGCCAATAAAGTTAGCAGATTTACCCTTAGGTGAATGGCGTTATTTGACACAAACTGAAGTTGAAACCTTTTTATAGTTAACGGCTATTTTTACCTCACTTATTAGCTACCAATTAACATCACTGCTTTTCACGTTTCGTTATAGCACTTACTTTAAGTGCTAATTTTTGCGTGTGAGTTAGTAATGTATTGTCTCCTGTCTTTCCGTGTCCTGGTATCACTTGGTTCGCCGTAGGGTACTTATTAATTAACTTTTGCATTGAAGTAGGCCACTGTGTGATATCTGCATCACCGGTATAGCCCAATGTTTTACTGTTTAAGCTTTTGACAAAACAGCCGCCAAAAAGCAGTTCATGTTCAGGTAGCCATATCACAATGTTGTCGCGAGAATGTCCTGCTCCCGGATAAAAAACTTCAATAGTCCCCTCGGTATCAAACTTACTTTTGCTGCTTAACAAATTATATTTAGCCGCTTGCTTATTTTTGCTAATAAGTAACTCATTAGTTAGTTTGCTGGCGTATGTGTCTATCGATGCGCTATTTAAATAGGGAATACCGCCTGCGCGATCATCATGAAAATGTGTTGAAATACTGCTAATAGCAGTTAGGCCTTGCTTTTCTATCCAAGCAAGTAGTTTTTTAGTGTCAGCTTCAGTCCAAGGCGTATCGATAATATAAGCATTTGTACCTTTAGTGACAATTAGGCCATTGGAAGGCACCATGCCGTAATTTTCTATTTCTTTATAAGAAATATGCTGAAAAACATTGTCTGCAATTTGATTAATAGTGAGCTGATAATTTTTATTTATCGCTGTTGGTTTAATCGGTGCTGGCTTGACCGGTGCTGGTTTAATCGATGTTTGGTGTGCATTGGCTCCGTTTGTCGCCAGTAATATAGCCAATATAAATATTATTTCGGTGTGACTAAATCGCATATTACTTTCCTAATTTACTATTCAATTAACCATACATTTTTGATGATTTATTGTATGTAGAAAAAATCATTTTTTAGTATAAAAGTTGTAAGTGGCTGTTTCTCGAGTCCATGTGTTTTTTATAGTGTCAATGTTAAAAATAGCTAAACTTTTTTTTGGGGTTGCCGATTAAATGTACAGTGATAATCATTTAGTAGTCGAAAGAGAAAGTTATGGAAGTGTTCGTTGATTTACTGCCGCCAAGCTATACCGTAAAAGCTGCACCATCAGCCAAAGATAGCCGTCGTCAACGTCAAAATGAAAGTAATCAAAACAATCAAAGTGATGACGTTGAATTAAGCGCAGGATCAGAGCCAGAAAAATTAAAAACGACAGATAATTTACCTACCGGTGAAGACAGACGTTTAGGAGAAGATCGTCGTAAAAACCGAATAAACAGAGGGCGTTGGTTAGAGTCTCGTGATAGAAATGATCGTAGAACGGCGGAGCCTGCTTTCTTTGTTAAAGTTTAATTGTTAATCACTTTAATAAACACTAACAATATTGAATAATGCTATTCAGTTATTTTGTCGCCATATTGAAGTACTTTTTCTGGCAGCTTTTTATACTTACCTAATATCGACTCTATTTCACCAGAGCTTTTCAATAGGTTAATTGCGGTATTGATATTCTGTACAGTTAACGTATTCATACTTGGAGAATAGACACAATGTATATCGTTGTTATTCAATGGTATTACTGAGTCTTCTTGCTCTTTGGAAAAGTAAGATGCTTCGATAGAGGCGCTTATAAAGCCAGAAACTTTATTTTTTCGGTATTTTTCATAACTATTAGCAGGCGACAGACTTGTTACAGGAAGTATATTTTTATTCTTAATATATGGCGTTAACTCTGGGTAGCTATAGCCTAAGATAGTGCCAATTTTTAAATCTTCATATTGAGATAATTCGGCTAAGGTCGTTATTCCTTGTCTATTAATTAAAATATCAGGGTTTTTATAAAGAACGCTGCTCCATTTAAAAGTGTTTGGTTTATACCACTTAGGGTTGGCAACGCAGTGCATATCAATAATATTTCTTTGTAATGATTGTTCTATTCTTTTACGAGGAATAGGCAACATTTCAAGTTTCATATCAACTTTTTTAGCAATTGCATGGGTTATGTCGAAAAGTATACCGCCAATAGGTTGGTCATTTTTATTAAAAAATAGTTGCGGGGCAGTGTTCTGTCGGTAGTAGGACGTACGAAGGTTTTGCTGCTTAGCGTGCGCTAAATCAGTTATCAACAAAAAGAGTATTATGATTACGACATTATAAAACTTCATAAACAGCAACTTCCTTCATACTATTTATACCCAAACTAATTGAAACTGCATTTTCATTTGGCTTGGGTATAGTACTTATTACCTAAATATTATTTTTTAGGATTCAGTTCATTGAATTTAGCCATTTGCTCATCAGTAGCTGGTAACTGATGTTTTTCTTTCCACTCACTGTATGGCATACCATAAACCTGTTCGCGAGCTGTATCAATATCAACGTCTACGCCTAATTCTTTTGCTTCAGCAACAGTCCACTTTGAAAAACAATTACGGCAAAAGCCGGCAAGGTTCATTAATTCGATATTTTGTACATCTTTACGGTTGTCTAAATGTGCTAATAAACGACGAAATACCGCCGCTTGAATTTCAATTTCTTTATCCATAATGTCCTCTGAATATTGTTTCTATTTCTGATTAAGATATTTTACTTATCTTCTTCAGGCTTAGGTTTTTTGTAAGGTCTAATTTGTACGATCATGCCCATGTAAGGGTGATCAAAATAATGTACTTCACCACTAATAACGCGTCGGTTTTGCTTAAAGCGAATAGCTTTCGCTTGTACTTGCGTATTTGGTGCAGCTAAGGCTGAGTTGTCGATAGTGTCGTTAGTGCCATTATCTGTTGATGCGGATGTGCTGTTAGCTAATTGTGCTGTCGCAAGCTCAGCTAAGTTTTTGTCTAAAATGGTGAAGTCAGCGGTGATAAACAAGTAGTGCTTCAAATGAACATTAAATAAACCATCAATGAACCAATCTTGAACAGGCGGTATTGGTGCAATGTTATCTTCATTTGTTAAAACAGCATCACTATTGATTTTTAGTGATAAGTCGTCATGTTCAATTGAGTTTAATAGTAACTCAGTGTCATCTGAAACAGATGATATTTGTTCTACAATACTGGCAATGCGCTTTTGTTTCGCTTGTGCCAGTAGCAATTCTTGATTGGTTTTAACAGCAATGTCGTTAACTAGTGGTGATTGTTCAATTTGGTCATTGTCCAACTGAAGTAAGTCTAGTTGACGCTTTTCTAATTGGTACTGCGTTAACTGCTTTTGGTAGTCAGCGGCAAAATTATCACCAGCGTATACTTTCACCGGAATAGATTGCTTTTTAGGTCGAGCGACTTGACGCCAGCCCACATGCAAAATAGGACGGAAATTTTTGGTGTATCTTAAATCTTGTATAACATCGCCAAGCTTTAACGATTCTTTACTTAGCAGATGCGTGATATCACTGTTGATGTCTTCAATAGCATTGATTTTCAATGGCATTTTATCAACAGTAAAACCGTTGTAATCAAAACTTGGATCATTAGCTTTAATTTCTGCGAAATAGGCTTCATCAATTCGGCACATGACTTTTCGCGAAAATTTATCTGAACTTTGTGAAGCTGATTTAGGCGTGTATTGAAACTTTATATCACTAAACTCGGCTTCAGCAGCAAGCACTAAAGCTTGTATCTCGGCGCGTTCTTCATCAGAAAGCTCAGCGGTTAACTCATTTTCGAATGAGCCAACGTTTTCACTATTATTTTGCGGCGCGAAAGTGTCAGTTTCTACAGGCTGAGTTGTTGTTTCTGTACTTGTGGCTGGAATTGCCGTGCCGTCACCAAAACTATTCGTGCTGTTATCAAGCTCATTTAATGTTACCGATGACTCAGCTGTTAATGATTCTGCTAGCGATGACAATTGCGCTATATCGGTTAATGATTTCTCAGTAAAAAGAGCGGGTAATTTAGCATTTTGGCTGACTAAATCGGGTTTGTATTGTGGTGAATCACAACTAGGTAATAGCTGTTTTAAACTGGCAATGTCAGGGTTTAAATATCTCGCGAGCAAGTCTTCTGTTCGGCGATATTTCGGCAGTTCACTACCATCAGGAAAGTTTTCTTTTAACAGGCTTTTATCACCTAATTGACTAAATAAGATAACTTCAATTTCGAACCAACGATCGTTACTTTTATCAGACGCAGCGTTAACCGATAGCGGTAACGCAATTGTGATGGCACATAGTAAAAGCTGCTTAAATTTCATTCAGTTTCCAGTTGTTAGTAGCCGTTGTCGGCAATGACAATGTCGATGTTACCACCGGATAATAGCAAAAGTAGATCAATACTTAAATTATCAATCATTTACCTTTGCTTATTACCCTAGTGTTTTTACTTATGGCTAGCAGTTTAGTTAGCTATTTTGCCCGTAAGTGATTACCTAGTTCGTTGATCATGGTAGTGATTAATACAAAACGTGCTTTGGCATCTTCAGTTACTTGCTTAAACTTAAGCTTATTACCACCTTCCATTTGATAAATTTTAGGTTGCTGCTGAATTAACCCGATAATGAACATAGGATCAATTTTTGTATCACTGCTAAATTCAATTGAGCCTCCAGCAGAACCGGCATCAATGCGAGATATGCCAATTTTCTCAGCTTTTAACTTAAGTTTTGCAATATGAACTAAATTCTTCGCGGGCTGTGGTAGTAAACCAAAACGGTCGATGAGTTCAACTTGCACATCATCTAAAGCTTGCTTGGTTTTACAGCTAGCAATGCGTTTATATAAGCTTAAGCGTAGGCTGACATCAAAAATATAGTCATCAGGCAGCAGAGCAGCAACGCGTAAATCAACTTCTGTTTGCGTTTTCATTACTTGATCAAGAGTTAGTTGTTTACCGTCTTTTAATGCGGCAACAGCAGCATCAAGCATTTCCATATAGAGGCTAAAGCCGACTTGGCTCATTGAACCACTTTGGTCTTCGCCTAATAATTCACCCGCACCACGAATTTCTAAATCATGGGTTGCCAAGGTAAAACCAGCACCGAGATCTTCAAGTGATGCGATGGCTTCAAGACGCTTTTTCGCATCTTTAGTCATACGTTTTTCATGTGGTGCTAAGAGGTAAGCGTAAGCTTGATGGTGCGAACGGCCGACACGACCACGCAGTTGATGTAATTGTGCTAAGCCTAAACGATCGGCTCGGTCCATAATAATGGTGTTGGCACTAGGTACATCGATACCGGTTTCAATAATGGTGGTACAAACTAATACGTTGTAACGCTGATGATAAAAGTCACTCATGATGCGTTCTAGCTCACGTTCACGCATTTGTCCGTGTGCGGTCACTATTTTTGCTTCTGGCAGTAATGTTTGAATATCGGCTGCGGTTTTATCAATGGTATCAACATTGTTATGTAAGAAATAGACCTGACCACCACGCAGTATTTCACGCAATATTGATTCTCTGATTAGGGCATCATCTCGTTCTCTAACGAAGGTTTTTACCGCTAATCGCTTTGCTGGAGGCGTGGCGATAATAGATAAATCACGCATGCCGCCCATTGCCATATTCAACGTACGGGGAATTGGCGTCGCGGTTAAGGTAAGAATATCGACATTTGAACGTAGCTGTTTAATTTTTTCTTTTTGTTTAACACCAAAGCGATGCTCTTCATCGACTACCAATAAGCCAAGGTCTTTATATTTTATGCTGTTTTGCAGTAGTTTGTGAGTGCCAATTAAAATATCAATTTGACCTGATTCAACGTCTTTAATAACGGCATTTTGCTCTTTGGTAGTTTTAAAGCGCGAAAGTACTTCTATACTTACTGGCCAATTGGCAAAACGGTCACGAAAGTTTTCATAATGTTGTTGGGCTAGCAATGTTGTCGGTACCAATATCGCCACTTGTTTACCGTCGTTAACAGCAACAAATGCCGCGCGCATGGCTACCTCAGTTTTACCAAAGCCAACATCACCACAAACAAGACGGTCCATGGCTTGTGGAGATAGCATATCGCTGATCACCGCGTTAATCGCTTGTTCTTGATCTAAGGTTTCTTCAAAGCCGAAGCTGTCAGCGAAAGCGCGATATTCATCTTTATCGCGTTTAAAAGTATAACCGTGATTACTGGCGCGTTTTGCGTAAATGTCGAGTAATTCAGCCGCCACATCGCGAACTTTTTCTGCCGCTTTTTGTTTCGCTTTACTCCAAGTGTCATTACCCAGTTTATGCAGTGGTGCATGCTCAGCATCAGCACCTGAATAACGGCTAATTAAATGTAGTGAGGCAACGGGCACATAAAGTTTAGCTTCACTGGCATAGCTTAAGACTAAAAATTCGGTAGTTATGCCGCCATTTTCTATGGTTTGTAGTCCCATATATCGACCAATACCATGGTCGATATGAACCACGGGTTGGCCAATACTCAGCTCTGCTAAGTTTTTAAATATTGCGTCGTTTTGAATATCTTGTTGCTTGCTACGGCGGCGCGTTTGGCGGACTACATCACCGAGCAACTCAGCTTCAGTTACTAGCGCTATAGAATTTTTCTTAGCACTACCTTTGGCTTGAAAGATAAAACCAGCACTTAAAGCATTTACTGTAATACCTACATCGCTGTCACTATTAACAAAGTCTTCAATGCTATCGAAATTAGTGGGTTTAATTTGATTACGTTGCAGTAATTCTAAAACGCTTTCGCGGCGACCTTGGCTTTCAGCAACAAACAATAATTTAGTAGGTGTTTCTTTACTGGCAATAAAATTATTAAGTAACTCAAATGGCTGCTTTAACTTATGGTCAATGGTTAAGTCAGGTAATACGTTGACATCAAACTGCACTTGCGCGGTTTTAACATCATCATCGATGATTTCTGGCTTTAAATTGATGCGATCAAAAGGTTTTAATGCGCTATATAGCTCTTCGCTATTGAGAAATAATTGACTAGGTGGCAATAACGGACGTGTTGGATCGTAGCGTCTGTCTTCATAACGATATTCAATATCAGTCCAATGACTAGCAAGTGACTTGTCGATATCGCCACTAACGATAACCAGAGTATTGTCTGATAAATAATCACACAAGGTATTAGATTGTTGGAAAAACAGCGGTAAGTAATATTCTATTCCGGCTGGCATAATGCCATTGCTGACTTGATGGTAAATAGATTCTTTATGAATAGTACTGGTAAATTGCTCTCGATATTGACTACGGAATAAATTTACTCCGTCAGTATCGGTTGGGAATTCATGCGCCGGTAACAAGTCAATACCGGCAACTTTATCGCTTGAACGCTGATTTTCTGGATCAAATAAACGAATTTCATCAATTTCATCATCGAAAAAATCTAAACGAAATGGTGTTTTGCTACCCATTGGAAATAAATCAAGAATGGCGCCTCGAGCTGAAAACTCACCGTGCTCCATGACTTGGTCAACATAGCGATAACCGCTTGCTTCTAGTTCTTGTCGCAGCTGGTGTAAATCTTTCTTATCGCCTTTTTGAATAATTAGACTGTTCGCTTCTAAATATTGCTTTGGCGCTAAACGTTGCATTAGCGTAGTAACTGGCACAATAACAATGCCTTTATCCATGCGTGATAATTGGTATAAAGTGGCTAATCGCTGAGAAATAATGTCTTGATGCGGTGAAAACGTATCGTATGGCAAGGTTTCCCAATCAGGAAATAAACAAATAGGTAATTGCTGTTGCTGATTTAAGCTAGCAAGCTCTTGCTCTAAACGTAATGCTGATGGCGTGTCATGAGTTAGCAATAAAATCGGTTGTTCAGCAGATAATGCCCCATGATAAATGGCGAGGCTGGCGCTGCTACCAGGCAGGTTTTGCCAAACTTTTTTATCGGCATTTTTACCACGACTTTTTGCTAGAACTGGATTGAATAGGTTAACGTTTTTGCTCATGACCACTCTTTAATGTTTAACTATAATTTTTGATGGCGATATAAACCATTAGCATTGCGAAAAATGCAATTTGGCGAGTATCTTACCATGAGTATTATGCGAAATTTAACCGCTAAATGAAGCTTCATTACGCTTTTGCTTTTTACCAGCAATATTTAACTGACGTCCTTAAAGATCTCAACATTTAAAGCGTGTATAATATTGCGTAATTGAATAGCTATTGTGTTGTTTTCTTTTAGGTCGGTGCTCTATAAATGTTTAGAGGTTAACTTATCAATGAAGACAACACTAACCAACGAAAATCGTTGGTTTTTTGGAGAAGTTTGTGACTAATAACGATGTTTTACGCCGCCTAAGATATACCTTTAATTTTAATGATCAAAAGGTGATTTCGATTTTTGCCTCAGGTGACTTAACCGTGACTCGTGATCAAATCAGTAATTGGTTAAAGAAAGAAGAAGATCCGGCTTATGTTAATTGTACTGACTCTACGTTTGCCGCATTTTTAAATGGTTTTATTAATGAACGTCGCGGTAAGAAAGAAGGCGAAGCACCTAAAGCTGAAAAGCGTTTGAACAATAATATAATTTTAACTAAGCTTAAAATTGCTTTTAATTTAAAAGCTGAAGCTGTCTCTTATACACATCTGACGCTGCCGACGATCTACTCTGTGTAGA